>TARA_R110000787_G_scaffold19297_7_pt1 | contig 14742 bp, 12 predicted proteins | sample TARA_R110000787 | Tara Oceans TARA_R110000787 (sample SAMEA4397920) | marine metagenome | biome: Polar Biome; feature: [DCM] deep chlorophyll maximum layer (ENVO:01000326); material: water (ENVO:00002006), including particulate matter (ENVO:01000060) such as... | depth 35 m
GCCCTCGACAAAAACCCTGCGCGAGTCGGTGAATACAACTTGTTTGCAGCAAAAACGCCCGAATTTCTGGCGATTATTGAACATGGTATCCGTCATTTAGCCGGACAAAACGCCCTCCTGGCGCTCAAACACTGGGCTCGCTACTTACAATCCCACCCCTTCGAGGAGGACACCAGGAAACGCGTTTTAAATGACCTGGTGAAGAGCCTTTATGCCCAGGGCCACGAAGATATAGCCGCAAATTATTTACTGGAACAAAGCGCCACGGCGGATATCAGTTTGCTGGAATGGCAGTTGCGCAACAGCCTGTATAAAGCCGATTGGGGTGCCATAGTCAAATGGATCGCGGTCCTGCCTGAAGAGGTACAGCAGCAGCAGCGCTGGCGTTACTGGTACGCCCGTGCACTACTCCTGCACAGTAGCGAAACCAGTGACATAGACACCGCCAAAACCATTTTCCGCGAATTATCGCGTTTTCGCAGCTTTTACGGATTGCTCGCCAGCGATGCAGTCGCCAATCCCTACAGCATGCAGCACGAACCAGTACCGATCACGGAAACCGAACTCGCGACTATGGCTGCAACCCCCGGCATACAGCGTGCCCGCGAGATGCTCTACCTTGAGCAACATTATCCGGCCCGTCGCGAGTGGTATCACACCGGCAAAAAATTTGACTCTCGCCAGTGGATCATTGCTGCGAGGATCGCCCAACAATGGCACTGGCACCAGCAGGCCATTCTAGCCATGACCCGAGCAGACTACTGGGACGATATTGACGTGCGCTTCCCGCTGGCCTTTCGCGATGTTTTTGAACGCAACGCCAAACGTCAGGATCTGCCGTTGCCGTTGGTACTCGCAATATCCCGCCAGGAGAGCGCATTTGCGGCCGACGTAACATCCCCGGCGGGTGCCATCGGTCTAATGCAACTAATGCCCGCCACCGCTAAAGAGGTTGCACACAAATATAAAGTTCCCTTGCGGAGCAACCAGCAACTGGTCGATCCAGAACTGAATATTCGACTTGGCAGTCAATATTACAGGGACATGCTAAAACGTTTTGGGGGCAATCGTATCCTCGCCACCGCCGCCTATAATGCGGGGCCACACCGCGTTAGCCAGTGGCTGGGCAAAAGTGCCGGGAAACTGCCATTCGATGCCTGGATCGAGGTCATCCCCTTTAACGAAACACGCCAATATGTGCAAAATGTACTGTCGTTTTCAGTAATTTACGCACATCATCTGCAGCGTCCCGACCCCTTGATAACGGTTCAGGAGCGCGGCACTTTATTATGACGGCCACTACACTGTTGCGATGACATCGGTATCAGGAGCACTCATTGATACCGGCCTTAATTTGGCCAACGACCGTTTCCAGCACGACATACCGCACGTGCTGGAGCGCGCCGTAGCGGCGGAAGTAGTCGCCTGCGTACTTACTGGCACCAGCGAGCAGGCCAGCCAGCAGGTGCTTGATCTGTGCCGACGATATGCCAGAGATTTCCCCGGCATGTTGTATTGCACGGCTGGCGTTCATCCCCATGACGCAAAATACTGGCGCAATGAAACCGGCAAAGTGCTGCAAGAATTGCTCACCCAACCGGAGGTCGTGGCGGTTGGCGAGGCCGGCCTGGATTTTAACCGTGACTATTCCCCCCGCCTTGTTCAGGAACGGGTTTTTGAGGCGCAGCTCGAACTGGCAGTCAGTAGCGGTAAACCCCTCTTTATGCACGAAAGGGATGCCCATCAACGCCAGTTCGAGATGTTACGCGCGTACCGGGATCGGCTTGGCGATGGCGTCATTCACTGCTTTACGGGCGACCAGCAGAGTCTGTTTAACTATCTCGATCTCGACCTGCACATTGGTATCACCGGCTGGATATGTGACGAACGCCGCGGCGGTGACCTGCAGCGGCTGGTGCCCAGCATCCCCCTGAACCGACTCATGCTCGAATCGGACGCACCGTACCTGCTGCCACGCACACTGCGCCCGAAGTCGAAATCTGGACGCAACGAGCCGGCTTTTCTACCCTGGGTGCTGGCTACCGTCGCTGCACACCGGGGAGAAAGTGCCCATGACATAGCACTGGCAACCACGCAAACCGCAGCCACGTTTTTTCGGCTTCCCATCTCTTTACAAATGTCTGCAAAAGGCCATTAATTCGTGAAACCGCACGACCGAAGGCGACCAATTCCCACCGTCTATTCCGGGCAAACCGTTTGCTAAAATCTATTCCAGACCAACGACCATTGTATCAATGCACTATAGATGGTTTGATACGGTCATCGACCCGCGTTTTGAAACCAGCAGGGGGCCAGGGTGAACCTGTCAAATAAAGATCCGCGCAATGAATTCGCACTGATGCTGGCGCGGGAGGATCATCAGATCGATCTAATCGAGGCGGCATTATTGATCGCTGTAGAAGGGCGGCCTGACATCGACCCCAACGACTGCTATCTGCGGATAGAAAACCTGGCCCGCGAAGCCAATGATCATGTGGATTTCAACCAGAACACCAGGGCTGCCGCGAAAGATCTGTGCGATTTCTTATACCAGCACTCCGGTTATAGCGGCGATCACCGCGACTACTACAATCCGGAAAACAGCTATTTTGACCGCGTCCTTGAACGGCGTAAAGGTATCCCTATAACCCTGGCCCTGGTCTATATATGTGTCGGCCGCACCCTGGGACTGCACGTGGAACCGGTGGGCTTTCCAGGGCATTTCCTAGTGAAAATAATTGGCGATGAGGAAGTCCTGGTTGATCCGTTTTCGGGGCAGGTGCTCAGCGAAGAAGACTGCCAGGAATTACTCAAGATCTGTACCCAGGGCACGGTTACCTTTAAACCTGAGCACCTGGAAACGGTCAGTAATCGAGAAGTCCTGCGGCGTATGCTCAACAATCTCAAGGCCATCTACATGGGCCGCGAGGAGTTGAGCGAAGCGCTTGGCGTCTGCGACCGGCTATTGATGATCAGCAGGGATTCCCCCCGTGATCTTCTTGACCGCGCACAAATTCTGGAGAAGCTGGAATGCTACGCCTCGGCGGCCGAGGACCTGGAGTACCTCCTGACACTGACACCACCACCGCAGGTCAGTGAGGCTGTCCGCAAAAAAATCACCGCCCTGCGCAACCGCGACGGCGGCAAACTACATTGATGACCGTAATCCAGACTGGCGAACTTAACTTAACTGACAGACAGACAGAACCGAATTTAAAGCGAGGCTACCAAAACTATCATCGGCGAGCTGGTCATCACCTAGCTCGACACCAGTTTTTTCACCTGCCCCGCAGTAAACGGCCAGCCCTTCTCTCGCCCAGCCGTATTCTTAACGACAGGGATGCGTTCACCATAGGTGGCGCGCAATGCATCGCTAGCGCTAATATTCACAACCTCGTAGTCGGCAACGCCTACAACATCATCAAGAATCGCCCTGGCGAGATCGCATAAGTGACAACCTGTACCCACGTACAGGGTCAAAACTTTCTGTCTGTTTATTTGCTCCACTTGCTGTATCTCACAGAGTTGACTGACGCCCCTTCGGCCTTATTATCCAGCACTGGTGTATCTGTGTACTGCCCGCAAAATCCCGATCAATCGTCCTTGCGCTAATATCCTCCACCGCAAAGTCCGCGACGATTGCGTCAGCCAGTTTAAACCGCCGCAGATTGGTAGAAAAAACCAGCTGGCCACCGGCTGCCAGCAAACTGAGGGACTGGCGTACCAGCTTTTCGTGATCCCTCTGGATATCCAGCATATCGGTCATTTTCTTGGAGTTAGAAAATGTCGGTGGGTCGAGAAAAATTACCTCGTAGAGACCGCCGTCGCCACCCTTCGCCAGCCAATCAAGGCAGTCCGCACGTTTCACCCGGTGACACGCCTGATCAACACCATTGAGTACAAAGTTACGTTTCGCCCAGTCCAGATATGTGTTCGATAGATCGAGGCTCAGGCTCTCGACCGCCCCCCCTCTCGCTGCGTAGACGGTGGCGCTACCGGTATAACAAAACAAATTCAACAAACGCTTGCCGGCACACAACCTGCCAAGTAGCTGCCGCACCGGTCGATGATCCAGGAATAAACCACTATCGAGGTATTCAGCCAAATTAACTTCGAAGCGGAGATCATTCTCCACCACCGTAAAAACTCCGGTTCGGGATCGCACGTCAGCCCGCTGATATTGCTGATCACCGCGCTGCCGTACACGCTGTTTAACAAAGAGTTGATTCGATGCTGGCTGCAATACCGCCATGACAGCCTGCTCGACCTCAGCCATCCGCTGCCGCGCCTTGATCGGGTCGATACTGGCCGGTGGCGCATATTCCTGCACATGCACAGCTTCTCCGTAACAATCGATTACCGCCGCATACTCTGGCAAATCGGCATCGTAAATGCGATAACACTCAAGCTGAGACTTTTGCAACCAGGACTGTAGCTTGCGCTGATTTTTACGCAGCCGGTTCGCCAGCATCTGGGCGCCTGCAGATAATACCTGGGGGTTTTCCTGCGCCGCCAGACTGCGGCCAGTGGCAATCCCGGTCGATTGACGGCCATCCCCGATCGCCCCGTTCTCTCGGGTTGATTCACCCTGCTGATCGGCAAATACTTCGATTAACAGCAACCTGGCGGGGATCGCTCCGTTGAAAAGTTTGTACTGCTTGTGACTGCGTAGACCCAATTCGAAACAAAGCCTGTCATTGCCGGAAAACACTGCCGCTCGCCAACCGGCGAACTGACTTTTTAAAACCTCACCGAGACCTCGGTACAGCGGTCTTAATCCGGCTTCATCACCCAATCTGGCCCCGTACGGCGGATTGGTTAACAGCAATCCCCGTTGCCCGGTCGGCAAGGGATTGCGCAAATTCACCACGGCCTGCTGAGTGACGCTGATATATTGCGCGAGCTGCGCATTGACAATATTAGCTTCGGCGGCGCGTACGGCTGTGGCGTCCTGATCGTAGCCGAGTATCGGCGGCAGGGCTTTAGCCAGACCCTGTTCTCGACGCAGCAGGGCCTGAGCCAGCAAGGCCTGCCACAACACCTGCTGATGCCCCAGCCAACGGTCAAAGCCATTGCGAGCCCTGCTTAGACCCGGCGCAATGTCAGCAGCCATCATCGCACCTTCGATAAGCAAGGTGCCGCTGCCACACATGGGATCTACCAGCGCACGATATTCCGCGCCAGGCCAACCCGCACGCGTCAGCAGGGCGGCAGCCAGGTTTTCCTTCAGCGGGGCCGAGGTATTAACCTGTCGATAACCACGGCGGTGCAGACTGTCCCCGGAAAAATCCAGACTCAAGGTCACCTTGCCACGGGCAAAGCGTGCATTGATACGAATATCCGGCGCGCGGATATCGACATTGGGCCTGTCCCCGGTACACTCGCGAAAAAAATCCACCACCCCATCCTTAACCCGCTGCGCGCCGAATTGTGTGTTATCAATGCCGGAGCCAGTACCCACAAAATCGATGGCAATGGTCGCGCCCACGGCAAACTGGCTTGCCCAGTCGAAACCGCGAGCGCCGGCGTACAGGTCATCAGCGCTGTCGACCACAAATGTGCACAACGGCAGCAACACGCGATTAGCCAGACGCGACCACAGACACACCTCGTAGGCCGCTTTCAATTCATCACGAAATTCAACGCCAGCGACTGTTTCCCGAGTATTGGCAATACCGAGAGAGTTCAACTCATCAACAAGCAGCCCTTCTAGGCCCCTGGGACAGGTGACAAACCAGTGCTTCAACATAATGCTAACCCTACTCGCTGATTACCGCAGAGTATTAAACTCGCCGACCATAGACTAAGAAACTATTCGACATCCGCCATTTCATTTGGTGAACTGGATTCCATGAAGATGCCCTCCTGTTTCAATACTAACCGGTCACTCCCCCTGGCTATGGAGCCTTATCTGATGAAGAGACAAAAACGAGACATTTCCCAGCGCGCCTACAGTAAAGGTTACCAACTCGGCTACCAGGGTCGCCCCGAGGAGGCCTGCCCGTTCCGCGACGGCAGCCTGACCGCGCAGGAATGGATCAGGGGCTGGCACGAAGGCCACAGCGATAATCTCGACGGTATCAAGGTTCAGGCCAGCCAACAAAAAATCATAGCCCTTCGCTAACAAGTTACTTAAAAATTAATTGGTTAACTTAACAGGTTAAAGCTTTAAGTTAATATCATTTGATTGAAGATGATTATCGAGGTCCGCCGCGATGGCCACCATCGGCGGCGGCCATCTCTTTGATCAGCCCCGGACCTCGGTAAATAAAACCGCTGTACACCTGCACCAGACTGGCCCCGGCGGCCATCTTTTCTGCGGCGCCGGTGCCGTCACAAATCCCGCCTACACCAATTACCGGTAACGCACCGTCCAGCGCTCTGGCCAGCACAGTAATAACGTGTGTAGCCTGCGCCGCCAGCGGCGCACCGCTCAAACCACCCTGTTCATTGGCATGACGCGTGTTTTCCACGCCTTGCCGCGAGATTGTCGTATTGGTGGCGATAACACCATCAATCTGCCGCTGCTGCAACACCGCAGCCAGCTCCTCCACTGCATCATCACTCTGATCGGGAGCAATTTTGACGGCCAGTGGTACGTAGCGGCCATGACGATCCGCCAGCCGCGCCTGCGTGTCCTTTAGGGTTTTTAGCAGCCCATCGAGCTGGTCCCTGTTTTGCAGATCGCGTAAGCCGGGCGTGTTAGGCGAGCTGATGTTGATAGCAATGTAATCCGCCACCCCATAGACCTTTTCCATGCCGACACAGTAGTCCTGCGCGGCATCCGCTACGGGCGTTGTCAGGTTTTTGCCAATATTGATGCCAAGCACACCGTCATAGCGGCGCCTGGATACCTGTGTAACCAGATGATCAACGCCGAGATTGTTAAACCCCATGCGATTAATAATGGCCTGCTGCCTGGGCAATCTGAACAACCTCGGCGGCGGATTACCCGGTTGTGGCCGAGGCGTGACGGTACCAATTTCAACAAAACCAAAGCCCAGTGCACCGAGACTGTTGAAATAGTCGCCATTTTTATCCAGTCCGGCGGCGAGGCCGTACGGGTTACCAAAACGCAGCCCCATCACCTCCACCGGCTGTTGCGGGCGCCGCTTCGTCAAACCTTGTAATAAGCCAAGCTTATCAGCACAGGCGATAGCGGCCAGTGAAATATGATGGGAAGTTTCCGGTGGCAAGAGAAACAGCGCACCACGCGCAAGGCGATACATGAACACTCCGGAGCAGATTCGCCGGCAAGGATAAATGAACCTATCCGGCAAGTCACGCCGTCAGCGACCCTCTGCTACGTTATACTTCGCACCGGAACCAACACGTCCATTGCGCGTCATACATCTGCAATAAGAAGCTGGCTGACAAACGTCGGCCTACTTTACCGGCGTGCTGAAAGAGCAAAGAAGTGAGTGTCGGGCCTTGCGGTCTTGAATTCACTAATACGAACGTTACAATCGCCGCGAACAGGCGGTGCCACACCGCTACACCCACAGGAATAAAAAACCACAGATGAATGAATTAAGCGAATCTGCGCAGATACAATCATTACTAAATTTTCTGAATGACTGCATAGTTGGCCAGCAAAAACTCTCTCGTCGCCTGGTGATGGCCCTCCTGGCTGACGGCCACCTGCTGGTGGAAGGCGCACCCGGACTGGCTAAAACCAAATCCATCAACACCCTGGCGACCGGCATAGAGGCAAACTTTCACCGCATTCAGTTCACCCCGGATCTGCTGCCCGCCGATATCACTGGCAGCGACATATACAGACCCGAGAACGGTGCATTTGAATTCCAGGCCGGACCGATTTTTCACAACCTGATACTCGCTGATGAAATCAACCGCGCACCCGCCAAAGTGCAGTCCGCGCTCCTCGAAGCGATGGCGGAAAGACAGATCAGCGTCGGCCACAAAACTTATCCGCTGCCCGCGCTATTCCTGGTAATGGCCACCCAGAACCCCATCGAACAGGAAGGCACCTATCCCCTGCCAGAAGCTCAGCTGGATCGCTTCCTGATGCATGTCAAGGTTGATTACCCGTCCGCCGAGGCCGAACACAAAATACTGCACATCGCCCGTAACGAGGCGGCTGGGCAGCTCCGCAGCGACTCGCCAGTGGTCAGCCAGGCAACCGTGTTAGCGGCGCGCAAAGCAGTGTTGGATGTCTATATGGCCACTAACATTGAGGAATACATCGTTCAGCTAATTCAGGCAACCCGCAACCCGGCAGCCTATGGCGACGAACTGGGCACCTGGCTGGAATACGGCGGCAGTCCGCGAGCAACCATCGCGATCGACCGCTGTAGCCGCGTTAATGCCTGGCTGGAAGGCCGCGATTTCGTCACCCCTGACGATGTTCGCGAAGTGGTGCCAGATATCCTCCGCCACCGTCTCATTCTCAGTTTTGAGGCCGAAGCCAACGGCGTGACGCCAGACCGGGTGATCGACCACCTCATTGCGAGCGTACCCTCCGCCTGATGTCCGAACAGCAGTCAGTAAGTCGTTTTCCCGGTGCACTACCAGCCAATGTCGCTGCGGCAACAGCGGATCTGGTGCGCCTGCGGCACGCCGCCAGAGACCTGACCCTGTTTCCACGTCTACCGCCCAGAGCCGTAAGCGCTGGCGGCCACCAGTCGCGGTGCCGCGGTCGCGGCATGGACTTTGACGAAGTCCGCCCCTATCAGCCAGGCGACGACATCCGTACTATCGACTGGCGGGTGACGGCGCGTACCACACAAACCCACACCAAGGTATTTCGCGAAGAACGAGAGCGCCCGGTTATCGTCGTCGTCGACCTGCGCCAAACCATGTTCTTTGGCAGTAAAAAGACCAAATCCGTCGTAGCCTGCGAGGTCGCCGCAGCCCTTGCCTGGGCGGGTTGCAATGCCGGCGACCGCGTCGGCGGACTGGTCTTTGCGCCCGACCAACAACGCGATATCCGCGCCGGGCGCAGTCACCACAGTGTTCTCCAGCTGATCAAAATACTCAGTGATACCAGCGCATCCCTGATTGATCGGCGCACTGACCGTTTCTCGCTGACACAAATTTTCGAAGACACCCGACGTATTGCTCACCCTGGCGCGGCAATAGTATTTATCAGTGATTTCCATGATTTTGATCGCGATGGCGAACGCCATCTGTTTGAGCTGGCCCGCCATAGCGATGTAACCCTTTGCCATATATACGACGACCTCGAGGTGCGGCTGCCTCCGCCCGGTAATTATCCGGTAACTAACGGCGGCCGTCGCTTTACGCTAAATACCCGTAACGTGCGAACCAGAGAGGCTTTTGAGTTGCACAAACAAAAACAGTTTAAGGCTCTGCAACAGGCTGCCACGCGGTTGCGCTTGGCCTATCTTCAGGTTCGAGCGACAGATGAAATTATGCCCCTGCTGCAAAATGCCTACAGCAACAAAATCAGGCGGCGGAGATCCCGTTGAACCCGGACGCACTCGCCCAATTACGCGATATTCACCTGCCCGAACCCATTGGCTGGTGGCCGCCAGCACCAGGGTGGTGGCTGCTGGCAGTACTGACAATCATCGTGACAACTGTCGCACTCAACTATCTGCTGGCGCGCCGCCGCAGGGTCAATTTCCGCCGCCAGGCCAAACAACTCCTTGCCCAAAGCTGGGACACCTATCAACAGGATCGCGACGACCGTCAGCTGCTCGAAAACTTGCTCACCCTTGTGCGCCGCGTCGGCAAAACCGGACGCCAGCACGATCACCTCGAAGCCATGACGGCCACACAACTGATCAGGATGCTTGACGACGCCTGCGCTGGCGCGCTCTCGACACACATTCCCAGCGCCGATATAGAAAGCCTGCTTTACCGTCGTCAGGCCCAGCCCCTACGCGAAGCGCAGGCCCGGCAGTTGTACACCGCTGTCGCCGCCTGGTTAAAACGCGGCGGCCACCCATGTTGACGCTATTGTGGCCGTGGATGTTACTCATCATCCCACTACCCTGGCTGTATCGCTGGCAGCGGCGCCCCGCAGCTAGCCAGAGCGCCGCACTAATTGCATCGGCCTATAGCGACATCAGCGGCGATGACGCTCGCCATGCTAGCGGCGCGGGTCACTGGTTAACCCTGTCTCTGTTGATCCTGATGTGGCTATCCGCGGTGCTGGCGGCAAGCCGTCCGCAATGGACGGGTGAGCCCATTACGCTGCCCGCCAGCGGTCGCGACCTGTTACTGGCTGTTGATATTTCACCCAGCATGGAAATTGCCGACATGCGTATCGGTAACGATCTCGTTGATCGTCTCAGTGTCGTAAAAAATGTCGTCGGTGACTTTGTCCAGCGCCGCACAGGGGATCGCCTGGGCCTGGTACTGTTTGGCAGTAGTGCCTATTTGCAGACCCCGTTGACCTTTGACCGCAGAACTCTCAACACACTGTTACAGGAAGCACTCATTGGCTTTGCAGGCGACGGCACCGCCATTGGCGACGCCATTGGCCTGGCCGTTAAACGCCTCAAAGACCGCCCCGAAAATGCCCGGGTAGTAATTCTGTTGACCGACGGCGCCAACACCGCCGGTGAGGTGGAGCCCCTCAAGGCGGCGGAACTGGCGGCAGCCTGGGGCGTAAAAATTTATACTGTTGGCATTGGTGCCGATGAGCTGCTGCGCCGCAGTCTGTTTGGCACACGCCGCATCAATCCCTCGGCCGATCTCGATGAAGAATCGCTGGCGACCATCGCCGAACTGACTGGCGGCAAATATTTCAGGGCGCGCAATCCCGACGATCTCGCCACTATCTATCAACTACTGGATCAACTCGAACCCATCGCCCAGGATGAAGCAACTTTCCGTCCGACTCAGGCACTGTTCTACTGGCCACTGAGTGTAACCTTGCTCGCCAGTTTTCTACTCGCCCTGCTGAAAAGGGCTGGAGTCGGTAATGACTGATTTATCGCCGTTGGCTGGTCACATGTCGTTCCCGCACCAAAGCGGTTCACCAGAGCAAGTCGTATAAAATGAGCGCGTGGTTAAACCATATTGCTGACTTCCATTTCCTCAGGCCCTGGTGGTTACTGGCCCTGGTACCGTCAGCATTACTGGCCCTGCTGCTGTTTCGCGAACAACAGCAGGCTGGCCGCTGGCAATCGGTTATCGCTGCAGATTTACTGCCTTTTTTGCTTGATAACGAAACACAGCAACGGCGCCACCGCCATTTTTTCTGGGCTCTGGTGCTCTGGTTGCTGGGCACAATCGCACTGGCCGGGCCAAGCTGGACAAAAACGTCCCTGCCCATTCATAAGCAACAAACGCCGTTGGTGATACTGTTTGAACTGTCCCCCTCGATGCTGGCTGAGGACATCAAACCAAGCCGCCTGGCACGCGCCCGCCTGAAGCTCACCGATCTGCTGAACAGACGTCATGAAGGCACCACTGCGCTGGTCGCCTTTGCCCACGATGCCCACGTGGTCACACCGCTCACTGACGACACCAGCACGATCATTTCTCTGGTTCCAGCGCTGGATCCCACCATCATGCCCATCGCCGGCAGTCGCCCGATGTTAGCGCTACAAAAAGGTCTGGAACTTGCCATGCAGGCGGGTCACCAGAGTGGCGAGTTGTTGCTCGTAACCGACGGTATTGCTGACGGAGATCAGGCCGCGATGGCAGGTTTATTAAAAAACCTGACCGGATTCCGCCTCTCAATACTGGCCGTCGGTAGCCAGCAAGGTGCGCCGATTCCGGCCAGCGGCGGCGGATTTATCAAAAACCGTCAGGGTGAAATTGTCATCGCGCGTTTGCAGGTGAAACCCTTGCAGCAACTGGCCCGCCAGAGTGGGGGACGGTTTGTAGAACTGGTGCCCGACGACCGTGATATTGATTATCTGACGGTCAGTAACAACCTGCCGGGCGCCGAGGCGAAACGCCTTGAGCGCACATTTGATACCTGGCAGGACCGCGGTTTCTGGTTAATACTGCCGTTGCTGCCAATCCTGCTGCTGGCGTTTCGCCGCAACTTCATCGCACTATTTTTAGTCGCGCCGCTGCTGGTGCACAGTGACAATAGTCTGGCGTTCGAATGGGCTGACCTCTGGTTAAGAGCAGACCAGCAGGGCCAACAAGCCTTTGCCGCCGGGGATATGGAAACCGCTACGCAGCGCTTCGAAAATCCGACATGGAAGGGTGCCGCCGCGTACCGCAGCGAACAGTTCGACGTCGCGAAACAGGCGTTTGCGGAGAATGAAAGCCCCACTGGCAGGTACAACCTCGGCAATAGCCTTGCCAGGGCCGGTCAACTGGAAGAAGCTTTAAAAGCCTATGACCAGGCGCTGGCCGCAGAACCTGGTCATGAAGACGCCGCGTTTAATAAAAAATTAGTCGAGGACTTACTCAACAAGCGACAGGAAAACCCGGATCAAAATCAGCAGCAGGGCCAGCAACAGGATCAGCAAGAACAGGACAAGTCCTCCGCCGAAAATAAATCCGGGCAGGACGCATCTGAAGGTAGCCAGGAGCAGGAGCAAAAAAACGAACAGGCTAATAATTCCGAAGGGAGTAATGGCGACGAGCCTTATGATCCCGCCGAACATTCCGACCAAAAGAAGCCTGAACAACAGGTGCAGAATGGTTCATCTGCCGAGTCATCCACAGACGAAGAGCGTCGGGAACAGCCGGACGAACAAACGCCAGAACAGGCAGAAGCCAGGGCACAATCTTCCGCCTCAGGTAATCCTCAGGACAAAATGTCCAGCGAACAACGCCAGGCGCTGGAGCAGTGGCTGCGCCGAGTGCCCGATGATCCCGGCGGTTTGTTACGCCGCAAATTTGCCTATGAAGCGTGGCTGCGACAGCAACAGGGTGACACAAACGACGGGGAGGAACAGCGGTGGTGAGCATTCATAAACTGCTGACAACAGCGGTACTGTTAATGGTCGCGATGACGGCGCGTCCTGCCACACTGCAATCCCAGGTCGACCGACAGGTGATGAACAGCGGTGAAACGCTGGAGCTGACAGTGTCATTCGACGAGCAGGTCTTATTCGGCGAACCTGAATTCGATAGCCTGGAAAAAGACTTCACGATAATCAGCCAAAATCGACAAAGCCGCATTGCAATTGTAAACGGGAGCAAGGAGTCTCTGACGCAATGGAAACTCAGTCTGAGTCCAAAGCGCGAAGGCAAGCTGCTCATTCCCAGCTTCAGTTTTGAGGGCGAGGTCACTGATGCGTTCGAGATCGACGTGCGTCAACCAACGGCGGTGGTCGATCCTGGCGCCCCGGTCTTTACCGAGGCTGTTCTCGATCAAAGCGCCGTTTATGTGCAGCAGCAGGCTCTGCTAACACTGCGGTTTTACACCACCCTGTCGCTTGGCAATTTCGAAATGAGCGAGCTCGCCGTACCCGGCGCCCAGGTGGTCAAAGTGGCGGAGAACCAATACCAGAAACAGGTCGCGGGCAAGGAGTACACGGTTGTCGAGACCCGGCTGGCCATTTTTGCGGATAGCAGCGGCGAACTGACCATTCCCGCTATGCGGTACAGCGGCGTCGTCAATGATCGCCGTAGTTTCGGCAGTGGCTGGTTCAACCAGGGCGGTCAACGACTGAGCTTCAGTACCGACGAAAAAGTCCTGACGGTCAAGCCACGACCCGCCAACGCGACAATGAAAGACTGGTTACCGTCTACTGAGGCGCAGCTCTACGATCACTGGAGTCAGGACGCTGCCACATTGACGGTCGGCGAACCGATCACCCGCACCATCACCCTGAACGCCAGGGGTTTGACCGGTGCGCAGTTACCGCCGCTACTAATCGACCAGATCGATGGTGTCAAGATTTACCACGATCAGCCACAGCTGGAAGACAATACCAGCGCCGAGGGCATTACCGGCAACCGCATTGAATCAATGGCCATCGTACCGACACAGGCTGGCAAACTGACATTGCCTGAAATTCGCGTGCAATGGTGGGACACCGCCGCTGATCAGCGTCGCGAAGCGGTACTGCCGGGCAAAACATTTGAAGTTTTGCCGGGTGCAGGCGGCACCACCCAGCAGCCCACCCAGCCCGCTGATGCAGCCCTGCCAACCTTGCAGAAACCGGGAACCAACGAGCCCGAAACCGCCGACCTGTCAGGCATGGTTGACACGGATGCCAGGACCCAACAGAGCGGGCTCATCATTGTGCTTGTTGCCGGTAACGCCCTGCTGCTGCTGATTGCCGTTATTTTCGCGGTATTGTGGCGACGCGCCAGACAGTCGACTGACACGCGACCGGATACAGACGCAGGCGAACAGTCCGCCCATAACAAACACTTTAAAGACATTCGTGTGGCCGCTGCGGACCACAACTATGCGGCTCTGCGCGAAGCGATTATCCAGTGGGCGCGCAATCACTGGCAGGATCCGCGTATCCACACCCTTGAACAGATTTCTACCCGTGCAGAAGATAATGACCGGCTGCACACGCTTTTTCAGGCGCTTGATGCCTGTTTGTATAACAGAGATCGGGACGTCGCCGACCAACCCGACCTGAAAGCTCTGGTCGAGCGACTCGAAGACATTCACCGGCACCCGTCAGACCACGCCAGGCACCGTAGTAACAAGCGAGTAAAGCAGGATCTGCTACCCCTTTACCCAGAACGGAGGAAACCCTGATCCATGAGTATTTGGCTACAAGAACTCTCTTTGCATTCACTCAATACCGGTTTCCCCATGGGCGCGGCCAATCACCTGGGTATTGAATATGTCGACTTTGGCGATGACTTCCTGAT
>TARA_R110000787_G_scaffold9817_7_pt1 | contig 14715 bp, 8 predicted proteins | sample TARA_R110000787 | Tara Oceans TARA_R110000787 (sample SAMEA4397920) | marine metagenome | biome: Polar Biome; feature: [DCM] deep chlorophyll maximum layer (ENVO:01000326); material: water (ENVO:00002006), including particulate matter (ENVO:01000060) such as... | depth 35 m
GAGCTTGCTACAACGGCTAGTGTTCTTACGCAGATCATGCGCTTACAACAGATATGTTGCGGTTTTCTACAGCCCGATGAGGGTGAAATACAAACCATTGCAAGTAACAGGCTAAAGGAATTACTGGAGCTAACGGATGAGGTGCAAGGTAAAGCTATTATTTGGGCTACTTACACGCATGATATTTTACGCATAGAGGGTGCGCTACAAGAAAGATTTGGACTAGACTCTGTGGCGACATACTTTGGCGGTACTCCACAAGATGAGCGTCAGGCTATTGTTACTCGCTTTCAAGATAAAAACGATCCACTTAGGTTTTTTGTGGGGCAACCTCGTACAGGTGGGTATGGCATTACGCTTACGGCCGCCAACACAGTAATTTACTTTTCGAACAGCTATGATTTGGAGATTAGGTTGCAGTCTGAGGATCGCGCTCACCGCATTGGACAGACAAACAAGGTCACCTATATTGACATGGTTTCGCCTGATACAATTGACGAGAAGATACTAAAGGCTTTGCGCAGTAAGATTGACATTGCGGGTCAGGTATTGGGAGAAGACGCTAAAGACTGGTTAAGGTAAAAGCGTGTCACTTCTTTGTTGAGCGGCGGAGATAGCTTCTTCTTCTGTACGATGCGCACTTGTTGGTTGTATTTCTCCGTTCATAAACATTTCGTAAATTTTTTCGGAGGAGTAAAGAGTTCCATTGTGTATGCTGGGTATATTCACAAAAAGACCGTCTATTTCAAACGTCATAGATTTTTCTGACATTTGATCTCCGTTTGGAGCAACATATACATCTCGTCCTGCGGTAGTTGTTTCTCCAGTCTTTTCCCCAAGGACTAATCCACCATCTTCGTACTCAGTCTTTCTATAGTACCCTTCACGCATTGGCGTGTAATACTTTGAGGGTAGCCTGTTAGTAAGGGTATCGTCTACATCCATATAGACCGTTGCTCCCCGAGCCCTCATTTCAGTAGCGCTTTCTGGAGGAGTGCGAATACGGTTTTTAAAATCAAGATCAGAGAAGGAATACGTGGAATACAGGTCTAACCCGGAGGGGTCTATTGTACCGGGCATTTGTGCCATAGGAGTGCCGTATGGGTTTTGTCTTGTTCTAAAAATAATAGGCACTTCGTCAATCCCTAATTCAATTGCAGCTTGCAACCGGTGATGACCTTCATATAAAAACACGCCCCCATCTGACAAAGATATTTCAATCTCAATTGGTTGTTTAAAGCCTTCGTTAAATATATTTTCTTTTAAAGTTTCTTTACCAGAATCGGCAAATTCTTCATATTGTGATTTGCGCATTTGTCCCGTAGGAAACTCACCACCAAACTCACCAACATCATATCGTGGCAAGTTTAACTGAGCTACGTTATCCACAATTGTTTTAGTATCTACATACTCAACCTTGGGGTCATCAAAAGCACGTTTCGGGTGAGGTTTTTTCTTGAGTTTTGCGTAATCTAATATATCTTTATTTATTTTTTCGGTCGGAATACCCAATTCTTTTCCAGAAATAATTAGATTATCTACATCTTGATTAAATATTTTGTTTTGGTTAACTTTGTTGAAGTTTAAATCCAAGTTATCTAACCCACCTTTAACCATCTTTTTAATAGCCGGACCGGCAAAAGGTATATATCCCGCCGCTTCTGCCGCCGCCATGATTCCCATCTTGGCATAATTAGGGTCTTCTTGTTGGCTTTCGTCGTATATTTCAACCCCTGTTTTAAGCGTTCCGAGGGGTGTGAAGTCTAAAGCCGCTTCAACAGCTTTTACACTTACAGGTTTCTTTCTACGATACGAACCTCTTAAAGGGTGAAATCTGTCAAAAAAAGATTCTACCTCTCCACCATCTTCCATGTAAACGGCTATGCCCCGTGGGCCACGGTACATGTCTACAGCTCTTTGAGTTAAGGAAGGTATACCTGTCATTTGTTAACCCACCATACTTCCGATACCCTGCTTAATAAGAGCAGACGCGGAATCGTTTGGAAACATTGCGGCGTACCTAGTTCGATCTATTGAGCCAAGGCCTGCGCCTTGGTTATTTAATCGAGAAGGGTTGAGGTTAATTTCTGGAGAATTAAACCTGCTGGGGTTTTGTTGAACAGGGGGAACTACTCTAAAAGCAGGTACCTCGTTTATTTGAGGTGCAGGCTCAACAGTCCCAGCAGGTATATTACTCTGGTTGTTAGTGGGAGAATTAACAACCGGAGAAATTGCTTCACCATCTTCTTTGTTACTCTCTTCGGAAATCACTTGAACAGCACTTCCCGGGATTCTTCTTGCAGGTTGAACAACGTAAGATTGTTCAAAAGCTTCGGCCAACTGTCTAGCGAGTAAGTCTTTTTCTCTGTCAGTTCTACCATTTTTTAGCACCAATTTTAACAAAGGTTCGTTTTGCAATATTATTGCAACTCGACTTGCTTGTAAGCTTGCAGGCAACTCAGCCATATATTTTTCCATTAATTGTTGACCAAATCTTGCACTTCTTCCTGCAACCACAAGGTCTCCCGTTCCGGACTCAAACCCTAAAGCTTTTTTTAGGTTTGTACCCGCCGCAGAACCACCCATAGCTGCTAATAATTTCATACCTTCGCTAAGATCGGCATAAAAGTCGTCTGTTTGACCCGGTTTTGCTTTCATTGTAAAAGCTTCTATTTCTGCCATTTTTCGTAAGAACTTAGCCGTGTCTTTTAGTTGATCTTCTCCAATCAAATCATTAGAAGTCATCCACTCCCCAACAGAAATGTCCCCATTAGGGTGCTTGGCAAACAAACGGTTAAACGCGGCAGAGGGGCTAAATCTTTTACCTCCGCTAGCGTTGAACACGGTTTCGTATATTGTTGCGCGTAAACCGTCTTTGAGGTCTTGGCGTGTCCACGTTTGACCTTTGTTGGGACTATTTTCTGCAACTACCGTAAAGCCGTCTTCCCCAACATCGTTTATCATTTTCATGTATTTATTCATGATAGGAAAAGGTCTTGGTTGGTTTAAGGAAAGAGCTGTAGAAATAGTTGTAGCGGGGTTCATTGTTTTGTCTGGAAGTAGCTCGTATAGTCCAATTCCTGATTTTTCAATACTTAATTCTTCTGCGGTGTCTTTTTTCACTTGAGTAAGAAGCGCACTTGCCTTTTGAGTATTTTTTAAATCATCTCCAACTTGTGGGAATAGTGTCAATAACCTTTGGTTGTTGGTGTCGTTTAGCCAATTAGATAGTGCCGATGTGTTTAAAGTTCCGTCTTCGTTTAAAGCGGCTTTTCGAACAGTCCTTAATAAGTTTTCTTGAGCATTGTTTAGTTCAACACCTTCGTTCATGGCTTTTCTCACCCGTGTGTTTAAACCCGGAATATCTTTTATGGCATCTTCATTACGACCATACCACGCCCTCATGACGTCCATATCCATAGTTTTAGTGTTAGGGTCAACTCCTTTTTGAAAGTCCTCTAACAATACTTGACCCGCCGCTTTAAACTCTTGTGCGGAGCCTGCCGACAATAAATCTTTAGTAGAGTCTTGTAGTAGGTTAGTCAGAGATTGAGTTATCTGAAAGTTTGAAACGCCGTTTAATTGTGCGGCCTTATAGGAAGCAGCGTCCCCTTTCATAAGGGTGTTAGCAAGCACCTCGACGGGTACTTTTGGGGCACCGTTTTTCTTAGTTCCTAAGACATCACCTGCATAAGATCGAGTAAAGACTTGGTTAAACGCATAGGAGAAGCTACGTGCTGTGTCATATTTTTTACTAACACCTATATCTAATCCGTTTAAATCTGCCAAAAGAGAGTCAGCCATTTCATACGCCCAACGAGATTCATCATTCAGATTATTTGCCGCTAAACGTTTACCCATGTTTAATGCTCTGCCTCTGATGCGAACTAAGTCATAAGCGTTTAACCCTAGTTCGGCGGTGCCGTCAGCCAAGGCTTGTTCTGCAAATTCTTTAGACTGACGTTTTTGAGCTGCTAAAAAGTTAGCTTGAGCATCTAAGGCGTTAGCTAGTTCTCTAGTTCTAGGTGTAGAAAATCTACCGCGTTTCTTTGAAGCTTCTTCGCGTAACCTAGCCATTATGTCTTCAACTGACGCGCCTTCGTCAGTCATTTCTTGTAGTATTTCTTTAGGAAGGTTAGCGTTATTGCTACCTGCTATTTTATCTAAAGCGGTATTTAGTTTACGTTGTTCCGGTAATATAGGCGGAGGCGAATCAGTTGAAGAAAGATTTAATTCCGCCGAAGTTCTTTCTACAAATTGATTTAAAAACTGAAGCTCGTCTGCTTTTAGAATAGCATTTTTGACTTCTTCTACTTCCTGACCAAGAAGCCGATTCCATGTTGTAACAAAATTTGGAGTGTTAGTAGTGACCCCGTCCTCGTTAATAAAAGAGTTAAGCTCTACATCTTTGGGAATTTGACGCCACAAGCCTTGTTCGTCTCCTCGACCTGCGTTGTATTGATTGTCTAAGATAGTAAATATCTTTTGAGCAGACTCTATATCCGAGTTTTCACCATCTGGGCCGACTTTTTTAAACGCTTCTTGCGTTTTTCTTAAAGAATTTGCTATTTTAGATTGCAATGTTGCTTCAAAAAGAGACGTTTGTATGCCCGCGGCATCGCTCAAAGCGCTTTTAGACCCGTCAGCATACAATGCCAACAACGCTCGACGTAACGCATCAACCGCGTCATTCATTTTTTTGCCTGCATCTGAACCAAAAGCTTCAGGTGCAGCATCTATAAATTGGTTTTGTAGAGCTAATAGAGTTATACTAGCGGAACGGGTAGCTGGGTCTAATTCAATTTTTTTGCCAGTTTCATCAGTTAACCATTTGTCAAACTGAGAATCATTTATAAGATCGTACAAAGCTTGAGGATTTTCTTGGTTTTTTTCAAGTTGTTCAATAATAAAGTTGCCCGCCGTAGTTAACTCATCTTCACTTAACCCATACTTTTGTTGTAGGTCTGTTGTAGGAGCCTCACCTATCATTTTTTGATAAAGGTTATATAACCCGCTTCCACCTTTTCTTAACAAGAAAGGAAGTTTGTTAGAGGCGGCATCTACGGCTAATGCGCCTGTTACACCAAATCCAGCCTCTAGCCCGAACCTTACCCAAGGGTTGTCGGGAGCTGTTTTTTCCGCGGCGTATGTACCAACTATACTACCTCCGGCACCGCCTAATTCAATGGCAAATACGTTATAGGGGTTAGAGCGGGCTTTTTGACCCATACGCCCTATTGCGTCTTCAATAAAGTTAACTACTCTAGCTGATTTAGGAACTTTGGTTACGCCTGTATTACTTATTATTGGTCCATAAAAGTTTTTAGCGTTTTCTACGGCTACTCTACCACCGAGGCTTATGCCTTTAGTACCTACCATCCAAGGCGTAATCATAAAGGAAATTGCTTCTGGGATAGCTTTTCCTACCTCATAATCGGCCTTGCCGCTTCCCGGTATAATAATACCTTCTTCCCCCATAAAAACATCCGTAATTTCATCTCCAAGTTTACGGCCTCCTATGTATGAACCAATTCCAGTTATGATGGGAAAACCTATCCTAACCCCTGCTGTCCAAGGAGTTACGGGGGGCACCCCAGATACGAGCATGTTACCTAGTTTCATACCTGCGAAGAAACTACCTGTTCCGGTGGCCGATCCCAACGCACTGCGTTTCATTCCTTCAATTCTTCCGGGATTGATTTCAATTTCTTGGCCTTCGTCGTCTTCTGCAAATAAATTAATTATTTGCTCATCCGTAAGTCCTTCTCCCGGTTTATATCCTAGTTCTTTTAAAATAGGAGACGTACCTTTTCGAAGTCCCTCGTAGTCCATCTTGCCGGTATACTCCGGGTCATAAACAAGAGAGCGAATAATATCTTGCGCCATGCCTTGCGCAGGGCCTGTTATGGCAGAGTCTTCTTTTTGAGAAGCTTCGGTGTATGTAGTCCACAAGTCGGTAAACTCTTTAGGCGAAAAAGATAGTTTAAAAAATTCCGTTTCAGCCGGGACTTCTTCCACAGGGACTTCTTCTACAAGTACCTCTTCTACAGGGGTCTCTTCTACAAGTACCTCTTCCACAGGGTTTTCCTCTGTAAAGTTGTTTACTACAGGAATTTCTTCTATCATGACTACTATTCCTTAATTTTTTTACGGTTTTTAACCTTATCTAAGATTATTTTTTGTGCGCCTGACATTGATGCTTCACTAGCCCCGTCACCCATAAGTTCGATTGGACCTACAAGTTCTTTAAAGCGAGCAATTTCATTCAGCTTGGTTAGATAAAGAGAAGTTATTGATTTATCTAATGGCGTGCTTCCAGCTAAAGCAGTTTGTATTCTTGTTTCTTCGGCGTTTACAGCTTCTACAAGACGTCTTAGCTTTTTAGCTTCGGAAGCGGGGTTTTGTACAAATCTTGATGATGGGAATAGTTGACCCGTTGTTTCCAAGTCGGCTACAGCGTAACGAGGACTTGCGGCCAAACTAGATCGACCTACAACGTATAGTAGTTGTACAAACTGACGACCTTCTTCTGTTTTTCCAAAGAACTCGGAAAATTCTTCTGGAGCCATAAATCCACCAAGAACAGCGTTTAATCCAGAGTATATAGCCGAGTAAGGGCCCGTACCCGCTCTTATCTGCCTCATCGTATCTTTTACTTGTTTTCTTTCTGAAGAATTAATTTTTACATTATTTGGATTAGATTTAACATTAGGGTCTACGCTTGCATCAAAACTTAAACCTGAAACAATGTCGTCGTCGCGATCAGCCAACCACTGTTTAGCCTGACTACGGATTTTTTCACGTTTATAAACATCGTATGTTTGCGTATTATTTAGTTCAAACGCATCTGGAGATAATTGACGAGGTTTACCATCAGAGCCAATATAAGTTTGACCACCGTCGAAAGACATACGAACAGAAGCTCCGCCACCGGGTTCTGAATTTGGAACAAGGAAGGCTTTGGACACAAATCTCTCGGTACCCATTTTTTGTAAACTAGCTGACCCGGGATTTATACTGTTTAAACGATTTATTTCTTTCATAGCGGTTTTGCCGCTTTCGGTAGATAAATCAATAATAGTTGAAACCATAACACCCTCAGAATTAGGCATATTTGCTTTCATCAAGTCTGGGTCAAGTAGTAAATCATTACTATAGATACTAACGGCGCTTCCTTCTGGATCGCGTTTATCTATTCTTACTACATCAATAGTCTTGCCGTTGTTTACAGTTTTAAACTCATACTCAGGCTCTAAACCACGTAAACGTAATTTAGTATCATCAGATAAAGTATCGAAATCTTCTTTAGTAAAGCCGAACTTAGTAAAGTACATCTTGTTAAGGTCTCTATCTTCGGATGCAATAGTAGTTTCAAGATCTCTTTTCTCTTTTTCTATTTGAGTTTCAAGCGCCCTGTTTTCTGTTCTAATACGAGTTAATTCGGCACGCCCTTCTGTAAGTCTTGCCGAGACAAGGGCTCTTTCTTCTTTACCAATTGTTGTTGAAAGTAACCTAACTTCAGCCTCTAATACCCTTTTTTCTTGACGATTTTCTCTAGCAATCGCCTCAAGAACTGCTCGTTCTTCCTTACTAATTGTTGTATCGTTTAAACGGTTTTCTGTTGCAATAGTAGTTTTAAGATTTCTTTTTTCTGCCGCAATAACAGTGTTTAAATTACGTTCTTCTTGCTTAACTTTAAACTGATCCGTAATCGCTGCCGCCGCAAATGCATCATCATTCGTGTATCCTTTATTGATGAGGTCGTTTACAGCCTGACGCTCTTCTGTGGTGTTTATGGCCCGCGTGATGGGTACTGTTGGGTTTTTAGGATCATAAAGAGTTATTGTTTTATATCCCTGATCGCTTGGAGCCGCACTAACGTTGTACACTTTTGCACCTTCTGCCGAAGAAGCAACGTCAAACCCTTTTTTTCCTTTTTCCGTGTTAAGGTCAAAAGTTTGTTCTTTCCCTTCGGCAGAAACTACAATTTTAAGGTCTGATGTACTACTGTCTGCGGGCTCAGTCCCAATGTTATATAATGTTGCTTTAGGGTTATCCAAAATTGCCTTATCTAACGCATTTACACCAAAAGTAGTGCCAATGTTGAAAGTTCCTAAGTTTTCTCCTTCAGAGCCAATAAGCCTTTGATACTTAGCATCTCCGGGTTTAACTTTAGCTTTAGCTAATTCCAAAGAATTAGCCGCTAAATTCTCTGCGCCTAATTTAGTTTGAGAAGATTGCAACGCCGCTAAATTAAGCGCTCGTTTTTCAGCATCCTGCCCTTGTTTAAATTTCAATAATTCGCCAGACCGTGCGCCGATGTTACCTAACACAGGTTGAGCTACTTGAGCTAAACGCTCCGCAGGGCTCATTTGACGATCACCGGGAGTAGCAAAAGCCAACGCACCTTGTGCAATGTCAAATAACATTTGAGCTTTTGTCATTCTTTTTTGTTCATCATAGGCCGCTTGTTGCTCGTCGCCGCCTAACAGTTGATTATACAAAGCCTTATCTTGTTCAAAAAGTTTCAAGGCTCTTGGATCAGGACCGGCGACACCACCCGGAGCCATATACTGGACCGCGCCGCCTTGGTTAAAATTTACTGGAACAGGTGCCTCCTCAGCACCCATATCGACTGTAGACATTATGCCTCCAGCCATTTCTCCTTGTATAGGAGTGTTCATTGTTTCTTGTGCTATTCCACCAATCCCTTGATCAACAAGCGCCATTTGCATGACTGGTTGAACCAATGTTAAGACTGATTCTGGAGTAGCCGCGGCGTCTTCCGAACCAACTAAATCAGCTAGTTCCTCCCGCCGCTCTTCAATTGGAGCGCTATCGCCCCTCATCAGGTTCATGACCTCTTCATAACTCTCGGCGTTGTCTATGTCGCCGTAACCGTCTGATACTTGTGAAAGCATTTGCTCTATAACTTGCGGGTCTACACCCATTTCAGAAGCTTTTGCGGATGCTTGTTCCATTGAGAGACCTTCCATCTGGGAAGGATCAGTCATTTGCATCGGAGGAGGAGGAACACTGCCTTGCATCAAAGCTTGTTGCGCCGCCATTGGCTCACCGCCCATTTGCATTCCTACTGGTGTATTAGCAATAATGTCTCCGGGGCCACTTTGTGTCCTCGGGGCCATATCTGGAGACGGTGCCATTTGGGGAGACGGTGCCATCTGGGGGGAAGTTGCCATTCCTTGCTGTTGCATTAACTGTAAAAGCTCGGCTACGGTAATACCTAGCCTCTGAGCTTCCATGGCAAGAGCATCCATAGGCTCTCCACCTTCTTGCATTTTAACGCCTCTGCCTTGCAAAATATCAGCATACGTTACGTTTCCATCCCCGTTAAGGTCAGGGAATCCTGCCGCGCCACCTTTTGCAAACATTTGTCGTTGCATTACACCTCTATCCATCATTAGAATAACCCCGCTTGTTTTGCGCCGCCGTAAGCCGACAAACCGCCTATGCCTAAACCAAGAATAGTTTGGGCTGGTGAAACTGAAGGAGACGTAGACGCCGCAATGGTTTGTTGCGAAGACGGCGCTCCTTTATAAATATCTGACAAGAACGAAACGCGTTGATAAGGCTCATAAGCCTGAGACAACTGCGTTTGTCTGCCTGCTTCAATCTCTGCTTGTTGTTGAGCTTGCTGTTGCTTACCAAGTCCAAAGAGAAAGTTGCTTTCTTGTTGGCCAAGCCCTTGTATAGTCTGACCAAGAGATGCTTGACGTAAGCCTAAGTTGCTTAAATTCTCACCTGTAGCTAGTCCGAGCTGACCATAACTTGTTCCGAGGCCCCCGATACCTTGTCCGAGTTGCCCAATCAATTGACCGCCCTGCAAAGCTCTACCTTGTTGTTGTTCAAACGCTTGTTGCGCTCGACCTGCCGCACTTTCGTATCCAGCTTGACGCATTTGAGCCGCGGTCCGCGCTTGTGTTTCCAAGATGTTACGATCTAGCTCGGCTTGTTGGATACCTTGGCGAGACCCGCCAAAAGCACCCGAGCCGACGGCTTGAGCGTTTAATTGTTGTTGTTGTATGTCGCCAGACCGTTGAACATCAGCCATAGCTTGTTGTACAGCGGCTTGCTCATAAGGGTTCATGAATGCGGCGGCTGCGTTTGGATCATATCCTTGCATTGCTCCGCCGATTCCGGTCAAAGCAGATTCCATAACTTGACCGGCACGGTCTTGATACTGTGCCGCCTGTCCGGCAACTCCGCCAAGTTGGCTTTGAGCGTCGCCCATTGTGTAACCGGCTTCAGTTAAATAAGGCTGAAAACCGCCAATTCCCGCTTGAGCTTGATCTATTGCCGCGGTTTGTAATCCGGACATTTGTGCAACTTGTTGCGCGGGAAGAGATACACTTTGGTCTGCAAGCCCTTTAGCTGATTTTAAAAGCCCGAGCTTATAGGCTTCAATTTCGGGGGCTTCGCGGACAATCTGTTCTGTTATTTCAACCATTACGCTGTTGTCCTTCCCCTGTTTTCAAGGCCACGCATTACTGAATACATGTTGTTTATACCTTGGTTCATATTCCCATTACCTAAACCTTTTACAGCATCAGTTGTCATTACAAACTCTCCGGGCATAAGCATAGCTCGGACACTGTCCTGATTTGGAATACCTTCATCTGGCATTATACCACCATTTCGGCGGGGGTAAACCTCTCCACCGTCAGCGGCCATCATTTGTGGTCTTAGGAAAGGGCCGCCTACTTGAGTTCCGCCACCATAAGGATTGTTAAACCTGTAATTTGTTGGAATAGTGTACGGTGAATTATTTATAGCAGGAGCCGCTACATCTTCGTATTGACCGGTATTAGGGTTCAAACGTCTATTACCAAGGTCTCCAATTAAATAATTTGAAGGGTCTCCAGCAATTAAACTTTCTCCTGTAATTATATTTCCGTCCGCATCACGTCGAACTTGATCAGGGTTGTCTTGTTCCGGTGTTTTAAATGCGCCTGCGCCTGCGGCCGCTAAAGTTCCAGCCGCTATTGTTGGTGCGTATTTAGCTACCAAACTAGGCGCAGCTTCTTTAGCAATAAGTTTTGCGGCTTCCAGTTGAGTTTGTGAAGCCATCATAGGATTAATGTTTTGAGAAGAAAGAACATCAATAGCAGTAGGGCCTTTTGGCATAAAGGCGTCACTTACACCCTGTCCAAAAGTTTTTCCTCCCGGAGTAAAAGCTTGTTTCATGTTATCTGTAAACGTACCGGAATTTGGAAGTGGCTTAATAACGTCTCCACCTGCGGCACCAATAACGTCTGTGCCTGCGGTACTAAGAGCGTCTGTGCCTGCTTCATTTACCAAGTTTGTGGTGCTTTGGTTGGGGTCAAAAGCTGTACCGCCTTCTGAAATAGGTCCTTGCTTCATGTTACCCAAAGACGCTCCAGAGAAGTCGCCTTTTAAAGCTTTGCCTATTCCTTCAAATCCGGCAGACACATTTTTTAAAGAACCTGCGGTTTTGACGCCTCCCATAAACGTTCCCCCGCTGGTTAAAGAACCAATACCCGCACCAACAGCGCCAATAGAGCCTGCAATTACGGCATCTTTTAAAGAGTCTTTAATAGAAGCACCATTAATTAGTGAAGCAATACCTTTACCCAATGCCGCGCCCCAAATAGGGCCAAAGAAATATGTTCCGACAATAGGTAGTACAACGGGAGCAATCTTCTTAACAACTTTAACAACCTTTTTAGCAACTTTTTTTACTGTTTTAGTAATTTTCTTAAAAGCTTTCTTAAAAAAGCCAAAAAACTCAGGAGCGCCTGTCTCCGGATTTATGCTATTTGAGTCTGAACCAACAACATAACGTTGGGGGTCTTCAATACCTTTGCTTTCAAGAAAGGCAAAGATCGTATTCTTCATTTCAGGGTTTTGTTCTAAAAGTGCTTTTGGAATAATTAATTCGCCTGTTTCGAGGTGAGCAATTACATCGTCACCCTCTCGTCCAGCCGCGGCCATTTCTTGTGCTACGTCTTCAAATTGACCAATACCACCTGAAGGGACTACTTCGTCGGCTCCGTAAATGGCATCTGCATCTGCATCGTCCATAATAAAGTCAGCAATTCCACCCTCGGGTACCTTTATTTCTTCTTCAATCATTGCAGCTTCGGCCATTAACCTACTCCTCCAGCTATCTGTTCAGGGACAGTAACCTGAATCGTTGTGCTTTTTCTTTCATTACCAGTCCAACCTTGTCCACAATCGGGGCAATTCCCATCTGGGTAGGAGGCGATTTCCTCCGGTGTATCAACAGCATTTTCACAGTTCATACAATGCACTGTATCAGAACTTGTAGAAGGTTTCCACTGTGTACCGTCAGGCATTGTAATTATTTGATCAATCATGTTGTACTCACTGTAACTGTACCAACAACTCCTGTAGCAATATTGCTACCAGAGTGTATATCGTTGGTTCTTATTATTTTTAAAAAGGCATTTGCTTCAAAAACATCTCCAAGGGATAAGGTGTTTGCCGCGCCATCACTTGGCACTCCCTGTAGATTTACTATAGGACTACGCTGTTCGTCAATAAAGTTGTCTAAGGTCCGCGCTAATTGATTAACATACGCCGCATCATATACATTGGGCGCATTAGGTAGGATTTGACGAACAATTTTTCTTGTCATCTGCGGCCGTCCGGTCTCATTTCCAACCTTGGGGCACCAAGACGCCACTTTACGCCTTTTGTGTCACTGGAAACTTTTAAAGCCATTTGTCTGCCACGCAATCGCATAAACAACTGATTGGTGTAATTGTCTTGGCCAGACACTATTGAACTACGAATTACGTCGCCACTGTCTGAACCTTGCCCTGTTACATTACCGTTGTAGTTTCTAGCCGTCATTGTAAACTCAACCTCTGGCGCGGTGGCCGTGGACTGCGTAAAGTTTAAATCAGGTATAATTCGACGAATAAACATAAACTGGTCTCCGTCACCTATATCAAAATCAGAGGACTGCACAAAAGCATCTATTGCAGACACGGGGCTAGTGCTTCCATCGTCTAAACCAAACTCGTGGTTGTATAAGAAACCGTCTACGCCGGGAGCTTGTGGGTATGAGCGTTGGCCCGCGGCCCGATCATTCCAAGCCGTGCGTATTAGATTTCCATAATACCAAGTTTGTTCAAGGTAGTTGTAAATAACGTAACGATCAATTTCATCGCTATCTTCTGAGCAATAATACCACCAAACCTCGTTTTGACTAGCCAAACTTCCGACGTGAAACTTAAACGATTGGTTGCGGTTAAGGTCATCAAACACATACTGTCGTACCGTACAAGGAATAGGTTGAATACGTCCATCGTAAAGATAAAAGTTTTCTTGTCCCATCCAAAACACAATATCGTTTACACTGATTGCTACGTTAGGGCCTGCAATACGAACGTTATCACCCAACATAGCCGTTCCAAATGTAAAAGGTGGTCCTAAAAAAGATAAGCTGTGTAAACTATGGTCTGTCCACACTAAAATCTGGCGACTTGTTCGTATGGCTGTAATTATTTCAGAGCCTTGCGATAAACGCAAATCACCCGCGGTGTTGGTTGCGGTAGGTGTCCAGTCTGTAATGCTTTCTTGACTAGACCATCGTATTAATAAAGGGTCTTGTTCGGTTTCACCAATAGGGTTAGCTCCAAAACAAATAGTGTGACGGTCTGTTTCAGATACCAAGATTTTTCGAGCAACTGTTGGAGTATTAGAAGCACCTGTTAGAGAACTAAGTTCCACGGCCCGTGAGCTGGTGTTTCCCGTTGCATCCCAATAATAGAGGCTTCCGTCTCCAATATTCATTAATAAGTCTTCGCCCCAGTCGTCGGAAAACCAAAGTCGTAAAGTTTGGCCCGCCAAGGACCCCGCACTAGAACCCCAAGTAAAACGGCCCCAAGTACCAGCACCCCAACCCGGTCCGAGAACCGTGCTGTTTAGGCCTATGTTAATTTGATAGGCCGCTACGACTGATGACCCACCCCCTGCTGTACTGCCCGAAGATGCGGCCCCTCCAGTGTTTACCTCGTATGAATTAACGTTAATAACGGATGTAACAACCTGTTCTTTGTTTAGATTTGCTGTAGTTAGTCCGTCAAAGGCGCTTGCTCCAGAAAAGGTGACATATGATCCAACAGTAACGCCGTGCGCATTGTCTGTTACTGTAATTACACCAGAGCCGGCACCACCTGATGTGTTAAGGGGGTTAGTTCCAAGTGTGACTGTTCGTCTAATTGGAGTAATGTCTGATAATGCACCAGAGTCCTCTAAGTAAACCTTTTTTTGAGTGCCCATAAACAGCAGGTTTTGAGACGATAGTGTAACAAAATCATGTATTTTTCGGCATGTCCCAATAAACTGAGCCGCGCCAACTTTTGCCCAACCTCCAATGCGCTCGGCATAACCAGAGCGAAAACGAATTTTGTCTCCGTCAAACCAACCACCTTCGTTCGAGTAGTTAGTACCCTCTCGATTAATTCCGGGCTTAAATTGGAGCTTTGTTAAAGGCATATATAAATTATCCTATTTTTCAGAAGGCTCTAAGGCTAAAGCTAGGTGCTTTATGAATGCTTCGCGGCCAACACTTAATTGATCTACATTAAATTGAGCGGTACTTAATTTTCTACCTAAGTCATTAACGTGATTAAGCAGAACCTTCTGCTCATCTGTCATATCTTCAACAAAGTATTCTTTATCATTAACAGTGATTGGGGTCTT
>TARA_R110000787_G_scaffold797_1_pt1 | contig 14705 bp, 12 predicted proteins | sample TARA_R110000787 | Tara Oceans TARA_R110000787 (sample SAMEA4397920) | marine metagenome | biome: Polar Biome; feature: [DCM] deep chlorophyll maximum layer (ENVO:01000326); material: water (ENVO:00002006), including particulate matter (ENVO:01000060) such as... | depth 35 m
CATGCGGGGCGCGGCGGCTATGTGTTGGGAATTTGCAATGGTTTTCAGGTGTTGACCGAAACGGGTTTGCTGCCCGGGGCATTGTTGCGCAATGCCGGGTTGAAATACATTTGCAAGACCGTCGGTTTGAAGGTGGCGACCGCTGAGAGCGATTTCACGTCGGGATATGACGCCGGATCCGTGATCAACATCCCGATTGCCCATCACGACGGGAATTACTTTGCTGATACCGAAACCATTGCGCAACTGCACGCCGAGGACAGGGTAGCCTTCAAGTACACCGAGAATCCCAACGGGGCCCAGGCAGACATCGCAGGTATCCTGTCGGAAAATCGTCGTGTTCTTGGCATGATGCCCCACCCCGAACGGGCCGCTGATGCGGGGCATGGCGGGACTGACGGAACGGCGCTCTTCCGCGCATTGGCGGGAGCGCTGGTCACGGCGTGACTTGAGTGCGCGGGTGAGGTTGCGTAGATTGGACTGGTATGGACCGGTCTGCCACCTTTAATACCAAATCAGTTTCTGTCAGCTGGCGTGTCCGGCTGGCTGTTGCTTTGCTGTTGCTTATCGCCATCGCAACGATTTCCATTACCAACAAGCTGCTGACCGACCGCTTTACCGAAAGCACCCGTAATCGGGCGGAGTTGCGGATCGCGTTATACAGCGGCAACCTGTTGGCTGAACTTCGTCAAAACGCGATCGTGCCGCAGTTGCTGTCGCGTGATCCCGCGCTGATCGAAGCTTTGACGAGAGCGGATTATTCGCTTTCCACGCAGCGGCTGATTTCGTTCGTGGAGGAAATAGGTGCCGCGTCACTGGTGTTGTATGACATTGACGGGCGCACCGTGGCGGCAACAGACCGCAACCGGCTTGGCGCATCGCACCGGCAAGAAGCGTATTTCGTCGACGCCATCCGGTCGAATTCAACGGTGTTCAGCGTAATACCGCGAAGCACCGGAGGCTACCGGTTTTTCTATTCTCGCCGCATTCAGGAAGGCGGCACCACCTTGGGTGTGATCGCGGCCGAGGTCGACCTTCAGCGTTTTGAACGTGCCTGGGCGGGGATATCCGACGCCGTGATTGTCACGGACAGCACAGGCGACATCATTATGGCGACTGAACCGCGCTGGCGCGGATTGACCGAGACCGAGGCCCTGTCGAACCAGACGCCGCAAAGTGCGATCGAGCGCGCGATCAAGGCCACCGCGGACTGGACGGCTTTGCCGCCCGATGCCTACCTTCGGGGAGAGGCCGTGATGCGGTTGTCGTCGCGGATCCCGTTTCGGGGCTGGCGGATCACCAGTTACACGACCTATGCATCTGTGCGAGAAAAAGTGAACGGGGTGTTGGCGCTGGAGGTGATGGGGTTTGCCATTCTTCTCGCATTGACGTTCTATGCGCTCAGCCGGCGCACTGCGGGCCGGGCAGCTTTGTTTCAGCGTGAATCGGCAGAGTTGCGGGCGTTGAACGTCGCGTTGCAGCGCGAAATAGCAGAGCGCAAACGGGTGCAGCAGACGCTTGCTGTGGCCGAACAAACCCTTGAGCAATCCAGCAAGTTGGCCGCTTTGGGGGAAATGTCTGCGGCGGTGAGCCATGAATTGAACCAACCGTTGGCCGCGATGAAAACCTATCTTGCGGGGGCACGGTTGCTGATGCAGCGCAATCGGCTGGAGGAAGCCCTGTCGTCGTTCGGGCGAATAGACGATTTGATCGAACGGATGGGTGCTATCACACGCCAGCTCAAAAGTTATGCCCGCAAGGGGCAGCAGCAATTTTCCCCGTTCGATATGGGCGAGGCGCTGGCGTCGGCCTTGTCAATGATGGAACCGCAGCTACGTCAACGTCAGGTACAGATAAATCGGATCCTGCCGGATGCGCCGGTTCAGGTGATGGGGGACAGGATGCGGATTGAACAGGTTTTGGTGAACCTCTTGCGTAATGCGATTGATGCCACCAAATCAGAACGTAACCCAAAGGTGGATATTATTCTATCGGCGGGAGAAACGGCGACGTTGACAGTGCGTGACAACGGCCCGGGTATCGAAGATCTCGATGCGCTGTTCGAACCGTTTTATACCACCAAGCAACCCGGTGATGGTGTCGGGTTGGGGCTTGCCATATCGTCGGGCATCGTGACCGATCTGGGTGGCAGGCTGACAGCGCGTAATGGCCAGAATGGCGGCGCGGTTTTTGAGATGCAGCTGCCCATTATGGACAGCGCGGAAAATTCACAGGCGGCGGAATAGAAAATGGCTCAGGCAATGAAGATCGCAATCGTTGATGACGAAAAAGACATGCGTCAGTCAATAAGCCAGTGGTTGGCGCTTTCGGGCTATGACACGGAAACCTTTGGCAGTGCCGAAGATGCCCTGAAGAGCCTGGGGCCCGATTACCCGGGTATCGTCATATCGGACATCAAAATGCCGGGGATGGACGGCATGCAATTCCTCAAAAAGCTCATGGGGACCGATAGCGCCTTGCCCGTCATCATGATCACCGGTCACGGCGACGTTCCGATGGCAGTCGAGGCGATGCGCGTCGGCGCGTTTGACTTTCTGGAAAAGCCGTTCAACCCGGACCGGATGAGCGAGCTTGCCAAAAAGGCAACCAATGCGCGGCGTCTGGTCATGGATAACCGCGCGTTACGCCGGGAATTGTCAGACGGCAACCAGCTTATGAAAAAGCTGATTGGCGGGTCTCCGGTGATGGAACGTCTTCGCGAGGATATTCTGGATCTGGGCCAGGCGGATGGTCACGTGCTGATTGATGGGGAAACCGGGACGGGCAAGACCCTGGTGGCGCACGCGCTTCATGCTGTCGGGTCGCGGGCGGGCAAGAAATTCGTCCTTGTCAGTTGTGGGGCACTGGAAGAGGACGCGTTGAGCAAGCGGTTGTTTGGACCGATGATGCCCGAAGACGCACAATTGCCCGCGATCGAAGAGGCGCGGGGAGGCACGCTGGTACTCGAAGGGATCGAGGCGCTTAGCGAAACCCTGCAAGCGCGCTTGTTGAGCGCGATCAACGAGCAGGGCACGCCAGCCGAAACCCGGATTGTGGCCATATCCAACCTGCAAGAGGCCGGGCGCACGTCAGAGGATGCTTTGCGGTCGGATTTGTTTTACCGTCTGGCTGCGTTGCGCATTACCGTGCCGCCACTGCGTCAGCGCGGCGAAGACATACTGGTGCTGTTCACGCGCCTGAGCGAAGAATTTGCCGACGAATACGGCTGCGAAACACCGCAGGTATCAGCGCAGGAGGCCGCGCAATTGTTGCAGGCTCCTTGGCCGGGCAACGTTCGTCAACTTATTAATGTGGCGGAACGGGCGGTGCTGCAATCGCGGCGTGGATCGGGGTCCATCGCATCGTTGCTGATGTCGGACCACGAGGAAATGCAGCCTGTGATGACGACAGACGGCAAGCCTTTGAAGGAATACGTCGAGGCGTTCGAGCGCATGCTGATCGATAATACGATGCGCCGCCATAAAGGCTCAATCGCCAGTGTCATGGAAGAGCTATGCCTGCCGCGGCGGACGCTGAACGAGAAAATGGCAAAATACGCGTTGCAACGCTCGGACTATTTGTAAGGGCACCTCTGGATGAGCTTGACCGCCACTGCATCACGACCCTGTCATGCAGTGGCCTTCGGGTGACGTGATTATCGCGCGGCGTCTTGGTCGTGCGTAGGAGGAATTTGCGGGAACGATGGACAAATCCGGGTTGCCGGATCGTCATCATCGAACGCCTTGCAATCCTGGGCTGTGCGTTCAAACCGCGCAGATGGCGATTACCCATTGTCATTTGATCGTATCTGCCCTTAATTGGGAGGGAGGGTGTACCGCGTCTTTTGACCTGGTATCACGCCTCTAGACAGTTTCGCTGCCCCGGAGAACCCGCAAGCGGTGTCCAGGCAGACCGATTAGGCCCTTAAAAAAGGCCAAAGAACCGCTGACGGTTGCACCGAGCTATAGCCCGGATCAAACGCAGTACCTTAATGGACATGGATGGCGCGGTAACGCGGTGCCCATGTCGGAGAAGAACCGCGATGACGCGCGCAGACGCCACGAGCAGACAGACATGCGGCCTTTGGGGCCCTGTTTTAGCCGCGTCACCTATCGCCCTGACAAGACATACCCTGCCGCGCGGTGCCCCACCGGGCCTTTTGCGTGCGCAGCTGTGCAAAATGGATTTATGCCTAAGAAAATGCTTATCGATGCCACCCACGCTGAGGAAACTCGCGTCGTTGTGGTTGATGGAAACAAGGTCGAGGAATTTGACTTTGAATCAGAAAACAGACGCCAGCTAGCCGGCAATATCTACCTCGCGAAAGTCACGCGGGTCGAACCTTCGTTGCAGGCCGCCTTCGTTGATTATGGCGGGAACCGACATGGGTTTCTGGCCTTTTCGGAAATCCACCCGGATTACTATCAGATTCCGGTAGCCGACCGTTTGGCGCTGATGGAAGAAGAGCGCGCCTATGCCGAAGCGCAAGCCGCCAAGGACGAGGAAGACGAAAAGCCCAAGCGTCGGACCCGGTCGCGCAGTCGCGCGAAGCCCAAGGCCGAAGATGCGGTCAGCGATGATGCCACGGTCAGCAAGGAAATGGACAGTGAGCAAGTCGAAGGCATGCAAACCGTTGATTTCTTTGACGAAGAGGGTTCTTCTCCGATGGAGCGTGTCGGGGAGACACCTGTCGAAGAACCTGAAGCCGAGGATGTCAACGATGATGACGACAGCGATGAGGATCAAGAGGACGACACTCGGGCGAAGGATGCGTCCGACAAGGATGACAGCATTGAATCGGTTGCCGATGATGATGCCGATGAGCTGCGCAATGTTCGCAAGCCCCGTCCCAAGCGCTACAAGATCCAGGAAGTCGTAAAGGTCCGCCAGATCCTGCTGGTTCAGGTTGTCAAGGAAGAGCGTGGCAACAAGGGCGCGGCCCTGACAACCTATCTGTCGTTGGCCGGCCGCTATTGCGTTCTCATGCCCAACACCGCACGTGGCGGTGGTATCAGCCGCAAGATTACCAACGCCGCGGACCGCAAGAAGCTCAAAGAGATCGCCAACGAAATCAAAGTACCGAAAGGCGCCGGTCTGATCGTCCGCACCGCCGGTGCGCAGCGCACCAAGGCCGAGATCAAGCGCGACTACGAATACCTGCAACGCCTGTGGGAACAGATCCGCGAGCTGACGCTGAAATCCATCGCGCCCTCCAAGATCTATGAAGAAGGCGACTTGATCAAACGCTCGATCCGCGACCTTTATAACCGCGAGATCGACGAGGTGTTTGTCGAAGGTGAACGCGGTTATCGCATCGCCAAGGACTTCATGAAGATGATCATGCCGTCCCACGCCAAGAACGTGAAGCTCTATAGCGAAACGCTGCCCTTGTTCGCGCGCTATCAGGTCGAAAGTTACCTGTCGGGCATGTTCAACCCCACGGTGCAGCTGCCTTCGGGAGGGTATATCGTAATCGGTGTCACCGAAGCGCTTGTCGCCATCGACGTGAACTCGGGCCGGGCCACCAAAGAAGGCTCCATCGAACAGACCGCGACCAAGACCAACCTTGAAGCCGCCGCCGAAGTCGCCCGCCAGCTGCGTCTGCGCGATCTGGCCGGTTTGATCGTCATCGACTTTATCGACATGGACGAGCGTCGCAATAACGCCGCCGTTGAAAAGCTGATGAAGGAAAAGCTGAAAACCGACCGTGCGCGTATTCAGGTGGGCCGCATCTCCGGCTTTGGCCTGATGGAAATGTCGCGCCAGCGTCTGCGCCCCGGTATGATCGAGGCGACAACACAGCCTTGCCACGCCTGCCACGGTACCGGTCTGATCCGGTCGGACGACAATCTTGCGCTGTCGATCCTGCGCCAGATCGAGGAAGAGGGCACCCGCAAGCGGTCGCGCGAGGTGTTGATCACCGCGCCCGTGGGCATTGCCAACTTTCTGATGAACCAAAAGCGCGAGCACATCGCCCATATCGAAGGGCGCTATGGCATGGCCGTGCGCATCGAAGGTGACCCCAGCTTGGTCAGCCCCGACTTTAGTCTGGAGAAATTCAAGACGGCAACACGGGTTGTGTCGGTGGTGGAGCACGTCGTTTCCGTCGACACGTCGATCATGGACGAGATCGACCAGAGTGATAATGACGATACCGCCAACGAAGAAACGGATGAAGCGGAAGCCACCCGTAGCGATGGTCAAAATGGCAACGCCGAGAAGAAAAACGATGCCGGCAGCGACGATGACAACGACGCCGAAGGCAAACCCAAACGCCGTCGTAGGCGCCGGCGTCGGCGTGGGGGCAAGTCCAACGGTGACGATAATGGTAGCGACGAAGACACCAACGATAACAACTCAGTGTCAGAGGATGAGAAGCCATCCGACGCCGTTGCGGACACGTCAGGTGACGACACGAGCACGGACGACACGAGCACGGACGACGCGAACAAGGACGATGCATCTGGCGACGCGGAAAAGCCTGCGGACAAACCAAAACGGACCCGCAGCCGTACTCGCAAACCCAAGGCTGAACCGACGTCGGATGCAGACGCAGTGACCACAGCCGAAGCAGAAGACGACGCGCCCGCCAAAGCCAGTCCTCGGCCCAAGCGGACACGTACGCGCAAGCCCAAGGTAGCCGCTGCGAAGGCGGATTCGGAACAACCCGAACCCGATAGCAAGCCGGACGAGAAACCCGAGCCGGACCAGAAACCCGAGCCTGTCGAGCCACCAAAGCCCGTCGAGAAACCCGAGCCGGAAATCCAGCCTGACGAGACCCCCGAACCGGAAATCCAGCCAGAGCCTGCGCCAGAGCCGGCAGAGGAGCCGACGCCGGTGCCTGCACCGGAGCCCGCCGAAATTGAGCAACCAACGACACCGACCGAGATGCCGGATTCGACACCAACAGAAATTCCGCCTGTTCAAGAGGTAAAGCCGGAACCACCGTTAACCGAAATCCCGCAGCCGGGGGTCGCTCCCGCGCCTGAACAGATTTCGGAAAAGCCAGCTAAGCCAAAGCGACGCGGCTGGTGGTCCCTAGGGGGGTAAGTTTTCCGCGAAAGCAACAAAAAAGGGCAGGCCGCGAGGGCTGCCCTTTTTTCGTTCACTCTTGCGAAAAAGTCCGCTTATTTTTTCCGGATCACATAAATTTGCGGTGAACTGTCCAGATCGGTTCTGACCAGTTCATGACCCGCTTCCATGCAAAAATGTGGCATGTCAATGATCGCGGCGGGGTCGTCTGCCTGAACCGTCAGCTCTTCGCCCGACTTTAACGCTTGCAGGCGTTTACGGGCCTTCAAAACCGGAAGGGGGCACAGCAGCCCGGTGGCATCAAGGGTATATAAATCGCTCATTTGCTTCCCATAAGACACATGTTTCAAGGCGTCCACAACCTTGTGAGACAGGGCCGCCCCGACACGGCGTGACGCGACCGCAAAAGCGCGCTAAGGCTTTCGGCATGTTCGGGCTTGAAATCATCGACGCGGGTTTGCTGCCTGCAATCTTTATCGCGCTTTCGGCGGGGATTGTCAGCTTTCTAAGCCCTTGCGTGCTGCCAATCGTACCTCCCTATCTTGCCTATCTAAGCGGGGTGTCATTGGCCGACATGTCTTCGATTGGTACGGCGCGGCGCAAAGCTGTTTTGACAGCGCTGTTTTTTGTCATGGGGCTCAGCACGGTATTTTTAATACTTGGTTTTACGGCGTCTGTGTTCGGTGCTTTCTTTTTGCAATACCAGATCGCGTTCGCTCGTATTTCGGGGGTGATCGTGGTGATTTTCGGGCTCCATTTTATCGGATTGTACCGGATCCCGCTTCTTGACCAAGAGGTAAGAATGGATGTCGGCGACCAAGGCGGGACGATATTTGGTGCCTATGTTTTAGGGCTCGCCTTTGCGTTCGGATGGACGCCGTGCATCGGCCCGCAGCTTGGCGCGATCCTTTCACTGGCCGCATCCGAAGCCTCGGTAGCGCGGGGTACGTTGCTGTTAGGTGTGTATGCCGCGGGTCTGGGTATCCCGTTTCTGTTGGCGGCGATGTTCATCACCCGCGCCTCGCGTCTGCTGACCCGGGTCAGGCCATACACCAAAGCGATTGAACGCGGCATGGGGGTGTTGCTGGTTCTCGTTGGGCTGGCTCTGCTTAGCGGGCTGTTTTCCTCGTTCTCCTTTTGGATATTGGAGAGCTTTCCTGCTTTGGGGTACTTGGGATAGGCGCCTTACTCTTGCCCTAAATACTGTCTAATGTCGGCTCAAACGCAGGTATGAGATGTCCGAAAATTTTGAACAGACAGTTAGAACCCGACAGGTATTCTACATCCCCGGGTATGACCCGATACACCCGCGCCGATACCGCGAGCTTTATCGCAAGGAAGGCTCGGAACAGGCCCGCATTTCTGACTATCAGATTGGCTTGAAACCCAAAAAGACCAAGGGAAATTACGGGTGGCGCGTCACATCTCATATAGATGGCGCGGATGTCGATACGCAGGTCGAGGTGCTGGTCTGGTCCGACATCGTGCGCATTTCGATGAGCAATTCAATTCTGGCGACCTACCGACAACTGGTGCAAACCGCGTGGGTGTACATCGCATCCGGGGCGCTGTGGCGGTTGATGCAGTTGCGCAAGGGGCCGGTGATTGCGGCGCTCTATCCCGTCGGGATGTTGCTGTTGCAGTTGTTGGTCGCCATCGCGTCGGGGCTGCTGATTTACAAGGCGGTTACGTTCTTTTGGGGCCCACCGTGGTTCAAAGGCATGGCTGGAGCGCTTGGCGTAGTTGTGGGTTGGTACGTCCTGAAGTGGTTCAAGAAGAAAGATGGCAAGTTTTTTGCCTATTATCTGATGCACGATTACGCGTTTGGTGCGGCGACCCGCGGTGCATACCCCCCCGAGCTGGAGACAAGAATAGACGCGTTCGGCGATGAGATCGCCAAAGCGTTGACATCGGATGTCGATGAAGTGATGGTCGTCGGTCATTCGTCAGGTGCGCATCTGGCCGTATCGATCCTGGCTGATTTGATCCGTGCGGGCAGGGTCCCGCGGAATGGGCCGGCCCTGGGGTTTTTGACATTGGGACAAGTCGTCCCGATGGTGTCGTTTCTGCGCGATGCCCATCGTTTGCGGGCCGATCTGCGATATCTATCGCTGCGTGACGAACTGTGCTGGGTCGATGTGACGGCACCGGGCGACGGTTGCGCCTTTGCCCTGTGTGATCCGGTCGCTGTTTCTGGTGTTGCACCCAAGGGAAAACGCTGGCCGCTGGTCTTTTCCGCCGCCTTTACGCAGTCGCTAAGCCCGGCGCGGTGGCGGGCGCTTCGTTGGCGGTTCTTCCGGCTGCATTTCCAGTATCTTTGCGCATTCGATATGCCCAAAGACTATGATTATTTCCAGATTACCGCAGGTCCGCACAGTCTGTCAGAACGCTACGCCGGCCGGCCTGCATCTCGTTCACGGGTGGTCAAACCGGTGAACAAGTTCACGTCGACCGCGCCATGATGCAACCGCCCAAGCCAGACAGCCGCCCCGACAAAGTGTCGCTGTGGCGCTATGCCCGCCTGTTTCGTCAAGACATCCTATCGGCACAGCCGGTGCGGTTGTATCGCGCCTGGATGGCGGAATTCAAGACACCGTTCTTCCGCAGCTATCTTATTAACCAGCCAGAGCTGATCAAAACCGTGCTAAAGGAACGGCCCGATGATTTTCCAAAATCTGACCGGATCGGCGAAGGACTTCGGCCTTTGCTGGGCCGTTCGGTGTTTTTGACCAACGGCGCGGTCTGGAAACGGCAACGCAGGATCATCGACCCCGCCTTTGAAGGGGGGCGTCTGCGCGAAACCTTTCCCGCAATGTGGGATGCCGCGGAGTCGATGGCGAAAAGGTTCGAGCATCTGACGGATCAGGACGTCGAAATCGAAGCCGAGGCCAGTCATGCCGCCGCTGACGTGATTTTCCGAACCCTGTTCTCGATCCCTATTGATCACCATGTCGCGCGCGAGGTGTTCGAAGAATTCAAAACCTACCAACGCAGCCAGCCGATACTGAACATCGCGGCATTCATTCCGCTTCCGCGTTGGATCCCCCGCTTGTTTCGCCGCGACACCCGGCGCAGTGCTACGTTGATCAGACGGCTCATCACCACTTTGACAACCCAACGGATGGCAGAGATCAAAGCCGGAACCGCCCCGCTGGATCTGGCAACCAAGATAATGACCACCGTCGACCCTGTGGAAGGCAAAGCTTTCACCACCGAAGAAATGGTTGACCAGGTGGCCATCTTCTTTTTGGCCGGACACGAAACCAGCGCCTCGACTTTGGCATGGGCTCTGTATCTTTTGGCGACCCGCCCCGACTGGCAAGACCGGCTGGCCGACGAGGCGCAGCAGATCGAAACTTGCGATTTCGCCGTCATGTCCAAGCTGCGGCTAAGCCGGGATGTCTTCCGCGAGGCGTTGCGGCTCTATCCACCGGTCCCGATGATGGTCCGAGAGGCGAGCTGCCCCGAACGGTTTCGCGACCGCGACGTGAAAGCCGGGTCGCAATTGGTTATCAGTCCTTGGCATTTGCACCGGCACGAACGGCTTTGGGATAATCCTGACGGCTTCGATCCAAATCGCTGGCACACTGAAAACGGCCAGAAGTGCCAGCGCGAAGCGTATCTGCCCTTTAGCGCCGGTGCGCGCGTGTGCCCCGGTGCCGGTTTCGCCATGGTCGAAGGCCCCTTGCTGCTTTCAAGGTTGTTACGAGATTTCAAGGTTGAACCGATCACGAACCGGGCACCCGTTCCCGTTGCCCATCTGACTGTACGGTCAAAAGATGGCATTTGGCTGCGCCTTGTCCGACGCTAACGATATATCATCATGCGTACAGATAGGTTAAACGATCACGCAACGGAATCAAAAAGGGCCAACAGGATCATGAGCACGACAGACGCGCAACGCACACAGATGAAGGACGGCAAGGGCTTTGTGGCTGCTCTGGACCAATCAGGTGGGTCCACACCCAAGGCGCTAAGCCTGTATGGTGTCGAGCCGTCGGACTATTCCGGTGATGCCGAAATGTTCAAGGCCATGCATGATATGCGCGCACGGATCATTCTAGCGGATGATTTCACCAGCGACAAAGTTATCGGCGCGATTTTGTTTGAACGCACCATGGACGATACGATCAACGGCAAACCGGTCGCCGATCTGTTGTGGGACGACCGCGGTGTTGTACCTTTCTTGAAAATTGACAAAGGGTTGGAAGACGAAGCAAACGGCGTACAACTGCTTAAACCGATGCCTGATCTTGATGCATTGCTGAAGCGTGCCAAGGCAGCCGGTATATTTGGCACCAAAGAGCGGTCTGTCATTCATGGCGCAAATGCCGAAGGCATCGCGTCTGCGGTGGCACAGCAATTCGCTGTCGCCAAATCTGTGTGTGATGCGGGGCTCGTGCCGATCATCGAACCCGAGGTGAATATCCATTCAGACAGCAAAGCCGAATGTGAAACAATACTGAAGGCAGAGCTAGAGAAGCATCTCTCTGCACTACCGGAAAACGAAATCGTAATGCTCAAGCTGACGCTTCCCGAAGTGTCCGGCCATTACGCAAGTCTTGCCGATCATCCGAATGTGCTGCGTGTCGTGGCGCTTTCGGGTGGCTATTCGACGGATGTAGCGTGTACGCGACTAAGTCAGAACCCCAAGATGATCGCCAGCTTTTCCCGTGCATTGACGGAAGGGTTGAATGTCAGGATGTCGGACAACGAGTTTAATGCAGCTTTGGGCAAGAACATCACAAAGATCTACAACGCTTCCATCGCATAAGGTTCCACGACGCGCGACATGCATCGGTGATGCACCGAAAAAGACCGCGCCCGGCAATTGTGTCGGGGGCGGGTCACGGCGCAGCATGATCTTTTGACCATCGACGCTTCGTTTCAGAGGCAAGGGGGGGGGCGCTAACTGCGCCGCTTTATTGCCGCGTCATCAGACAGTTATCGTTCCTTTAACGCCCGCAGCACATAAACGCGGATCGCTGAGGCCAGTCCCGCCTCGACGCCCCGGTCTGCATCTATCTGGGCAACCAATGCGTTGATCGGCATCTCTTTTTGTCGAGCCAGATCGCGCAATTCGTGCCAGAACGCATCTTCCAGTGAAATCGAAGTACGGTGACCCCGAAGGGTCACCGAATGTTTTACCGGGCGCGCGCTCATTTTTCGCGCTTATGCGCTTCCAGGTTGCGGGCGATCTGTTCGGCGCGCGCCTTAAGCTGGTCCTTTTGTGCTTTGCTCTGGCCAAACTGGACCGCGTTTTCATCCGCACGGGCCTTGCGCGACGCGCGGTTCCGCTCTTTCTTTACCTTGTTGAGATTGATAGGGGCGCTCATTCTTTTGGTCCGATCATATGTTCCGGCCGCACCACGCGGTCGAATGTTTCGGCATCGACAAAGCCCAAGGCAATTGCTTCTTCCTTAAGGGTCGTACCGTTTTTGTGGGCCGTCTTGGCAACTTTCGTCGCATTGTCATAGCCGATCGTCGGGGCCAGCGCTGTGACCAGCATCAGGCTTTCCTTCATCAGCTTGTCAATCCGAGCCTCGTTCGCCTTGGTGCCGACGACCATATTATCGGTGAATGCCGATGCGCTGTCACCCAAAAGCTGCATGGATTGCAGAACGTTATAGCTCATCATCGGGTTGTAGACGTTCAGCTCGAAATGCCCCTGCGATCCTGCAAATCCGACCGCCGCATCGTTGCCCATCACATGCGCACAGACCATCGTCAACGCCTCGGCCTGCGTCGGGTTCACCTTGCCCGGCATGATCGACGACCCCGGCTCGTTTTCCGGCAGGATCAGTTCGCCCAGACCCGAGCGTGGGCCGGATCCAAGAAGCCGCATGTCATTGGCGATCTTAAACAACGATGCCGCCACGGTTTTCAGCGCGCCCGAGAACATGACCATCGCGTCATGGGCGGCCAGCGATTCAAACTTGTTTGGCGCTGTCACAAAGGGCAGGCCGGTTATATCGGCCATGTGCGCTGCAACCGCTTCGGCCCAGCCCTTCTTGGTGTTCAGCCCGGTACCCACGGCCGTCCCGCCTTGTGCCAGCTCGTATATATCCGGAAGGCACGCCTGCACGCGTTCGATGCCCTTCTTGACCTGATGCGCATAACCCGAAAATTCCTGACCGAGGGTCAGCGGGGTCGCATCTTGGGTATGGGTGCGACCGATCTTGATGATGTCCTTGAATTCTTCGGATTTAGCCGTAAGCGCGTCGTAAAGTTTTTGCAGGCCGGGGATCAACACGTCGCGCGTCTGCATCGCGATTGCCACGTGCATCGCCGTCGGGAACGTGTCGTTCGAAGACTGACCCATGTTGCAATGGTCGTTGGGGTGCACCGGGGTCTTTGACCCCATCTCGCCGCCCAGCATCTCGATGGCGCGGTTTGAGATGACTTCGTTGGCATTCATGTTGGACTGCGTGCCCGAACCGGTCTGCCACACGACCAGCGGAAAGTTGTCGTCAAATTTGCCCTCGATCACCTCGGTCGCAGCCGCGACGATGGCATCGGCTATGTCGCGCTCCAGATTACCTTGTTGAAGGTTCTCCATCGCACAGGCTTTCTTCACCACCCCCAGGGCACGGATGATCGGTACGGGCTGTTTCTCCCAACCGATCGGAAAATTGATGATCGACCGCTGGGTCTGAGCGCCCCAATACTTGTCGGACGGCACTTCCAAGGGGCCAAAGCTATCGGTTTCTGTACGGGTATCGGCCATGAGGCGGCTCCTGATCTAGCGCTTGCATTGGATCAGGGTTTAACCCGCACAGTCGCGCGGCGCAATTGCGCTTTGGGGTCGGGCCAGGATCAAACCTGGCACAACCTGACGGCTATTTGCGAAAACTATCCAGCGAAACGATTTCCGCGGCTTTCGGCGCATCCTCGGGGACTTCCAGCTCGCTCTCATCTTCTTGCAACAACGGCGCATCCGACTCAGCGCTGCTTTGTTGCTGTTCAAACTTGAGCCCGAATTCCACTGACGGATCCACAAAGGTGCGGATCGCGTCATAGGGGATATACATCGGTTCGGGTGCATCGCCAAAGTTCAGGGTGATCGAAAAACCTTCCTCACCGACCTCAAGCTTATCGTACCAATGTTGAATAACGACGGTCATTTCGCCGGGGTAGCGGTCCGATAACCAATCTGCCAATTCCGCATCAGGGTGGGACGTGTCAAACGAGATGAAGAAATGATGGCCGCCTGGCAACCCATGTGCGGCCACGTCAAGCAAAACCTGGCGGATCAACCCGCGCATGGCATCGTGCATCAGATTGCCATACTCAATGCTTCGGCTCATTCTTCGTTCTCCAACCCCATCTGGACAAGATCAGCATACGTGATTTCACCACGGTGAAAAGGGGGGTGAAGAATTATAGCCCTAGATTTCGAAACCAAACCTTACTGGGGCAAATACAACTAGGGATATCAGTCCAACCGCTACCGGATAACGCCGCCTGGCAACGCCGATTTTGTTGAACTTGATGTCACTTGCGTGACAAGTCTCACGTAACGGTTCTATCGAATGCCCCCGATGTTCATCGACCAGCCAACCCTGGTAGGTGCGGATTCCGGTTAATTCCAAATGGTCCTAAATCCTCGCCGAAGGCATCTTTCTTCGTAGAAAAAACAGGGCCACGCAATTGTTTCCACACCACATCAACAC
>TARA_R110000787_G_scaffold71266_11_pt1 | contig 14697 bp, 11 predicted proteins | sample TARA_R110000787 | Tara Oceans TARA_R110000787 (sample SAMEA4397920) | marine metagenome | biome: Polar Biome; feature: [DCM] deep chlorophyll maximum layer (ENVO:01000326); material: water (ENVO:00002006), including particulate matter (ENVO:01000060) such as... | depth 35 m
AAAGCGTACTCAAGTTGCAGCTGAGGTTGTGCTAAAGCCTATTCGTAGAGAAATAGAAAAGGTAATAGGAATGCCAATACCAGATGAAGATTTGGGAGAAGAAATTCCTGAAGATGTTGAAGCTTATACTAAGATGAACTTTAGAGACCATGTAGAAGAAATGGTTTATACAGGACTTACTTACTGTACTCAGAAGTGGGGTATGGACCAAATCTTCAAGAGAGGGTTTTATGATTTAGGAATTACTGGTAAAGAGTTTTATAGAATAATGATAAAAAATGGTGATCCTTATGTTGAACGATGTGACCCAAGGTCAATGTTGTATGATATAGATTCTGATAAGGAAAACATTAAAGATTCTAAATACGCGGGTGTAGAAAATTGGTACACAGTTAATGAGATACTTGATACTTACAATCTTTACTTAAACAAAGAACAAGTTGAGGAGATTGAAGAATTAGAAAGTATGGATAGTGCTTGGTATCAAGAGCAAAATTCTCAGTACGATAATTACACTCATGCTGAAGGAGAGTCTATGAAGGTTCGTGTTGTTGATGTTCAATGGCGTTCATTTAGACCTGTTAAGTACAAGGTGTCTCCAAACAAGTATGATGAGTCTATTGATTATCACAAAAGAGTTAAGGATGACTATAAGGCTAAGAAGGGAGAGAAGATTGTTACTAAGGTAACTAATGATGTTCGTCAAGCTGTTAAGATAGGTCATTCAATTCTTATTAAATGGGGTAGAAAGCCTAATCAAGTTAGATACGAAGAAAACTATTCTAATACTTCATTAGATTTCTTTGGTGCTATTAGAAATAACTTTAACGGACAAACATTGTCTGTAGTTGATTCACTTAAGAATATACAAATACTATATAACATAGTAATGTATCAAATAGAACTTGCACTTGCAAGGTCTGGTTCTAAAGCTATTGTATATGATGTATCTCAGAAACCTAAGAACGTTCCTTTGGAAGATGTTATGTATCATGCTAAGAATTCTGGACTTATTCTTATAAACTCTCGTCAGGAGGGTATGAGTAACTTCAATCAGTTTCAATCAATAGATTTTACACTATCTCAATCAGTTAGTCAAATGACTAACCTTAAGATAATGCTTGAAGATACTGCCGATAAGCTTACGGGTATATCTGCAGCTCGTGCCGGTGTAACTAAGTCGGGAGATTTAGTTGGTGTTACTGAAAGAAACGTAATGCAATCAACATTAATCACTGCTCCGTTATTTGACTTACATTATCAAGTTGTTGGAGATGTACTTCAAGGATTGTGTGCTTTAATGAAACCAGCTTGGGGAATGGAAGGTCGTATGGCTAATGTCTTTGGGGATATGGGTATGCAAACCTTTAAAATTGATAAGTCTATTGCTCTTGATGAGTATGGTATCTTTGTTGAGAATAGTGGTAGAGAAGTTCAGCGTAAACAATCTATGTTGGCGTTAATGGACAGATATGCTTCATCAGGTAACTTAGATCCAATGGCTGCAATTAAAGCTGTTAATGCAGATAACGCAACAGAGGTTGAGTCTATATTAGTCAGTGGTCTTGAAGCCGTACAAGCTGCTTCGCTTGAAATGGAACAACAACAAATGGCGTTACAAGAACAAACTAATCAAATCAATCAAGAAAAAACTTCTGTTACTGTTAAGGTTGCTCAGATTAAAGCTGAAGCTGATATTGAAGTTCAGAGAATGAAAAATGAAGCTGATGGTATGTTAGGTGAGGCTACAATGGAGCATAAGGAAGATATGCAAGGTGCTGAAAGACGAGCTAAATTAGATGAAACAATGTTAGCTACTACGGGAGAAGAAATGGAAGAAAGTGACGAAGGTCCTGAAATGTAATAAAAAATTTATATATTTGTATTAATCATAAACCATATAAGGTATGTCAGAAGAAGTAAAAGATGGTGATGTAAGCGAAGAAACAAAAGAGTTTGACGCAAGTGCATTCGGTAATGGAATAGTTGGTTCAGTAGAAAATTCTGCTGAAGATAGTTATGAAAGTAATTTAAGTGATCAGGCAGAAGATTCGCCAGAGACGATAGATTCTAAAGATTCTAAAGAAGATAAAGATTCTAAAGAGGATGAAGATAGTTCGTTTGATTGGTCTGATAATTATTCAGATGATAATTCTGACGAGAAGGAAGAAGAAAAGACGGATGAAGTCGCTTTAGTTAGTGATGAAAGTAATAAAGTTGATGATACTCCTCAAGCAGAAGTATCAACAGATGATAATAATACAGATGCAGATAGAGATATAGAAAAAACTCCTTCTGCTTTTGATGGTTCTTTGACAGATGAACACTTTTCTGCTTTTGCAGATGAGTTAGGAATAAACGCTAAGAGTATGACAGAGCTTAAAGATGCTATGTTAGAACTTGAGGCTGATAACAAACGACTACAAGAAAGTAGTGGAGATAATGTAACAAGTAAGAAGATTACTGCGTTAGAGAGTTATCTTAAGTTTGATGATAAAGAATTATTACAAAAAGATTTAGAGGCTCAAGGCTTTAAAGGTGAACAACTGGAAGAAGCTATGGATACTCTACAAGATAATGGAATGCTCAAAGTAGAAGCTGCCAAGGTTCGTAATGCGATAAATGGCTCTATTCAAAATGAACGTTCTGCGATAACAAAAGATGCTCGTGACGAAGATGCAAAGCAACTAAAAGACCGAGAAGATAGTGTTAAAGCGTTGGGTTCTTACCTAAATAAACAAAACGAAATGTTTGGTTTTAAAATGGCTAAGGACGAAGAATCGCTTGGGAAGGTTAGGGATAGCCATCACAAGTATATTACAAGTGGTAGTTTCTTAAAAGATATTACCAAGAATAATGAAAGTTTAGCGGAAAGCGCTTGGCTGTGGAAGAATCGAGAAACACTGCTAAAGGCTGCCCGTAATGGAGGATTGCAACAAGGACGTTCTGAGATTCTAAATGACATGCATAACCCTGATACCGATAAAGGTGGAGGTTTCGTTAGCCCAGATGGGAAAGGCGAGTTTAGTGTAAATAAATTTAGAGGATCAAGTAAGTAGAAATAAAGTTGTAATTAATTTAAAAAAAGAAAAATGAAATATCATTCAGGTACATATGGTAAAGAAACCATAGAGTCAAATTCGTTAGTAGCGAATTTATTAAAATATCCGGAAATTGCTAAAACGTTAATTCGTCAATATCCACAATATTCACTTAACTATTTTGTAGATGGTACAAGCCGTTTTGCAAAAGAAGCGTTAATTGGAGAGAATGCATTTAGATGGCCTATATTAGGACGTTTGAACAGACCGTCTACATTAACTGGTGTTAGTGTTGGAACAGGTGTAGCTATATCTTCTTTTACATTTGAAACAGAAGAAAACTATTTGAACCCTAACGATATCGTAAGATTCAAGTCAGGTCGTCAAGCAGTTATTTTGTCTGAGCCTATCGCTTCTGCAGGTGGTTATACATTTACATGTAAACTACAAACTAACGATGTTACTTTAGCTATCTTAGCTTCTGATGTTGTTGGTGGTCTTACAGTTAACACTGCTGGTAATGCTTTTCCTGAAGGTTCAGAAAGAGGTTACGAAAATCACGTTTATCCAGATTGGTACATCAATCACATTGGTATTAACAGAAAGTCTAAATCTATTACAGGTTCAGCTCTTACTGATATTACTTGGATTGAAAACAATGGTCAACGTTTATGGTACTTTACTGACCAAGACTTGATGATGGAAGAATTCTATTACCAAAAAGAGCTTGACTCATGGTATTCGACTTCTACTATGGATGCTAACGGAAATCCAGTATTATTCGGAAACGATGGTAAAGCTATTGTTAAAGGTGATGGTATCTTACGTCAAATTGATGCTGCCAATGTTGATACATACAATGGTACATTAACTGAGAAAAGATTAACTGACTTCTTAGCACAGTTATCTCTTAATACAGGAGTTAAATCTGCACACTGGTTAGTATTTACTGGTACAGGTGGTAGAGTTGCTTTCCACGAAGCTATGAAAGATTTGGTATATCCTGATGGAAACCTTATCTACGATGCTGAAGTTGGAGCAGAAACTAATATCGGTGTTAACTTCACTACTTATAATGCTTTAGGTCATAGAATGACATTGGTTGAAAACCCATTGTTTGATGATCCAAACTTACATGGTAATGATATTGACCCAGTTAGTGGTTATCCTAAAGAGTCATTCAGAATGGTATTCTTAAACTTCGGTCATACTAACGGTGTTTCTAACATTGAAAGAAAAGTGAAAGGAGCAGGTGGAATCAATAGAGGAATGATTGTTAAGTATATCGCTGGTATGGTTGATCCATTTGATCAAAAATCAATGCACGCTGCAAACTCTCGTGATAGCTTTACTTGTGAAGTATTATGTGAGTCTGGAATTATTGTAAGAAACCCATTGTCTTGTGGACAATTGGTATTCGCATAATTCTAATACTATTTTAAAATAATTGTTAATCCAATAAAGAAAAGAAAAGATGGAAAAGATAAGTAAAGCAGAAGTAAAGAGTCTATTAACAGACGCACCTACTTCTGGATTCGCAGAGATTATATTAAAAGATCCAAAGAGAACAGGTTCAATTGTTCTCCGAGACTATCACTTAACGGATGATGAGGGCGGACGCTCTCATCGTCCTTTTGTTGATAAGGAGGGGAATCATAGGATTATAAAGATAACGAAGAAGAAGAAGCTTAATTTAACCTATGAGAACGATAGGCTTGAGTATATGCAAGCGCTACTTCATCCTATTTTTACAGATGGTCCAACACCTATTCTAATTGTAATAAATAAAGAAGAAGAGGCTAATGATTTTATTGTTGAGAAAGACCTTGAAGCTAAAGTTAACGGAGTTATCCAAAAGCTTAGTGGTACTGAACTTAAAAAGTTTGCTCGTGTGTTACTCGTTAAAGTAAATGAAGGTTCTACAGATAGTGCGGTTAAAAGAGCAGTATATGAGAAAGCTGAATTAGAACCAATTGAGGTTCTTGAACAGTGGGAAGATCCAGAAAGACCTTTAAAGGAGTTGATTAGAACAGGTGTTATTAAAAAAGTATTCACTACAAAAAATGGCCGTTGGTCATGTGAAGGTGCTTTATGTGGTACATCGTTTGAAACTACACTTGAGTGGTTAAAAGACAATGAAGATTTATTACCTAAATTACGTAAACAGATATTTAAATAAGATATGACTTTACTTGAGTGGCATGAAACAGCCGATTTGTTAATTGATAAAGCTGATGCACCATACTTTAATAGTACGGAGAAAGATAGGTTCTTTAATTTATCGCAAGTTGAATTTGTGGAAACTCGATATGGTCAATTTGAATTTAATGAAAGACGTAGAAAAGAGTTAATACCTTTAGTTAGAGTATCTACTGCTGTTACAGCAAATATAATTAATCTTGATGCTATAACAGATTTTCTTTTTATCTTAAACCTAAGAGGTGTGTTTTCTGATGGTTGTGGTGGAGAAAAGAGTAGAAGAATATCTCCTATTAAATTAGATACTGAGGGTGAGGATGATAGTGACCCTTTTAATAGACACGATAACAGTAACCCTGGTTATACTGAATATAACAATAATACTAACAACATAGTAGATATTCAGTCAGAAACAGACCCTGTTAGTGTATCAATGAAATATTTAAAGCTTCCTATTAATGTATTCTTAGATGAAACAGTTCCGGCTAATACAATTCAGTCAGAAATGCCTGCTGGAACACATGAGGAAATTGTAAATATTGCTGTTAGAAAAATGTTATTTACGGTTCAAGATCAACTCGGTTATCAATTACAATCAAACGAAATACAACAACAAGAATAATACAATAAGTTATGGCTAAGAAAGAAAAGTATAATACTATGGAACAATTATCAGCTATGAAGTTAGTTGAGTTAAAAGCTATTGCTCCAGAATTTGAAGTAAAAATTACTAAGAAAATGAATAAAGCTGACATTATAAAAGCTATCTTTGGTTCAAAGTTTAACACTTACATTGATGCTGATGCTCCAACTAAGACTAATTCTATTAAAGTAGAAAAGGTTAAAAAAGAAGCTAAGCCAGTATTCACAAGACCTGTAATGGTTAGTAAGCGTAGAAATAACTTTCAATAGAATTTAACAAGCTTGAAACGATTCAAGCCTTAAATATAAATAAATAAATAAAAAATAATATCATGTCGCAAAACGCAGGACGTAGTTATTTTGCTTTAATTGCTGAGGGTTATACTCCACAGTTATTAGCAGACGGTACCATTGACCTAACGCCAGGTTACATAGTTCCGAAAACATCATTAAAAAAGGCGATTTTTGTTGCACCAGCAGTTGGAGCAGCAGGTTATTTAACAACAACTTTTGTAGGGCCTTATGTAAGTGGTGATTTCATCAGATTTACAGTTACTTCAAACTTGACTAATCGTCAACAATGGAGAAAATCGTACACGTATTCAGTAGTAACTGGTGATACAGTAACAACTATTGCAGCAGCTTTTGCTTCATTAATTTCTGCTGATATGGGAATGAATTCTCCTTACGCTTCTGCTGTTTCAGCATTAGGTGTTCTTACAGTTACTCAAAAAGGTGACGATAAGAGAGGTTTAGTTGGTTATGACTATACTGATTCAGCTGCAGGAACTATGGTTACTGCTTCAACTTTAACTGTTTATTCAGAAGGGCAACCATCTGATTTAATAGATAAAGGTATTGATGCCTTAGCTATTGGTCTTGCATCTTACGATACAGTTCGTATTGCTGCTAACCCAGAAGCTCCAATTCCGTTCATCAACGCTGTTGGTGCGGTTGCAAGTGAAATCTATTGGTTTGGTACTCCAGGTCAAGGAGTTTTATTAGCTGCATTGGTTAACGCTTAATCAATAATTAGTTTTTGTTAATAAAGGGAGGTGGCATTGTCTCCTCCCTTTTTTATTTTTATATTATGGCAACATTAGACGAATACGCATATAATATTAGGAACATTGCACGTTCAGGTCAAGGTAACTCTGATGATGATTTACTAAAGATAAAGCAAGTTAAATTCTGGATTCAGTACTATCGTGCTAAAGGAATTGAAATGCAAACTGATATGGGGAAAAATATTAATCCTCAACTTGTACAGGATTTAGGTATTCTTGCATTAGAAGAAGTCGATAAGGCTGATAGTGTGTGTCCAGCTGTTACTTGGGGTTGTAAAATACAAAAAGTAACTCTACCTAAGTTTGCTTCTTTCCCAAAGAATAGAGCAGTCATCTTTATTGGAAAGATTGATAAGCAAACTCCATTAGATTATAATAAGGCTGATGTGAATAAGTTTAAAGCAGCTACAAGGTTCGGTAATCTTAGAAGTAAGGTTTACTTAATTGGCAATATAGCTTATGTTGAGTTGATAGAGGCTGATGCTGATATGATGTATATTAATGTTCGTGGGGTTCTTGAAGATCCTACTAAGGCAGATTATTTCCCACAAGCTGGGTGTGAAGCTGTTTGTTGGGATGATGGCAAGGATGAATACCCAATGCCTATGAGTCTTTATACGTTTGTATTAGAGAACATACTTCAAAAAGAATTGAATTGGACTACTAAATCTGTAAATGACGAACTTAATAATGCAAGACAAGACAATCAAAAGCTTGGATAGACATGGTTTCGTTACTTTAAAAGGAGTATTCGATGAAGCTAAAGAATCTATAGATAAAGACTTAAGTAGTTTATCTCAAAATCCTACAAGGATTAAAAAAATAACATGGAGAATGTTTTCTTTGATTATGAGAGAGTACTTTAAGATAATGTTTAGGGAGTTAGTAAAGGGTTATGAGTTTGTTTGGTTAAACAAATTTGGTAACTTACGTGTAGTAAAAACTATGTGTACAAGGTATAATCCATCTACTTATAAAGTTTATAAGGATAAAAATGGTAAACCTTACGTAAAAAAAGTTAAATTTGATGTAAATAAATATGGTGGTTATTGGCACTTTATTTTTTGGGATGTAGGAAAGAAGTGGAGACAGTATCGCTTTAATGCAGACATAAAGTTCAAGAGAGCGTTTATGGAGCAAGTTGATAATGGATTCGAGTACTTAGACTACTCTCTTTATAAAGACGGTCAAGGAGCATCTGATACTTATATCTTTAAAGTAAAATAAAATGAGCCACAAAGTATCTCTTAATAGAATTATAGGTAACGTTGTAGGTAATCTTGACCTTGAAAACATTAATGAATCTATTGAAGATTTCGCAAGGTGGTCTGCAGAAGCAGTATCAAAAATTGGTTCAAGAAACTCCTACTATAGACATGAATGCTTAATAGAAATTAAAAACTATAAAGCTTCTCTTCCCAAAAACTTTGTTTCTCCAATTGCAGTTAAGTATAAGCATCAGTTATTAAGTATAACTAAAAGAAGTTTTCGAGACTTTAGTAAAGGAGCTGAATCTAATGTAGTACAAGAAGGTAGCATAAAAAATAACCAAAAGATTACAAATTCTGTTGGTGTTCCTCTTAATCTAAGAATAACATTTATAGGCGTATTTACTCCAGGAGAAACTATTTCTATTACGGTAACTTCAAATGATTGCGGTAAGGTTTATTCAAATATATATAGTTATATTGTTTTACCAAGTGATACTCCAGCTTTAATTGCTATTGCATTTGATAATATGTTTCAAGCTATTTCAAATCTTCCTTATACTTCTGTAGTTAGTGGAGATTCTATTGATTTAATTGGAAGGAGTTCTGAAATTAATTTTAATATTGCTATTGCTGAAGATAGTGTAATGGGCTCTGTTGAACAATGTGTTATTCAACAACGTGTTCCTGAAAGAATAAATACTACGGTTACAGATACAAGTTCAAAGCATCCTCAATTTACTAATAATAGTTTAGCTAACAGAAATGTAAATACTTTAAATACGGGAATGAATGCTACTAATAGGTCGGGAGCTTATAGTTCATATGCGTTTGGATTTAATGATTTTCAAGCGGCTCAAGTATATTCAATAGATAATGGTTGCATTAACTTTAATGCTTTTGATGGGGAAACATTAGGTATAGCTTATATGGGTGTAGAGTTAGATGAAGAAGGGTGGCCAATGATTTATCATGCTCATGAAGATGCTGTTACTCATTATTTACAATATATGCTTATTTCAAGAAGATATTATAACGGTAAGGTTCCTCAACATGTATTTGTTAATTCTGAAAGAAGATGGAAAGATTTATGTGCTCAAGCAAGAGGAGATGATGAAATGCCTACTCCTGATGAACTTAACTATCTTGCTAATATGTGGAATCAATTAATGCCACTACCTAATAAAAATTTATTTTAATGGCAGGAAAGCAATCAGTAAATTCGTTTCAAGAAGGAATGAAGCAAGATGTAGATATTTTGCTATCTAACAATAAGTCTTATCGTTATTCTATAGGGGGAAGATTAATGTTCAATAAAAATGGCACTTATTCTTGGGAGGTTGAAAATGGCAATAAACTTTCATTTTCTATATTACCGAGAAGCGGAACTGATTTTAATAAATACGTTCCTATTGGACATACTGGTAATAGTAGTATTCGTATTATATTCTCTGTTGACCCTGCGAATGGATCAAGTGAAATAGGAATATTTTCTATAAATAATGATGGACAAGGAACATACAAAACATTATTTAATGACCAAGATGATCCATATCAAGAGACATTAAGTTTTAATCCTAATAATCAAATTGAAGCTCGTTTTATATATGAAAATGACAATACAATTAGAGTTTATTGGGTTGATGGTGTTGAAAGCACGAGTAATCAACCAAGGGTGTTTACTTTTAGTTATGACAGGTCTCTTGGAAATTCTTCTGATATTGCGGCTTACTCTCCTGTTACTTTAAGTGTAAATTCAATTAATTCTCAGTCAAGCTTTAATATGGGAATTATTAAGTATGTTCAGAAAATACCTGGCGCTCTTTTAGTAGGTGTTTATCAATATACTTATAGCCTTCAAACTGTAGATGGTTACAATACTCCTTGGTATCCTTTATCAAGAGAAGTGTTTGTGACTTCGGATCAAATAAGTTCCACAAACTGGAACACCTACGAAATGGAATCTTCTGGGCTTTCTACTTCTAAGGGAAATAGAATAGAGATAAAAGGTATTGACCAAAGATACGTAAACATTAGGATTGCTTATGTTTATAGCACAGCTGAAAATACAACTAATTCTTCAGATATATTTTCTCAGGTAGTAATTGATTCCGAGACAATGACTTTTGACCATGTTTCAAATTCAGGAGAGCCATTGCTGTTAGATGAAATTCCGGCTATATTTTCTGGTATAAGTGCCGCCAAGACACTTAATATAAAAGATTCAACACTTTATTACGGAAATATAATTGAAGGCATTATAGGTGAGTATGATACAGAGGCAATTCTTGCTAACCTTACAGTTAAGCCTACGTTTAGAGATATGCGTTCTGATACAAAGAATTACGTAGATAGAGTTGATGGTTATGGATGGATTCAAAATCCTCCTGTTACTCATGCAAATCCTGAAACTGGAACTACAACTAAGGTTCTTCACGATGAGGCGGGTGGTTCTGAATCATATGTTATAAATGGAGATTATGTAAATTATAAAGGAACTCAGGTAGATCATTTATATACGGGTTATTTTAGAGCAGAAACATATAGGTTTGCTCTTGTGTTTTACGATACATTGGGTTTTCCTTCATTTGCTGTTCATTTAGCTGATATTAAGTTCCCTGAACAATCTTCTAAAAATTTTACAGCAAATAGAGTTACTGATAGTAACACTGTTGTAAATGTTGCTGCTGCTGGTGGAGTTATATCTCCTGAAGCTGCTTGGCCGACAAATAACTTTGGAGATTATACTTCAACTCCTGTTTTTGATGGAGAAAATACTGGAGCAGGTAATTACTCTCATATTAGAATTATGGGATTAGAGGTTAGTGGAATTGATATTTCTTCTATTGTTGATTCTATATCTGGATTTAAAATTGTTAGAACAAAACTTGAAAACACTATTCTTCTTCAGGGTTTAATTTATCCTACTTTAATGTTTGGCACTATAACAAAGATTATGCCTCTGACAACTCAAGAATGGAAGGACCAATTTACAGGTCTTTCTCCTGTTGCTGGTGACCCTATTGGAGATATAGTATATGATGGTGGAGAGTATGATGGCTCTACTACTCGTCCTTATAGTGGTGGAACAACTACTATGTATGGAATAAGGCCTAATTTTCATTCTTTTTATGCTCCTGAATACGATTTTGATGGTAGTACATTACCTACTGTTCAGACTCAAGATAGATTAAGATTGGTTGGCGGTTGTTATTCTGATAATCCTCCTGGGGGAGGGGGAACTGGAATCCGTCCTTTTTTAACATCTACTTTTTTAGATGGAATAAGGTTTAATAGTATGTTTAATAAAATGTATTATTCAAAAAATTTAGCACCTTTTAGTTACCCAAATGGTTCTCCATATCCAAACTATTTATCTGAAGCTTCTTTAGTAAATCAATTTACTATGAACCTTGGCACATCAAAAAGTAGTTATGATTCAGGAGATCCTTCTCTTGTTCTATATAATGATGCTCAAATTTTTGCACCTGAAGCAATGAGCTCTTTCAATCCTCCATGGAGTAAAGATGAACATAGGGGTTGGGGTAAAGGAAGAACTATTTTTTATAAAACTGATAATTTTAATCCTTCTAATTCTTTTTCTCCAATGTATCAGGCTTCTCCAGGGGTAACGCCGAATGGTTATGGAGAAAATACAGGAGGGTATATTTGTAATTACGTAAGGCCTAATAACGCTCCTTACGGAGGGCTAACATTAACCGCTTTATCTACAAGTGTGTTTTATGGTACTGGGCATTTTCAGCCAGTAAACAATTCAGAGTTCGTTACTCCGTTAGATAATGTTTTTGATGGCATAGAAGTTTGGGGTGGAGATTGTTACTTAGATTACTTTGGGTTTATGAAGGTGTATGGAAGAGTCGATGTAGATTATGATTATCCAGACGTAAATATTGGCCTTATTTTTCCTTGGGAAAGCAAATTAAATCATACAATGAGAAATGCTCCATCTCAAGATAACCCTATTTATACTGATATAGGTTCTCGTTGTGCAGAAAATTATATCGGAGGTGGGTTAGTTTCTGATTTTAATGGCATTTTTTATGCAAATGACGATAACAAATTAATAGAGGAGTTTAATCTTAATGCTGTTTTATTAAGAGAAGAATTAATTCAATTCTATACTCCTAAGTCAATTGATTTTAAAGAGAGTACTCGTTTTCCTGTTCGTTGGAGATATACTTTAAATAAATTTTATGGAGATCCGGTTGATACTTGGAGAACTTTTCAAGTAGATGATTTTCTTGATATTAACGGACAGTACGGAGAAATAACCTCATCGTTATATATATTTAATCAAATATACTCTTGGCAGTTATCTGCTTTTGGTAGACTTCGTGCTTCTGATAGAGCTTTAATTGAATCAGCTAATGCTGGTACATTAACTACGGGAATTGGAGATAAGCTTGATGGTATAGATTATGTTTCTGAAATTGAAGGTAATCAACATCAATGGAGTTTGTTTTCTTCTGGTAAAGCTGCTTATTGGATTAATGTTGACTTGAAGTCTATTATGCGATTTGCTCAAGACGGTAGAGTTAGTTTAAGTGATACTTATGGGGTACATGATTTTAGTGGAGATACTTTAGGAATTTTTGATAATTTAGATAATCCAGCTTGGGCGGGTGGTATTGCTGGTGTATTTGACCATGATAATGGAGATGCTATTTGGTCTTTAAACTATGATGAATATTATAGTAGTAATGGAAGTACTACTGTTTCATCTGTTAGGTCAACTCAAAATTCAGTTATTTGGGAAAATAATGAAACTATTTTTTATAATTCACTTTCTCCATTTTCTCCTACTCAAGGAATATACTTTCCTACAAAAGATAGTTTGTTTTCAGAAGAAAATTATAGTTCTGTATATTATGTTTGCTCATCTCCAATTTCAAATACTTTTGGAATATTTAATTTAACAGCGACTGGTATAGATATAATAGCTACTGTACTTGCTGGTGAGTGTTATAAAGTGTATAGAGTTAGTAATACTGATTTATGGCAAGTTGTTCAAGTAACAAGAAAAGAAGTAAGTCCTGAGCCATTTTCAATATCTTATAATGAAAACTTAAATTTATTTCAAGGGTATCATGCTTTTAAGGCTACATTTTTTATGTCACATAATGATAGTATATTGTCATATGATAATGATATTATTGGGATAGATAATAAGATTTATATTCATGGAGAATATCCAACTGTTAAAAAGAATACTTTTTACGAATTAGAATATAAAGCTATTTTATCTTCTGTAGTTTCGGAAGGCCCAATGCTTCAAAAGATATTTGATGATGTTAGGGTTAACTGTAATAAAGAAGCTTCAGAGTCTATGACTAATTTCTTAATGGAGACTGAAACTCAAAGTTACTTCTTTAATATTCCTACTGATACAAGAAAGAAGTACCTTGAAGATATATTAAGATTTCCTATTAGAACAAAAGTACAGAAAGACCGTATACGTGGAAAACATTTAAGAATGACATTCGAGTTTTTAAACAATTCGTTTAAGTCAGTTAGAATGACTAATTTAGTAACATTCTTTAGAAACTCAAATAGAATATAATGGCATTATTTACAGATACAAGAGAATTAGATAGACAGGAAAGCACTGCTAATCTTACTCCATTAGCAACAGGATGGAGGGAAGTTGGGATGAATATGATGGGGTATAAATCCGATGGAAGTTTGAATCTATATGGCAAAACTCTTATGGGTGGAGGCAATGGGGTTACTGGCGCTGTTGCGGCAGGGTTTGGTAAGGGTACTCGTGGGGGAGACGCAATAAAAAAAAGTCAACCAGAAGCTTGGAAACACACTTTAAATAAAGGTAAACTTGCTTTAGATATAATTACTTTCGGTGGTGGTTCAGCATTGTCTGGGGGTGCAAGTGCGGCTGCAGGAGGTGCTGCTAAGGCGGGAGCGACTGAAGCTGGTTCTCAAATTGCTCAAGAGACGGCAAAGAAAGCTGCTATGGATGCGCTGGAGGATGGAGCTAAAAAAAGTATAGAGGGTGGAGTTGATTCTTTTGGAGATAAAGTTCTTACGAGTGACCCTGCGGAAGATGGTTTAAATGCAGAAGGTATTGCAAAGTATCAAGAATATATGCAGAATAATCCTGAAGGAACAAGAGGAGAGTTTGATAAAGAGCAAAAAGAGGGTGGAGGATATGAGAAGCTAATGAAAAGTACAGAGGCTATTCCAATAATAGGTAGTGCCATAAATGCTATAGGTTCTGGTATAGCTTATGATGACATTCTTAAGAAGAACTTAGATACTAATGGAAGAAAACAAATGAACACATTTAATTATTTATAAGATGAGGGATTTAGATATAACAAAAAAAGAAAAGAATGGGGAAGTTAAAACCTATTACGACAGTGGAGAGTTAAAATCTATTACTAATTATGTAAATGGAGAAAAAGAAGGGGAAGCCTTAGGTTATTACAGAAATGGAAAGTTAGAGTTGAATAAACTTTACAAAAATGGAAATGCAGAAGGAGAATTCAAAGGTTATCACGAAAA
>TARA_R110000787_G_scaffold208627_1_pt1 | contig 14683 bp, 27 predicted proteins | sample TARA_R110000787 | Tara Oceans TARA_R110000787 (sample SAMEA4397920) | marine metagenome | biome: Polar Biome; feature: [DCM] deep chlorophyll maximum layer (ENVO:01000326); material: water (ENVO:00002006), including particulate matter (ENVO:01000060) such as... | depth 35 m
CACGGCTCCAGCGCCACCGACAGGGGCCACGCCTACGCCGTGTACTCGCGCCTCACTAACTTGCACAGCCACCTCGACGGCGCGCTCGTCGAGTGGGAGGTGCAGGGCTGACGCCCACCCTTCGAGGACGAAACCCAGTCAGCAATCAACCATTCGAGAGGACACCATGAACATCGCACTCACGCAGCACACGACCGCCCCCGGCACCACCCTGACCTTCGACATCGAAACAGCAGTCCACACATTATGGGGGGACGAGGGCGACGGCATCAAGAAGCTGCGCGCACTGGCCACCCTGCTCGACATCGAGATCCCGAAGGGGCTCCGCACCATCCGCGAAGAAAAATACTACTACGTCTACGACAATATCGGGACGCTGGTTTTCTCGGACTACGATGACACCGTCAACGCCACACAAATGAAGGCCGCCTATATCGCCGACCTCATCGAGAAGCGGGTCCGGGTGCTTGAAGATTCCGAGCGCGAAGACCGATACGCATACGCAAACAACATCTGATCACCACCCACCCACCCACCATTCATTCGAGAGGACACCATGACCAAGATCCGTTTCACCATTGAACTTGACTTCGCCGAGGGCGCGTGCGCCCAACGCATCCACGACGACGTGAACGTCCACCTGACCGAGGACTTGCACGACCTGCTGCGCACCTACGGTCACGATCCCCGCTTCACCGCCACGATGGACGACCTGTACGGCGCGCTCACCACCGAGGAGGTGGACGAGGACGGCGACGACGCCGGCGACTACGCTGACCATGAGGTGGCGATCACCTACCCCACCACCGTCGGAGCCGTCCTGCACACCATCGTCACCAGCAACCGACGCCACTTCCGCAAGCACTGCTCCGACATGACCGACGAGGTCTGGACCTGCGTGCAGCAGGCTCTCTCTTCTGGCCTTCGTCCCATCATGGCTGACACGGATGGAGGTCGGGTCGGACCCGTGTCCTTCGTACCCATCACGAAGGGTGCTGCCGTCGTGCGCATCTACGACCGCTACGCTTGGGCTCACAATCAGGATGCCATTAGCTACATCGCCGTCAGCGTGGACGACTGCCGGTGCGGCATCTCCCGCTCCGCGTACATCGCTGCGTTGGAGCGGGGCGACACCGTCACCATGGGCTGCATCATCGCCAAGCCTGTGCGTCGTGGACACGGAGGTGCAGCATGAACCTCACCCCCGCCAGTGCCGTCGCCATTGTCGAGGGCCGCATCCAAGTCGGAGAAGAAATGCAACTCACCGCGTGGCAGTTCCTTGTGGACACTGGCCTAGCGTGGCGACTTCAAGGCCGCTTCGGTCGCATGGCGCGCAACCTCATAAACGCTGGACTCGTCACGCTTGGGGGTGCAGCATGAACGACCCATACTTCAGCGACGAGACCGTCGCCGCCTTCGTCTTCATCTTCGGCACCCCATGGCTGGTAGCCCTGACCGTGCTCACGGTTAGCCTGCTGGTCGAAGGGGGTGCAGCATGAGAACGACACACAATCTGACTAGGCGGAGGCACACATCGTGACGCATTATCCTAATCACTTGCCCCTACATCTTGAGTCAGTTAACCACGGTGAGCCGGCACCAAACCACCCGGCAGGAGGACACACCATGACGACGAACCGAGCCTACCTCACGCACAACGAGGACGAAGGCATCTGCGCCCTGAACACTCCCAGACAGGGAGCCCTGACCGACATCAGCTACAACCAACTGTGCCTCGCCTTCGGGGAGAACATGTGGGTAGACGGCCCCGACAAAGTAGACTGGGAGTGGATCGTCGAGTTCCCGTGCGGCACCGTCGCGAGCATCTACAACTACAAGGATGGTCCCAACTACTGCGGCTCTGAAGGTCTCAACCGCTATCAGGTCACGACGTGGAACGTCGGAGGCAGCAGCGCGGAGGCGTACCACCTCGTCATGGCTGCGCTCGAAGGGGGTGCGGCATGAAAAGCATCGCCCAGTTCCTCTACCTCTCGTCGGCTGTTGACTTCTGTGACGCCTACCACCACGACAACCTTCGCATCGAGCAAGAACTCGACGGACGCTACCACGTCTACGACATGGAGGCCTAGACATTCTCTTGACAAACCTGCCCCCCGATCGGAGGGCGCAACCAATTACTAGACAGATGCAGGAACAAACCACCTGCTTGGAGGACACGACATGAAACTCACTTTCGCCGAAGCCTACGACCACCCTACCCCCGAGGTAGACATGGACACGATCAACCACGCAGATGACTGGAGGGCCTGCGCGGATGCGATGGAGCGCTTCGTCACCAAGGCCCGCACCTATGCTGACAAGCTGGAGTGCGGCAGCGCGGATGCGTTGGAGCCCATTGTGCCGCAGACTCCGGTCGTTCCGCCGGACATGAACCCGACCCTTGATGCTGAACCTGAACCCTATTCCCCGTTCTAAGGAGGACAACATGGAAGACACAAGCAAGCCCAACAACACGAGCGACCATCACTACTCACCCATCGGGTGGAGCGTGACCCCGCAGACGTGCAAGTTTCTGGACGACCTGCTTCACGGCAAGCACGACGCATCCCTTGGGCGCAATGACGTGCGCCCCGGCAAGGAGATTGCTCGGGTGTACATCCTCAGGGATGAGCGTATCGAGAACCCGGACGGCGAAGTGCTCGTCACTCTGGATGTGTGTGTCGAGTACCGGAAGACGATCGCCCAGCAATTTTATGGGAAGGTGACTCGCGCGAACATCAGGGCTTACTTCGACGTGAAGGTTATCACCGACTGGGAAAACCTGAGCGACCCCTGCGCACCCCACACCGGGCTCGGCGAGTTGTGTGAGGAGGACCAGCTTCAAGTGCTCAACGTGTTTGGAGTCAAGGATGTGGCCGCCTCGCTGTGGTTCTCGGACGAGATGCCGAGGGGCAGCACGCGCTACGATGTCCACGCTCGTCACGTTGACGGGGACTTGCGCTTCTACTTCAGATACGCACACACCCAGCCAGAGCCGGGCAAGCCAACCCTACCCCCAATCCCAATCCCCGTCGCCGTTGCCTGTGATGACGACGACCTGCCGTTCTAAGGAGGACGCAATGTTAAGTGAAAACCAGAGTGAAAAACTAGAGAGCATCAGCCGCATGTTGTACGAAGTGTGCGAGGCGCTCCCCGATGTCAACCCCGCTGAAGTGGAGAAGGTTCTGGACCACGCGCACAGTGTTCTGCATGACATGCTGACCACCGACGCCATCGAGAGCACGAAGGAGGTGACGGCATGACCGAGGTCACCGGGCTGGAGTTCATGGTGTTGCTCGCCTCCTTCTACCTCGGAGGTATGGGCACGGTGTTTTTGATGCAAGCGCAGGACGAAGGGGGACGATAAGAAAACGAGAAACTTTGTTGCGTATCTACACACCCCTAAATACAGGGGTCACGATGGCGAAGGGAGCGGCCACAACAGTTCCCAACCATACTTGAGAGGACACTATGTTTGACACTATTGAATATGATCATCCGGCCCCTGCTACCACCCTCGGCTTCAAGGTTCCGACCGAGTCCGAGAATATCGTGCAGGCTCTCCTGTCTGCCGACATCCCATTCGACGCGCCCGTCAAGGTGCCGATGGCTTCCATCCTACCCGACGGTGGCGTGCGGGTGATCCCCGGCAAGTACAACCTGATGGACAGTCGTGGCCGCATCGTTGGTGAGAACGTCACCGACCGCTACACACCCATCGGCTTCGGCGAGATGTTCGGAGTGATTGACCACCTGCTACAGGAGGGCTTCTCCCTTGACAGGGTCATCGAGTTCAACGGGCGCAGGCTCTTCGTCAGTGTGGAGTTGACGGACTACCAGTTCGACGTGACCGGGGACGGCGACCTCGTCACCCCATACGTCTGGACCCGAGGTTCGCACGACAGTAGCTCCTCCACCGAGGTGTTCATTGCCCTTGGCCGTGGCTACTGCACGAACCAACTGGTCGCAACAAAGCAGATGGTCAAGCGCATGGGCCTGCCCCATACCAGTATCCGCCACACGCGCAGCGCGCCGGAGCGTTTGCGCATGGCGGAGGATCTCTTCCGCAACTGTGAGCGGATGATCATGACGCAGAAGGCGATCATGAAGACCCTCGCGGATACTCCCTTCAGCGCGATGGACTTCGCCGACTTCATGGACAACCTGCTTCCGCTGCCTGAGGTTCCTCTGGAGGGCGAGCCCACCCGTGGCTACACGTTGGCGGAGAACCGTCGCGAGTTGCTCTTCGACTTGTACGAGCACGGGCGCGGTGCCCACTCTGGACGTGGCTCGAAGTGGCAGGCACTCAATGCAGTCACCGAGTACAGCACACACCACATCCCAACGCGGGGTGGTGACCGTGAAGAGAAGCTCTTCCTCGGTTCAGTTGAAGGCCCTGCCGCCAAGTTGAACGAGCGCGCGATGGCACTGCTCACTGCGTAAGACTTGAGGCCCCCTTCGGGGGGCCACCTTTAGGGAGGTCAATATGGGAGCGCATGACGAAGAGTACACCAGCCAGTTCCAGCCTCGCAGCAGGAGGAAGTCAGTGCCTATCTATGAGTACAAGTGCGACGGTTGCGACGATGTCTTCGAGGTGTTCGTCTCGATGGGCTGCCGGGACAAGCAGACGTGTCCTAACTGCGGGCACAAGGACTCGACGAAGATGGTGTCCGGCGGCTCGTTCGTTCTGAAGGGCGGCGGCTGGTACAAGGATGGGTACAGCAAGGGCGGCGGCGATGCCACGTAAGCTGGAGAAGTGCCCTGACTGTTTGGACGCGGGCTACCTGTCCATCTTGGGTAGGGGGCACGGAGACGAGCGGAAGATCGTGGCCTGCGATTGCAGGCACGGTCGTCGCTTCCTCCGGGTGTGGCGGAGTGAGCTTGCTAAGGTCTCACCACCAGCCAAGCGCAAGCCCCGCCCAGTACGTGCCGAGCCCCCCGCTGATCACGACATACGAGAGGAGGTACAGGCAGGCAAAGTGAAGGACAGCGCGCTTAGATTCCATGAGGGAGACTAACATGACAAGAGACATTGCACACACACAGTAGTTTTGGGAGAAAGAATGAAGTTCTATACAGTAATCTGGGAAGAGCAGAGGGATGAGGACCGTGGCGAGTGGGGGGTGAGAGGGCCTCGCATCAAGTTCTTTGAGTTCAGTGACCCGGCTATGAAGTTCATGGAGAGTCTCGCGCGCGCGGTTGACCCCTCGGGGACCGAGGTAGGCCACTACCTGTGCGAGTACGAGGTGCCCGACGAGGACTTGACCCGAGCCGGCATCATCAAGATGTTGAATGACGCTGCCCGTCAGACCTGTGACAGCGACCTCAACACTAACCAAGAAGGGTTCGATGAGCCGATGGCCCACATCATTGAGGGTGGGAGATCATGAAGTGCCCTGTCTGTGGTTCATCAAAGAACAAGGTGATTGACTCTGTCAAGACGTACACGCGCAAGGCCGGGAAGAAGAGGTACATCCTCAACCGACTGGTGAGTGCGCTGCGGATGCAAGACACGGGAGAGTTGGCCCGCAGGGGTGGCGTCGGGAGGCGTCGCCACTGCACCCACTGTGACTGCTACTTTATCACCCACGAAGAGATCGCCCAGATCATGAGGACCAAGTGAAGCTAGTTACTACCGACCCCTGCTTCGGGAAGCGCAGTACGATACGAGGCATCATGGCCTCCATATCTCTTGAACTAGACGAGCATCCCGATGCTGCGGACTCCATTATGTACGCCATCATGGGTGATATGTTCGACCTTGAGATTGAGATCGAAGATGGTGTGTTGAAGGTCACGGGCAAGAAGAGGGACATCTGGTCGTGGCTCTCGTTCACGATCTTGTGGACGCTGGGTGAGATATGAGAGTACACCAGTGGGTGCTCGACGGGTTCCTCACCGAGTACCAGAACGAGGGCTGGGACTTCATGTTCCAGAAGGACGCCATCCTGTGGTGGGCGTGCGGGTCAGGTAAGACGCTGGCTGCATTGTTGTGGGCCTCGTCACAGGGTGAGCCCGGCAAGACGCTGGTCATCACACGCGCCCCCGCTCGCCGCCAGTGGCAGCGGGAGGTGTCGCACTACACTACGGGCCGTGCCATCGTGGGTGAGAGTAGGACGCCGATGCCTCTTGAGGAGATGCGCGACGCTGACATCCTGATCCTCTCATGGGATACGATACCCTACTGGATCGATGCGATAGCTGCGTGGCGTCAGGCGACGGGTCACCTCTTCGTGGTGTTCGACGAGCTACACAAGGGCAAGTCGTGGCGGCGACAGAGGAAGTACCTTGGCCGTGATGGCAACGTCAAGTACCGCTCGGCGGAGAACCGCGCGGCGGCAGCCTGTGCGATCTCACGCATGGCGCACCGTCGTCTCGGTCTTACGGCGACGCTGATCAGGGACAGGGTTGGCGACCTGTGGGGTCAGGCTGACCTAGTGTCCCCTAACTTTCTAGGTACTAACTGGTCTTTCGTACACCGCTACTGCGATGCGAAGCCCGGCAAGTTCGGCGGGCTCGACGTGTCCGGCCGCTCGAATGAGGAAGAGTTAAAAAAGAGACTGGCAAAAATAGTTCATGTAGTCTCGCGCGAGGAGATGGCGCGGAAGCTACCCCCGAAGAGGCGGCAGCTTGTGTATCTCTCTAAGACAGATCAGGTTCGCCCCGCCGGGTTCTCTGCGGAGATGAAGAGGGCCGCCCGCAACGGAGTGCATGCCCTCTTCGAGATGAGGTTGCTGGAGGCAGCCAGTCGCAAGCGCCACTGGATCACGGAGACGGTGGCTGACGCGGTGGACGCCGGACAAAAGGTCTGCGTCTTCACCGGGCGACGCAAGGACTGTGAGGCTCTCGCCAAGCTGATCGGGAAGAAGCTGAAGGATGCTCCCCTCTGGACAGGGCACGGCGGTGACAGCACCCAGTACCGTGACGGCATCGTCGCCGAGTACGCAGCGCATGAAGGGGCGGCGGCATTCGTTGGCACCACCGATGCGTTCGGCGAATCCATCGACGGGTTGCAGAACACGGACCTTGTGGTCTTCGGGCTGCTACCGTGGACGCCGGGACAGATCACACAGGCGGAGGGACGCTTCAGCAGGCACGGGTCGAATCGGTCGGTACTGATCATGTACACAATAGCGCAGGGCACGGTGGACGAATCCGTCGCGGACGTGTTGCTCAACAAGCTCCAAGCAGTGGAGGCTGTGCTGGACGACAAAGAGTCCGGCGAGGTGGCCAGTACCCTAGCCGGAGATCAGGACGAAGACTCGATCATCGCTTCTATACTCGCTGCCAGTGCGGGTCTATAAGTTTTGACATCTGGTTGACATCTACCTTGTTAACTTATTCAGGTCAGCAACCAAACTGACGCAACCATTGGAGGACACATGGGGCGCAAGCCAACGAAGAAGCAGATGATTCAGTTCTGCCGCGATGCGGTACGAGCTACACTCGAGGGCGAAGAGGGCGCGTGGTCCTTTGAGTTCGTGACCTACCGGGACGAGGCTCACAAGCAGGACGCGGCGGTCTCCGGCAACGGATACAATGACTCAATCGAGGGCGACCTCCTTGAATGGCCCCGGCTGCGGGAGTGCGTTGTGCCGGGCCGGGTCGTCGATGTGTTCATCTACAGGCGGTGGGACCAGTACGAGCGGGAGTTGTGGGACCACTGCCTCATCACCCTGCCGACAGAGCGGGCCGCCTACGAAGCGGGAGGTGAGTGATGGGTGACGAGACGATCGACTACAAGGCTACCATCCACCGTATCCGGGGCGAAGAGATACAAGAGCGTGCCCTCGAAGTGAAGAAGCTTCTGCACTCGATGGACATCCCCGCGTTCCGCCGAGACGCGAGTCGCCCAGCCAACGTGCGTTGGTTGATCCGCAACCTCGCTGCCCGCAACAACAAGCGGGCTTCGTTCAAGACCGTCATCCGCGAACTGGTCCTGTTGGACAAAGCCTTTCGCATGTGGGAGAGAGCATGACACTTGCAGACTTCTGGGCCGAGTGCCACTATTGCGGAGAGTTCATTGAGTACGATCAGGACCGCTCATCGCCACTGGATCCCGAGTGCCCCACCTGCGAGGGGCCCGGCTCGTACAGCGTGATCGGCAAAGACGGGAAGCCCGAGCCGATGGAGGACGCATGCCTTACGTAGACTGGAGCAACTACATGAAGCCCGAGCCCCTCCCCGAGGAGTGTGAGTGGTGTGGCTCAAGCGAGATCGAGTTGGACTACGACACCGACTTCGATGGCAGGACGTTCCTGCTCATCGGTTGCCGCGAGTGCGAGGAGGGTACATGCAATACCTAGACACCGGTCCCTCTCGCGCCGGCTGGCACAGGCTGGCCAACGTGCTCAAGTGTCCCCGCTACTACGCCTTCAACAAGGAGCGCGAGTGGGAGCCAACCGATGCGTTGGTTCGCGGCACGCTCATGCACGTTGCGCTCGCCCACCACTATGCCAACCTCCAATGTGAACAGCAGGACGAGGAGCCCTCGTACCTGTCGCCCGAGGATGCGGTAGCGCGTTGCGCCGTGGAGGCTGGCCATCCACTCTACGACAAGTGGTGGCGCAAGGTCATTGAGGTGTACCACCAGTACACGGCGATGTACCTCACTCCAAGCTGGCACATCCTCGCCGTGGAGAAAGAGGTGGAGACGCAGGTGCTCGACCCGCACATGGACCACACGGAGAGGGCGTATGACTACACGGCACGCATCGACCTGATCGTGGAGCACCACGACAAGGTGTACTTCGTGGACCACAAGACGAGCTTCGCCATCCTACACAGGACACACAACAAGCACACCCTGTCGGGCCAGTTCCTCGGGCAGCAGATGATCGGGCGCGAGATGTACGGCGACCAGTTCGGGGGCGTCATCTTGAACCTCATTGGCTGGGATGACCGCAAGCCCGTTTCTTCGTTCAAGAGGAAAGTTCTGCCGTATGCCGAAAAGTCTGTTGCGCGGTTCCCCGAGACGGTTAGGTTGGCGGAGCGGATGATAGCCCAGTTCGATGGAAGGGAAGCCTTCGACTGGCCGGGTAGTCACCAAGAGCACGCATGCCAAACAACCTATGGTGCGTGCCGTTTCTTTGAGACCTGTAAAAGAGGAGGACACTATGAGTGAGACAAAGACCAAAGACCTGCCGAATGTGTTCGGTATTATCTATGCGCCGCCCAAGAAAGGAAAGACGCTCGGCCTGATCAAGTCGTTCGCTGACGCCCTTGTGATCACGTCGGTGGGGGGAACCTCCTGCTCCGACTACATCGGGCATGAGCCAGACACTTGGGTGATCACTCCCGACACGACGGTGGACAAGATCACCGATGTCGTTCACCGCGCGTCGAAGAAGTACAACGCGATCATCATTGATGACTTCAGCCTGATCGCCGATGCGGAACTGATTCACATCCAGAGCAACCCACGCAACGCCGGCTTCAAGGCGTTCGATGTTTTGATCAAGACGATGTACAAGCTGCGCGACGGGGTGCGTAACGCCGACTGTCACACCTTCCTCGTCATGCATGAGACCCCGCCACGCGAAGTGACCCGAGACAACAAGACGGTGTTCATCCCCGGACACCCCTCCATTACAGGCTGGAAGTTGCCCGAGAAAATCCCGGCGATATCTGACTTCGTGGTCCGCATGAAGTATGACAAGGACGCCCTAAGCAACTGGCCCTACGTCTACCAGTCTGCGCCGACCCCAAACTACATCACGGGTAGCCGTCTCTCGATGATGCCTGATTACTCACCCACCAACATTCGGGAGATCATGATAGCGACAGGCTATGACCTGCCCCGAGCCAAAGGACTGGAGTGGCTCGACGAGTTGGCAGAGAAGGTTTGTCAAGGGATCATCAAGGCGGAAGCAAAGGACCGCCGGTCGGTTAAGAAGTGGTTGCAGGCAAACGGTGCCAGCATCTCAACCAAGTACAAGGACAAGGATCCAAGACACGTTCGCTGGGGAGTCAGCGACGGCATTGATAGGGCGGTACTTCGCCGCTACAAGACCAACCTGTTGGATGATTTTTTCACCAACTTTTAGTAGAGGGAGATGACAATGGTTACGTTTCGTATTGATAAGAGTGAGAGTTTGCAGGGCGGCAAGTTGAGCGTTCGAGGCATCTACCGCATGCGGCTGGATATGCTGCGCGCGGACAGAAGCAAGGCCGGCAACTATATGGCAACGTGGAAGGCCCTCGTCGAGGATGGCCCCGAGAAGGGCCGCGTGTGTTACGGCCAGCTTATGTGCGCCGACTCCACTGGTCAGCCCTACGCTTGGGCGGGTCGTGTGTGGATGGAGTTCCTTGAAGGCATTGGTTACACCCGCGAGGATGCCGGAGATATCTTAGACTCCGGCTTCGAGTGGGATGGAATCGAGGCGTGGGGCTCGGACCATGTTGTTGGTCAGTCCGGTTGGCTGGAGTTTACTCCGCCTGTCGGCGAGGGTTCCTTCGCCGAGACAGAGTGGTTGCGCGAGAGCGAGGCCGAGTCACGCAAGGCGATTGCTGCGGAGGCCGCTGCGGCCCGTGCAAGCCTCGACGCTGACGTGCCATTCTAATGACTTAGGGGCGTCCCAATCCCGGCACGTTTGTGTCCTCTCGTTACCGGGTAAGGTTCGTGGTTGTTCCTGCGGGGCGTCCCTTCACCTCATTGGGGGTGCTTCAATCTCACCGACTGTTGTGAGTTCGGTTGTTGAGTAGGATTTTGAATAGGTCCGCGAAGCATCCCCTTTTTCTCTGGAGACATAATGAACTGCTGGCACTGTAAGACTGAACTTATCTGGGGCGGCGACCACGAGGCGGAGGACAGCCACTTCTACAGTATGGTCACCAACCTGTCCTGCCCCGAGTGTAGCTCGCTGGTGCTGGTGTACTCTGGCGTCGAAGAGAAGATGCCCCCCACAAGGATTGAACTGACGGAGGACACGGATGGGATTTGATAAGGCGAAGTGTGAGCGCTGCCCTCTTCGGAAATACTGGCAGGCCGAGGGTAAGTGGGAGCGCGTTGACTTCTTACACAACGGCTCCGATGTTCTGGTATTAGGTGACGCCCCCTCGAAGCAGGCGTCCGTTCTCGGAAGGGCATGGGCCGACGAGCATGGCGTCGCGATGAAGGATGCGCTCGAGTCTGCGGGGAGCAAGGCCCACGGTGTTGACTACGGCTACGTCGTAGGGTGTCGGTGGCCGAAAGACGACGCGCGTATGTTTATGCAGATACTCAAGAAGAGGAACCGTCAAGGTGCGGGCACCGGCGGGCGTCCTGCGATGTCCCCCGTCGAAGCGTGCAGGGGTCACGTCGAGGAGGAGATGGCCCGGTACAAGACGGTGATCACCTGCGGCCCCACCGCGACCAAGTTCGTGCTCGCCGGCAACCCATCGCTCGAGGCCGTCAGAGGTGGCCCTACGCTTGTTGAGGGACTCAAGATACTCCCGACCTATCACCCCTCACAGGTCGCCGCACAGAGGCATCTGACGCCCGTGCTGCATGGCGATGTGCAGAAGGCAATGCGTCACCACAAGGGCACCCTGCGCTGGACAGACCCTGTGGTCAGATACAACCCGGCACCCGATGTGGTGCGTGAGTTCTTTGACGACGCACGCAAGAACGAGTGGGTGCTGACCTATGACGTGGAGACCGACGGCGTGGACGCCCTGAACTGCGAGCTTCGCTGCGTAGGGATCGGCACGGACAACGAGGTTTTAATCCTAGGTTTCCTAAGTATCGACGGAGTGTCAAGATTCTACTCGCCAGAGGATGAGCGAGAGATTAAACGCCTGCTTCGTGAGGTGTTCGATGATGAGTCGGTTCGTATTGCCGGTCACAATGCAGGTTACTTTGATCGTCTGGTGTGTGAGTCTCATAAGCTAGGGAACCCCACCTCCCTGATCGATACCATCCTGCTGCATAAGCTGGGCGCGTCCGAGTACCGCCACAGCCTTGGCTTTGTGGGTTCGGTCCTTACTGATGTGCCGGCATGGAAGGCTGACCACGCGGGTGTGACGGCGAAGACCGACGAGGAGCTTCACCAATACTGCGCTACCGACGTGGCCGTAACCTCTCGCATCATCCAGCCTTTGTTGGAGATGGTCTGGGAGAGAAAGCAGACACACCTGATCGACAAAGACCTGCGCCTTCAAAGCCTGTGTGCCGGGATGCGTCGTATGGGGATGCGTATTGACGAGGAGACTCGCGCTGGGCACGAGGAGGAACAGGCGGAGATCGCGCATGAGTGGCGTCTGAAGTTGAGTAAGATCCAGCCCGACATCAACCCCAACTCACCGACCCAGTTGCGTCGCCTGCTCTTCGACAAGTGGGCGCTGCCTCCTCACGATTACACAATGGCTGGCGAGCCATCAACAGATGCGGCGTCACTCCGCGCCCTCTCTGTCAACCCTCTCGCCGACGGAGAGCAGTTAGAGTTCATCCGTGCGCTTCGGTTCTACCGCAGAGCGGAGAAGCTGTTATCTACTTACCTTAGAAAGTTCGCGCCCGGAGCGGGTGTCGTAAAGGATGGCTATGTCTACCCCGACTACAACTCACACGGAACAGTTACTGGAAGACTATCGTCCTCTAACCCAAACTTTCAGAACATACCTTTCAACCTACGGGATATGTTCATCCCTCCAGAAGGCTGCGTCTTTGTGGGTGCGGACTACGATCAACTTGAACTACGATTCGCAGCCGCCTTGTCTGGAGCGCAGCACTACCTCGACGCCTTCGAGAAGAAAGAGATCGACCCCCATAACCTCACTGCGGACCTCATGTTCGGAGAAGCGTTTTGGAAAGCGGAAGGAGCGCCGGATACCAAGATGGGCAAAGGCACGGGCCAGTTCAAGCAACTGCGGAACCTCGCCAAGACCATCTGCTTCGCGTCACTGTACGGAGCCTCTGCCCCGAAAGTCCACGAAATCAGCGGGCGGGCGGAAGACGAAGAAGGGAACATGCTCTACGCGCACTACGACCTGCGGCAGATCCGACTGCTGCATCGCCGATGGAAGTCAGAAGCCCCGGAGTTTGAAGCGTGGTGGAAAGAAACAATAAAGCATTTCTCTGACTACGGGTACGTCGAGGAGCGCGTGTGGATGCGCCGACGCTACTTCGCAGAGGAGGACTACAACGCCATCCTGAACTTCGGGGTGCAGGCAGGCGGCTTCGCAGTAGTGGCTATGTCTATGCTTGAGTTGGTGGAGCAGCACATCCCCTTCGACTTCGACAACAAGATAGGTCTGGTCAATCAGCTACATGACGCTGTGCTCCTGTCGGTGCCCGAAGAGCGTGCGCAGGAGGTCAAGGAGATCGTTGACAGCACCTTGACCCGCAGGGTTGAGGGTCTCGATGTTACCTTCACGGCCAGCGCAGAGATTGGCAGAACTTGGAAAGATGTCTAGGGAGGACAAATGATTGATGAGATACATTCTAATGTGAAGGGCAGGATTGACCTAAGCTTGCACTCACCCTACAACCTGATCATCGGCCGCAATGGCTCGGGCAAGAGCGCTATCATGCACTCCATCGAGTTGGCTGCCTTCGACACCGCCTTCGATGCAGCGGGTAAAGATGTGAAGCAGAAGGGTGCGCTTGAGAGGCTCGCTCCGCGCGGGGCAAAGCTGCACTCAACTCTGTACGTTGACGGAGAGGAGGTATGCTGGGGCGACCGCAGCGACCGCTTTGACAACGTAGTTGCTATGGCTATGCATGCGCTCACCGGAAGTACCGCGTCATTGATGGAGTTTCTTCTGGAGCACATCGACGACGATGACCACCCCATCGACCTGAACATCCCCGGCTGGCAGGCTCGCGTGAAGCATCACGGCTCATACCGCAAGGCCCTGTTGGAGATGTCACGCGGCACAGCCTCTGCGATCCGAAGTCACCAGTCTCGCCTGCGTGAGTTGAACGTGGTGCGGGGCTACTTTGATGAAAACTATGACGCATCACGGCTGCCTGTGGAGATCATCAACGACAAGCGCGGGCTCGAAGAAGACATCCGTCAGGCTAAGGAGTTGAAGAAGAAGATTGATGCCGAGGCCCTGAACTTTATCCGGGGCTCGTTCTCTACTGTGGAGGCCCACATCAATAGGTATCTGCCCGAGGAGATCGGGCGCGCTGAGTTCTGCGAACTTTCGGAGAGAGAGTTTCGCCTCTCACTCAACGGGACAGTGATTATCCCCTCGGGCGTGGAGACTGTGGCGCTTGCTGTGGCGCTCGCGGGTGCCCTCTTGAGTGGCCCGAAGGCGCTCTTCATTCTGCCCGATAGGGCGTATGACCCCGTCACGCTTGGGTGGATAATGCGGGCGCTTCGGACTGTAGAGTGCGCAGGTGCATTTGTACAGACGACTGTGTTACCGGAAGGCTATGACTTTATGTCCCTTGGTTGGGACTTGGTGAGGGTGTGATGAAAGTTTGTCCCGTTGGTTTACATCCTGCGGAGGTCGGGAGTACCCGTCTTCGCGCCCGAATCCTTCAGGCCCTGCCGGTGTGGTGGGGCTATAAGTATGGCCACAAGGTGGACTATCCACCTCACATCCCCGGCATTCCGCACACACTGATCCGCACAGGGACGAGGGAGATCGATTGCTCCACCTTCACCTACGGGTTGCTATCGGCAGTCTATCCCAAAGCAGACTGGGGCTTTGAGCGGTACAAGAAGTGGCAGATGTGGGGCAGGGATGACCTGTA
>TARA_R110000787_G_scaffold166778_4_pt1 | contig 14664 bp, 5 predicted proteins | sample TARA_R110000787 | Tara Oceans TARA_R110000787 (sample SAMEA4397920) | marine metagenome | biome: Polar Biome; feature: [DCM] deep chlorophyll maximum layer (ENVO:01000326); material: water (ENVO:00002006), including particulate matter (ENVO:01000060) such as... | depth 35 m
AGAGATTAAAAACACTTTTGTTGGGGGGAAGATGAACAAAGATCTCAACGGGAGATTAATGCCTAATGGGCAGTATACAAATGCTTTTAACATAGAAGTATCTACTGCTGAAGGACCAGGTATTGGGGTGGTAAAAAATATACTTGGTAACAAGAGAATTGACGTCACGAGTTCATTCAGTGGTGTGCCAGCTGGGTTTACGTGTGTAGGTACTATTGCTAATGAGAAAAGTAACAAACTATATTGGTTCATCACTAGAAGCGGCGAGGATGCTATTGATGCTATTATAGAGTATGATGCGGTGCATGAAATTGTCTCACCTGTAATCGTAGACCTAAATGCTGGTAACTCTAAAGCTGTTTTGAAGTTTGGAGTGACGCCAATTATCACTGGTATAAATATAATAGATAATTTACTATTATGGACTGACAATCAAACTGATCCAAAGAAAATAAATATAGACGAGTGCAAGAAAGGTACAACGGTAGGTAACAATGGGGAGTGGCTACATACGCAGCTAACATTCGAAAACGGGAGTTTTGATGCAGTTACCCTAGAACTTCTCGTGAGAGGTCCTGGTGACTACACTGCGGGGATGAACTTCTTGGAATACCAACCGCCTTATGGTAGGTACTTTCATTTTCAGGTAAAACAAGTGTCAAAAATGTTGGGTTTGGATGGTGAATTTACTAATGGTGACGAACACTACGTGCGTCAGTATAGGGGCGGGAAGTTCCTTAGGAGGGTTAAGGTGAAGCTTTGGAGCACTAATAATGGTAGTGGTTCTAGCGGTAGGATTTCACAATGGGACCCGGCTTACACCAGTTGGGGCGCTTATCCTTATACAGGTGACGACCCTCGTGATTTCCACAAAGGAGACGTGCTGTATGGCGATGGTGTTACTGTGGACGTAGAAGAGAGACATATAACGGTGATAAAACCAAAACCACTACTAGCTTTAAAGACAAAAATAAATCACACAAAAGCATTAGAGGCTATTGGTAGTACTCCAAACCTATTTGAAACTAAGTTTCCAAGATTTTCTTATAGATATAAATTTAGAGATGGTGAGTTTTCTACATTCGCTCCTTTCACAGAAGCTGTTTTCAACCCTAGGTATCCGAAAGACATAAACAACTCTACAGAGACTAATGTGTTTTACAACAGTGATAATGTTTATGACACAAAAGATCCTAGTAATAAAGCTATGACTAATTCCATCCACTCTATTGAGTTAGGTGGATTTATCACTGCTAATACGCCTCAGGATGTTGTTGGTATAGATATCTTGTATAAGCAAGAGAATTCTAGCGTTATATATTCAATTGGAACTATAAAACACAATGACTCGGAGTGGCATTTGCAATGTGATACAGAGGGTTATGACCTAGGGTTCAACAAAACTGTTGACGGGGATAACTATGCTGCAAATGGCGGTTACACTAAGGGTAGGTACACGGTTACTACAGAGAATATATATGCAGCTCTACCTGCGGATCAATTACTTAGACCATGGGATAATGTCCCTAGAAGAGCGTTGGCACAAGAGGTTACTGGTAATAGGATCGTGTACGGTAATTACTTGCAGAACTATAACTTAAGCGGTCATAAGACAGAAATAAAGGCTGGCTATAACGACAGGAAGATCAACATAGGGTCGTTCGCTACTAAGGGATTGGCTTCGGTAAAATCACAAAGAAACTACCAGTTGGGAGTCACTTATAGCGATAAGTTTGGTAGAGAAACACCAGTGTTTACATCGAGTGGAGGGGCTATAGCAGTTCCTTGGGCTGATTCAAATGGGTTGAAAAACGCAAGTAGAAGTCTTCAGATAAACACTAGTGTTGGAGCTGCTTTCCCAGAGTGGGTTGACTCTATGAAGTTCTTTATTAAAGAAACTTCTAATGAGTATTACAATTTAGTAATGAACAGGGCTTGGGTTGTTGAGAAAACCTATGAGCTAGATAATTCAGAGGGACATTTATGGATTTCATTCCCGTCATCTGATAGAAACAAAGTTTCGGAAGGGGATTATATAATCTTAAAAAAGAAGATTGGAGTTGGAGAGTCTCAAATAGCGAGTGAGAATAAGTTCAAGGTAATAGATATTAAAAATGAAGCTCCTGACGCTATAAAATACGAGTTAGTAGAACAAGGTTCGACTAGTAATGCTACCTTCCTGAGTAGTATGCTCCCTAATAGCGATATGAGGATAGATGTTCCAGGTAATACAAGTATAAACTTTGACAAAACTGATTGGATTTCTACCGGTAACTTAAGAGGTGTGCCTCTTGAAGATGGGGAGTACGAAGAAAATGCAAGACTACGTGTCAAAGATCTATATGTCTCTTGGAGTAGGATTAGTGGTGGGAGTAGTATATCGTCTAAAAAATATAAGGTTGAGTCTGGAAGACTAAATTCAGCTGATTTATATGTCCTAAAGCTCAGGGATGAGATTTCAATAGCAGACGCGGATATAGCTCATGAAGACGGCATTTCCAGTACAACTGTTTTTGCCACATCCTTACATGCTGACTTAGTATTTAAAGTTGAAAAAAGAGAAGTCAAGAGCGGTGAAGATTTCTCTGGATCATTCTTCGTTAAAATATCTAAAAACCAAGTAACAGATGTGATTGAGTCAGGTAACGCCACTACTGTTTTAGACAACCACCAGGTATCAGCAAAGACGCCGGTGTATTTCTGGAGAGATAATATAGCGGGGGATAGTGGTAGTGGTACCACTAACCGACTTGAGACCAACCATGCATCGCACGGGCTGACCAATTACAATGGAGTTTTGACTAGTGGTTATACTGGTAATAATGACACTCACGACGCGGACAATAATACAGTGGGTAATGGAGGTACATCTGCGAGTGTTCCTTACCTCACTGATTATATGAGATTAACAGACTTCAAAGATGCTTGGGAGGGTTTATATAATAATTATGTCGATGGTAATGGTACTAGTTTATTTGTCTTAGATTCTATGCATATGGTAGCTGGGCAGTCCGAAGCTAGTGACTATGCTAAGTATTGCTGTGTAACATGGTCTGGAGCCGTGAAGGATCTAAACTCATCGCATCATTTTGTTAAAGGTGACTCTGCTTGGAGTTACCCACCATTAAAAACATGGCTAGGTAACCACGCAGAGAGTGATAGTCTTATTGAAAACCTAGACACCGATACTCCATTACTGTTCAACAACATGCTAATCTCAACCTCTGACTTGCAAAACGAAAACGAAGATTTTGGGGCAAACAAGGTTGACGGGTGGATTGGACATACTCAACACGTTACAAGGAAGACAAATGATGACCCGGGTTCTGGTGGATATTCATCACATGCCGGTTATTCCCACGTCAATGGTCTAGAGGGATTAGTTACCTCGGTAGAAGCTCACTCAGACAATGGTAGGAGATGGTTTAGCGGTATAACTGGAAGTGACACTGATTTTGGAGTTGGGGTTGATACGAAAACGTACTCCGACGATGGTGAGGTTGGTAGGTACTTCATGCACCTATCATTCTTTGCCCCAGGAAGTGACTTAACAACATCCGATTTTCCAGATGGAGATGGTCAAACTGGGTCTTTCAAACTGTTTGGACCAAACTCCGTTGGAGCTAGGCTACAAGGTATATGGGGTGGGGGACACTTTACTGGGGAAAACTCATCAGACAAATTTGGTACTAGCACTATCCCAACGCATACTCAAGTATGTTTAGAGGGTAACTACGACGACAATGGTGACTTCCTTCCAGAAGCGCCAGCACCAGGAGTCGGATATGGATATGATTTAAGATATAAAGAACTACACGATAGACAATGGGATCCAACTTTCCCCTCAGACCCTGGCAATAGAATACGTGATTTCGTAAGAAACTTACATTCAGGGTCACAATTCAAATTCAACCCTGAGACTCCAGGGCACCCAACCATCACAAGCACCACTAAAACCCTAGCGGATAATAGTGTTTACACTATAAAGAGCGTTGCTATTAAGAAGTTGTATAACCACACGTCTTGGAGGAATACTTTTAATAGATGGGAGTACGGAGTAGGTTATACTTCTCCGAATGACCCTGAGGAATACTGGTCGGTTGAGCGAGCAGCTATGGATTGGCTTGATAATTTAGATAACGACGGAACTAATGATGCTGGGGCTGATTATATTGCCGCAGAATTACTTATGAAAAATAAGTTTGAAGATTTTGGAAAAAACCACAATAGAAGAATTTGTTACATAATAGAGTTAGATAAAGATCCAACAGCTGACGGTAATTTCAACCCTATACAAACGGGTTTAGCTGGTGGTAGAATGACAGCGGATCAAACGAATCAAGAATTCCATAACATAGAATTTTTAGAAAAAATTAAAACAGTAGCAGGCGTCAATGACTTAAATAAATTTCCAGCAATATGGGAGACTGACCCAGTGAAGCAGGAGGTGGATCTGGATATATACTTTGAAGCAAGTAGTAGTATACCCGTTAGACTGAACAGTAGGACAAATGAAATATTTGCGCCTCTAGGCTGTGTAGTAGAACCTATAAATGCACCAGCCCCTAGCGCATCACACTTGATAGAGTGGAATGGTAATGAGGCTACATTTGAACCTGGTTTCTCACTAACAGATGGAGTGGATGAGATTGACTATTCAGGTATATCCTTTAAGTTCACTAAGAACGATGGTAGTTTTGTTATAGCTAAGGCGGATACTAATATCTTAACTGGCTTCTCAAACGACCCGTATGCTAAGAAAACTACTATTGTGTTTAGAGAAGATATTGGAGATAAAATACAAGTAGGTTTAGCTTGGAACAATTGCTTTTCATTTGGGAATGGATTGGAATCCAACAGGATTATGGATGACTTTAATAAAATGTACTTGCTAAATGGAGTTAGGGCATCAATAACGACTCAACAAACATACGAGGAAGAACGTAGATCAACAGGGTTAATATACTCTGGGCTTTACAACTCTAACTCTGGTGTGAATGATCTTAATCAGTTTTTAATGGCAGAGAAGATCACTAAGGACTTAAACCCTACGTTTGGTAGTATACAGAAGTTGTTTCAGAGAAGAATTAGTTTAATAGCTTTCTGCGAGGATAGAGTTGTTAGTATAACTTCAAATAAAGATGCAATATATAACGCTGATGGAAACCCACAATTAATTTCGTCCAGCAATGTATTGGGTGATGCTAACCCATTTGAGGGTAATTATGGTATATCAAAAAACCCAGAATCATTTGCGTCAGAATCCTACAGAGCTTACTTTACAGATAGAAATAGAGGAGCAGTTTTAAGGCTTTCGAAAGACGGGTTAACACCTATATCCAACAGTGGAATGCACGATTGGTTTAGGGATAACCTACCTAAATTCGACACTCTAATAGGATCATTTGATAGCTATAAAGAAGATTATAATATAACGTTGTCAGATACTTTTGGAGAGAACTTACTGTCTAATAGTTTCTTAGGCATAGGTACTATAGATGGCACAGTAGCGGGTGGATTTGCTAATAAAGTAGTAAACCCGGCGATATACAATGGCGAGCACATGCAATACCCATACGAAGAGTTCAACGTTTTAGATAATTCGAATTTCCTATGGAGCGACGATAACGATAGCTTAACAACTAAAGCTAGGGTGGTTAACCACGCTAAGATTGAGGTTGGTGATGTTTACACGGGATTTGGGAACTCCCCAGCCACCTACTTCGAGTTTAACAACCCCAACTTGTACATACCTGGTACTTCTGATTCGACGGCGGGTACATATTATGGATATGATTATGGTTCAGACGGTTTTACAAACGCTGATAGCTCTGCTGTATTAACCACTTACGTTGTTACCGCTGGAATTAACGACCCTTACGTATCCCCAACTTTTTTGTACGGAGGCGCTATTCCAGAAGGAGGGAGCTTATGGGCAGGGTATTTTACAACATACGACTCCTCTAACAAATTGTTTGGGAACAACAACCTTGGAAGCGTTGATGCTGATAACTACTGTTTCCCAGTGAGACACATGGATGCGTCAGGAAACAATGGTGGGGCTGGGACATATGCAACATCTGCTAGTGTAAGCGTTAACGGGGGGCTAGGGTGGATTTCTGAGGAAAGCAGCTCTGGTAACATACTGTTTAATAGGTTAATCCAACAACCTGGCCAATCTGGTTTTGTTGAATTTCGAAGCCTTGGAGATGACCCTTCAACGCCGTTTAACATGCCGGGCACCCTAGATAATCCTATTAACACTATTTACAATTCACATCCAGACACCCCTGGAAACGACAAACCTTCAGCTATGTTTAATGGTGATGAGATAACAGTAAAGATTGTGATCGAAACAGAAGATTCACAAACTGGCAGCGGCGCTGAATTCAACCTGATAACGCCTAGAATAGAGCTTAGAAATGGACCAGGTAACACAAGCGGTGGGGCAATACCTGCTGCGAATTTCTTAGCTTGGAACGGTGTAGCTCCCGGTACCGCAAATAGTAATGCTAATAATACAGGTAATAATTTCGAGTTCATACAAGATCCAAATCAATGGATTTTTAGCGGTTCCACGGTTTGGGTAGGTGGTGGGGGGATGAAGATAGCTGAGAGAGCCTATGTTGGTAGCAGTATTGTTGATTTTCCCCAAACTTTAACGGCAGCCTCAACATATACGGCTACTGTTGGTTTTAAATTCAAGAGCACTACTCAGAGTGGACCAAATCAAGTGGCTGAAAAAATTGTTGATGATCTAGTTATACGAGTAATGAACGTTGGAGCTAATGGACCTACGACATCTTACCCTAATGGCATGCATAGACCAAAGTGGAGGCTAACGAAGGTTTTCGTTAATAAAGTAAATGCTATCCAAAGTCCGGGGGCTGCCTCAGCATTAACTCCAAGTGTAGTTACTTCTTCAACCAGCACTGTATCTACCGCTATAGATACCGCGGCTATCGTAGGGGTTAGTGCAATACCTAACGTGGAAATCCCAGCTTGGACAGAAGTGATTGGGCAGGGCATAAACGGGTGGACTATTGGAAATTTAACTGGGGGCACAAATTATTCTTACTTTCACATGCACTCAGCAACCGCCTTGGGTAATAACTACCTAGCCAACCCACAATCAGCTCAACCTAATGATGTTTATGGAAATCCAATAAGTACTACGCTAACATGGCTAGAACCAGGAACGACGCCAGGTGGGGGTAGTCCTCATGGTACAACTGGTTACTTTGGAAATGGTATTCCAGCGGCCATACCATCGCCTGGATATACAACCGCGGAGGCAGGTGGGGCTGCCAATTTAATTAATGAGTATCCAAATGCATACTTTCGGGTTAGAACAGTAGGTACCGATGCTATGTTTGATTTTATAAATGCCAGTGCAACCGATCAGTGGGTGAACGATGCTTGGTATTTGGTAGATGTCGAGTATGAAGATGACAATGTTACTGATGGTGATACTTTAACTGGTACCGGTGGAGGTCATGGTACAGTGGTCGTACACGGGGTCACAAGTCCTTACACAGGAGCGCATGGTGATATTGTTAATCCAGAGGGTGTTGGAACACATTCACTTACTACAAATAACAATAGTAATGTACAGTTAATACCAACTATTAGAACTGAATATGGTGGCTCGAATGGTGTTGGTGACAACAAACCAGTGCTGAGAGCTATATTCCAATTCAAAGGGGATAGCTGGAGAGCCGGTACCGCTGCTCGTAGAAAACAAATGGTACTACGATTTGCTAGATTTACTGATGGTACTAAAATAACAAAAATAATTACAAGAAAGCTATCGCAACTATCTAGTGGGGGTGAGGCTGAGGATTGGATTCACAGTACGGATAACACTCCACACTCGTTCTCTAAGAGGTCTATGTATTATGAAAATAACTCCTTGTGTTGGGAAGATCATACTGGTAGCTGGAGCAACCAAGGGGCTTGGCACCAAGAGTTTGCTACTGGCAATGCACCACAAACTTCTGCTCAGAATTGGAGGCTTAGATTCAAGGTATCTGATAACCCAAATCTCACAGCGGGTAACATGAGTGGTAACATGAATGTGCAAGTGGCCAACGCCATAGGCGATGCGTCTTCCACTGAATTTGATGGATTGATACTGGGTGGCATGACTGACGTGGGTGTATATGAGTTTACATTCAACATGAGTGGTTCATTCGGTGACACACATGCGGATGGTACTCCAATCTGGACCGCCACTAAGAGCGATATAAACGGTAATAACACGGTTGCTTGGACTGGGTACGATTACTTCAACACCACATCCCAAATTGGTTGGTCTCAAACAACACCAGCATATTCAAATAGAATAAGATTTTGGGGTGGCACGAATGGAAACCCAGCATTCACAGGAGCGGTAAGTGATATATTATTAACCGACGAGACCACTATTTTAACAGGTGGTACGGCTGGGTCTTGGAGTTGGAATGGATTTGATGATGCCCTTGATGATTTCATAACTTGGGATACTGCTAATGGTAGAATACAATACAACAACTGCCCAACGATAGATAACACCTATATAACTAGTGGTGGAGCAATTCAAATAAGTGCTAGCCAACATATACCACTACCAATAAATCAAAACGAGAAGTACGAGATAAGTGTTACGCATGGTTTAACTAGCGGTGAGCTTAGTGTTTACTACTTCAACAATGATGGGCATGGGCTTAGAGTACTTAATATACAGGGATCTGGGACTACCACTGATACTTACACCGTCGGGGAGTACACTTGGAGTGGTTTAAACCCCGCTAACTCTAGTTATACCCCAGAGTTCAAGAACACTTTCGTTATTAGACAACACGATAGTAGCTCAAATGTTAATGGCTGGATAGACAACATAACAATGGTTAGACAGTATGATTTAAGTGTTAGAGAACCCGTAACAGCGTCGTTTAGTGAGAAGGTAAATGGATGGACAAGTTTTAAGAGTTTTATACCTGAAAACGGAATAAGTTTATCTAAAAAATACTTCACATTTAAAGATGCTAGACTTTGGCAACACTACAAACCCCTCGTTAGAAGTGCTGACTTAAGCACTTGGAATGACTCTACACCTGAGCTTGCTACGAACTACAATAACTTTTACAATCAAACTTATGTAGCTAGCATTACGGCTGTTTTAAACAACGAACCCTCAGTAGTTAAAACATTTAACACTTTAAACTACGAAGGAAGCCAATCATATGTCAAAGTGCCTTTATTGGTCGGGGACGCTAGTACTACATCGCACATAACAGCTATCGATCAAGTAACCGTGGATAACGCTGTAGCTTGGAATAATATTAACCCAACAAGTGGTTTGCGTGAGGATGTATTGGGATGGAGTTGTGTCAACATAGAGACTGACTTAGAAGCTGGGTCTATAAAGGACTTTATAAACAAAGAAGGCAAGTGGTTTGCGTACATCAAGGGCACTGCTAAAAGCAATACTCCAGACACTAAGCTATTCAGCGTACAAGGTATAGGGGTAGTGGCAAGTGTGGTAGCTATATAACAATAGTTAAAGTAACTTAAATAAAAATAAAAACATGAGTTTCCACGATATAGAAAACCAAAGTAATCAACTAGGCACAACAGGAGGTGAGCACATAATATATGACTTAGCTGTAAACCTATCTGAAATGCCAACTGAGGAGACGGCAAGAACGTTCTCGGTGCGGGGTGATATTGGCTCCGAATTCACGGTCCACGTTGTTAAAGATGGTACTATTGAATACTATGACTTCGCTAGTGATACCTTCACGAACGGGCACGTTAGTAGCTCTAATAATTTAAAAGTATCGCTTAACAGTAAGGTATATAGTGGTGAAATTGTTTTCCCAACTGGAGGTGGCACGTATCTTATAACAGTAATACCTTCAGAGGGAACGAGGGTTAGTGGCAGGATAAGTGTATTGCGCAGAAAGATTGAGAAGCAATCTAGTAATGCTACTGTAACTTTTAAAGCGGCAACAGGAAATACTAGTAGTTACACCACCTTCCCCACCTCAACTTCTATTGGGGCTTTAGCTAGTGTTAATAAATTTAGTTTTAACTGGGATATAACAAATACATCTACAGATGCTAACGGTTTTGGACTGGGCTTACAAGGGGACTGGAAGGATCTCAATACTTTTAAAAACCTATGGTTCTTTACTACGACAGAAACTGTTGATGGAGCGGTTGCTCTTGATGATGATTTTGGTGGCTACGTAGTAAGAGTTGATGATTTGACTGACGTAGGTGTTGGTAGTTACATAGCATCTGTTAGTAGTGGTAGTTTGGATGGCTTGCCAGTAGTTGTTAAGATAAACACTGATACCAAGGAAGTAATGCTTAATATACCCCAAGCGTTTGCTGATGGTATAACACTGACATTTAGAGCTGATGGTGTTAAATATATATATGATGCCACAGGTATTCAAATGGAGTTTTATTTCAACAAGACGGACGCGGAGAAGTATACAGCTAACACCGTTATAAAAACAGTTCGAACTGGTAGTAGCGGTACAACTATTAATTTAAACGGAACATACGGGGCTGGGGTTATTGCCGCTGGAGCGACTGTCACGGGGGTTGGTGTGACATATGCTACGATAAGTGGCGTTACAGCTAGTAGCAGCGCGGGATCAATTGTGGTAAGTACTTCACAAGGAACTCTAACCGTTGGCACACCTGTTTATGTTAACAACGTAGTCCAGACATTTAACGTGCATGGCACTATCAAACTACTCAACCACCCTAGTGCCGATAAGAATATATACTTAGATGTGGATAAATTCCTAACACCAGGTACATCATCATAATAAAATAACAAATGGCATACACTAAAATAACTTTTAACAACCCAATAAACTCGTCTCTACAAGTCACTGACACTATATACTATTCAAGCGTGCAAGAAGGGTTAGTGCTAGCGGAGCCACAAGAGTTTGGTCCTGTTGTTGAGATATTTAGAGACTTTAACTACATCGTTGTAGAACAAGACTTAACTAGTTTTGACTTAGCAGCTTTAGACTATATATTTTTTAGCAAAAATATAAGTGTAAATGAGTCTAGCTTAAAGGGGTATCATGCGGATGTTACTTTAGAAAACGATAGTAGTGTCAAGGCTGAGTTGTTCGCCGTGAGCTCAGAAGTGACAATAAGCAGTAAATAAGTGACAGAAAGTGTGACTATATAACCACACTTAAATTAAATTATATGGAAAATATTATAGTTAGACCTATAGAGGAGGATGATTATAGGTTTATAAATAAATGGTGGCAAGGAGCTACTGGCAAGACCCCACCCAAAAGAGCACTACTACCAGGCAATGGGTTACACGGCTTAATGGCATGTAAAAATGGAGCGCCTGTGATGTGTACTTACTTATACACAACGAACTCCAAAATGGGTTATTGTGATTATATGATTGGTGATCCAAAATACAGGGAAAAAGATAGACAAGATATTCTTTTAAAACTAATGGTTGGAGCTATTAAAGGAGCACATGAGTTGGGTTATGAAGATTTCTGGTTCTTAACAAAAGAAAAAGGATTGTTATCTAAGTGTGAGAAACTTGGCATAGAGATTTCAAAAGAAAAATACCACGTAGTAACACTCCCGATGAATAAGTCAAAGTTAGACAGTGATCTACAGATCCTACCTATAAATAAAAATTAATATGGCAACAAAAAAGAAAGCTACAACTAAAAAACAAGTTAACACTACTCCTGGAGAAACTCCATTTAGAAAGGGTCAGGGCTCTGATGAGAGCTATGGTATACCAGAGGATAGGTCTAATATTGACGATGCATTCGATCAATTCCAAATCCTTGGCAAAGACATTAGTCAGGGTGGTTTGATGGGTAATCTATGGGCAGATGCTGAGAACAAGATGGATATAGGTGATAACTTTGGCGGTGTTAAAACTGATTTCTCAAACCAATCAGCTAATCTAACAAACACTTTTGGTGGTTTACAGAATCAATTTGCCAATAACACTAATCAATTTGAAGGTATGGAGAATACTTTTGAAGATTTATCAGTCGATCTTGAAGGAAGAAGCTTTCAACAAGATAGTCTTAGAGAAAACCAAGCTAACGTACTAAATCAACTTAGGGATGTTGGTGGCACCTCTGGAGGTGCGAGTCTAGCTCAATCATTGGTTAAAAGTGGTAGTGATGCTAATAGGCAAATAGGCGCGGACACAAGTAGGCAGATGCAGCAGAATCAAATGGCTAGTGCTAGTCAAGCTGGTAAACTACAGCAAATGGCAGCACAAGGTCAGACTAATATTGATACAGCTTCATCACAAGGCCAAGCGGCTGTTGATATGGCTAAAGCCCAGGGTGGTATGCAAACGCAATTAGCTATAGCTCAAGGTGGCCAAGCGGCTAACCAATTGTCTTCGCAGGCTGAACTAGCCGCTGCACAAGGATTACAGAATGCTGATATAGCTACTGGGCAAGGCGCTATGGAGGCTCAGAAAATCCAATTACAAGGAGCCGCTGATAATAGAGATTTAATGTTCCAAACAAAACAAGGTGAGTTATCATTCTTAGCTGGGTTGTTAAACGCAGATCAAGCAAACAAAGATTCTGACTATAAGAAGTCTGATCGTAGGTTAAAGAAAAACATATCTAAAATAGGTGTATCCGCGTCTGGTATAAATATATACAGTTTCGAATACAAGAACCCATCACATGGTTGTGGGTTATTTCAAGGTGTAATGTCTGATGAGGTTTCTGCAGTAGCAGTTAGAATGCTAGATGGGTATGACACTGTTAACTATAATATGTTAGACATAGAATTTAAACAAATATAAAATGGCAAGAGGAAACCCAATCGATGCAGGTGAAATGTTTAAAGCTGGAGGCGCTAGAAATAGTGAGGGATCAAACCCTAAAGCAGCAGCGCGGAATAAGCTAACAGAAGCTGCAGCTAGCTTTGTCTTCCAAACAGTGGGTGGAATGGCTGTTGATGCTATAAAAAGTCGCAAGAGAAATAAGGAGATATTTGCTAACCAAAATGCTAGTCAAACAGCAGTCTTGCAAACGCAGATAAATAAACTCCCTAAAGGTAATCCAGAGCTAGAAAAATCTATAAGGTTTATAAAAGAGGGTTATGATGCGGATTCTAAAATAGCTAGTAGCTTAACCGCTAGTAAAGAAAAAAAAGCAGAGTCTAAGAAAAGAATGGATCTATGGATGGGTCAATACCACTCTCTAAATGCTGAATTAGAGGTGTACCAATCAAATGCCAAGATAGCACAAGAAATAGCATTGTCTGAGGATAGTGAAGACAAAGGAGATGGGAATGAGAACATGAGCTTTGCATCCAACGACATGGAGGTCGACAACACGTTTGCACAGGCAAATGGACTCTTAGGTAGGAACTTAAGATGGGTGAATGACATTAACACAACTGGATTAACTGTGGTTAGAGGTGGTGAATGGGTGGATGATCCTGATAAGAAAAACGAGTCTATATATCAACTGAGAGATGGCTACAAAGAGTTTGGGTCAGCAAATTATAAAGATCTAAAGTTTTCAAGAAAAGCAGACAATACTATGGGTGTTGACTTGAAAGGAATTAGCAAGGGCATTGTTACGGAAGGCTACAAAGGTGGTAATACAGGTTGGGATACTATTGAAAAAATACACAAAGAGGATTATATGAATAAAGTTAACTCTTACACTGCTGAGCAGTTTAAGGACTTTTATTTTGGAGGTCTTGAAAACGACTACTCTACTAGAAGAATGACTGAAACAGCTCCTGCTTACCAACGTTTAAAGAGTGAATATCCTCCTGCTGCCTTCGAAGATGATGGTAGCGGAAATATGGTATTTAAAAAAGGTTTAGGACCTGGTAGTGATGAATGGAATACTGCTTTAACATTGTTGAAGAAAGGAAACTTCGGGAAAGGTTCTAGTTATAGGACTACGGTTGGAGAGAACACATGGGGAGCTTTAAAATCTCAATATGAAGGAATGAAATCTCAATACAAGCTAGACAACCCCAAGACTAATGATCCAAACGGAGCTGGCGCATCGATTGAGCTCTTTGGTAATAAAGTACCTAAGCCTACTAATTCAGCTATGCAAACTGAGTTGGGTAATGTACAGGACATAGCTAATAACCGCTCTATAGTAACTATTCGTAACCAGCAATACAGGTATGACTCAAAAGCTGGTGGCTATAGATTGGAGTATGCTTGGGTTGGTGACAAGCAATCTGCTAAGTTAACAAACCAAGAGTTAATTCCAAAAGCAGAGCTAATCCAAACAGCAAGTACTTTGTATGGGAATATTGCTTTGGATCATTTTGGCGATAAAAAAGTAGATGGTTATTCATTAGACGGTTGGAATAGAAGCCAAGAGGGTGTTATGATGGAAAACTTCAAATCAAAGAAAGGCAAGGAGGTACAAATAACAGGAAAGGGTACGCTGGAACAGCCCTTCTCTAAACCACCTAAGGACAAGAGTAAATATGTGGTTGGAAAACACTATAGAAACGTAGATAACAACCATGCAGATGAAACTTTAAAGTGGAATGGGAAAAGATTTATATCTGTTAAATAAATAATAAAATAATATGAAAGAATACATTGTCGACGGAAAGGGCTATAGAGTTCAACCAGAAGATTTAGCTGAATTTTTA
>TARA_R110000787_G_scaffold167289_1_pt1 | contig 14651 bp, 9 predicted proteins | sample TARA_R110000787 | Tara Oceans TARA_R110000787 (sample SAMEA4397920) | marine metagenome | biome: Polar Biome; feature: [DCM] deep chlorophyll maximum layer (ENVO:01000326); material: water (ENVO:00002006), including particulate matter (ENVO:01000060) such as... | depth 35 m
ATGCACGTAAGTGTACCAACCGCTACAGGTGTTGTCTTAACGTTTGGAGAAAACACGGCGGTAGATACTGCCACGTTGCTTTATCCAACACAGTCTGATTTTAGCATGATAAGAGATGCTATAAATGATGCTATAGAACTAGGTAATGGAGCTTCTGGCCCTGCTATCACAGTAGATATGGTTGATATTACATCAATTACTATTGGTTAAAAACAATAATAAGATCCCGCTTCGGCGGGGTCTTTTTTTAAATAAAAAAAATGGGTTTTATAAATTTAGGCACTAGAATAGGTACTGGTACATCAGCAGAGCCGTATGAGATTGATTATAGCCGTATAAGAATTGTTAACTGTGATGACATATTGCAAGTTGCTGGCGCTGGGAGTGGTGGGACAAATGAAACGTTGGTAATTACTATTACTTATAAATATCAATTAACATACACAGCAACGCCTCAACTATTGACAACTTCAATAACTTATACAACTCAAAATGATTACGATCTTGAGTTTAATCTTAACGAGTATATTGATTTATTTAGTGAAGCTATAACTTCAGCAAGCAATACTTTAGCAAGAATAAATGCTCCTCAAGTAAACGAGGTTAATCCAAATGGTATTCAACCTGCCGAGCGTATTCCTTTAACTGGGTCGAGAACCTATAGTCTTACTGCTGGAATTAGTTAAAACCAATTTTTAATTATTATATTATATTATATTATGGAAACAAAAGAAAAAAAAGCTCCTGCTCCCAAGCAAGAGATTAAAAAAGATACTTGGGAATATAAAGATAGAAATTACTATCTATTAAGAAATAAAAATCCTCTTACATATACTTTACCTTCAAGACACTCTGCTAAATACCCTTTAGTATGGTTTGATTCTAAAGTTGGTTATGAAAGAGAATTAAGATATGCAACAAATCATAAAAGTATTTTTGTTGATGAGCAAAAAGGTAATGTTACTTTAAAGCATATAATGTTTGAAATGGGACATTTAATGGTTCCTAAAGAAAAAAGAAACTTACAAGAGTTTTTAGAAAAACACCCTCATAGAGGATTAATATTTACTGAGCATGATCAAAAACAAGAAGCATCCGACCAGCATGATTGGTTAGAGATGGAGTTAGCCGCTATGAATATGGCTTACGAAATGGATATTGACCAAGCAGAGGCTATATTAAGAGTTGAAAAAGGTTCTAGTGTAGGTAAATTAAGTTCTAAAGAGCTAAAAAGAGATTTATTATTATTTGCTAAAGAACAACCAAGTCTTTTTATGGAATTATCTCAAGACGAAAATGTTGTATTGAGAAACTTTGCTATTGTAGCTACAGAAAAAAATATAATTTCTTTAGCCGATGATCAAAGAACATTTAAATGGACATCTAATGGTCGTAAACTAATGACTGTACCTTTTGACGAAAACCCTTATTCAGCAATGGCTGCGTGGTTTAAAACAGACGAAGGACTTGAGGTTTACAAATCTATAAATAAAAAAGTAAAATAACAAGTGATTATAATTAAGGGTGGTTTTATCGCCACCTTTTTTTTTTAAAATATTAAAATGGCAATGAACGTAAACACGGTATATACAACAGTATTAAGCATATTGAACAAAGAACAGCGTGGTTATTTAACTCCAGATGAGTTTAATAAAATAGCTACTCAGGTTCAGTTAGAAGAGTTTGAGAAGTTTTTTGAAGACTATAACCAATATTTACGCATGCCTAAGACTGATGAAGAATTTGCTTCAAGAGTTGATCATATTAGAGAAGAGTTTCAGATATTTGAAAAAACAGAAAACGCTTCTGCTCACGTTGGTAACGTGTACACTCAACCAACAACATTACATAGATTTGGATCTGCAACATACGCAAAAGCAAACGGACAGCCTGCTATTGAAATAGTAAGCTCTAGAGAATATAGGGAACAAGTATTATCTCCATTGCTACAACCTAGCATGAATTTTCCTATAGCAAAATATCAAGAAAATAAATTAACAGTATTTCCACCTTTAACACCTTCCTCACATTCTGATGTTAGCTTTAACTATATTAGAAAACCTGAAGATGTTAGATGGGGTTATGTAATAGGTTCTTTAGGTCAATACATATATGATGATACTGTATTTAGTGATAGTAAATTAGCTATATCATCTTTAGCTGGCTCTATAAATTTCAACAGTTCGAGTGCAACCGCAGGAGCTTATCCTCTTACTCAAGGAGCTGCTGGAACTGGTAGTAATACTTTTCAAACTAGTGGCGCTGGTACAGGCGCTAAATTAAGTGTAGTTATATCAGGAACTGGTATTCAGACTTTAACAGCGGCTAACACCGTTATAAGTGTAACGCTTCAAGGAACTGGTTATGCAGTAGGTGATACTTTAACTATTGCAACAAATTCTTTTATTTTAGGTTCACCTTCAGCTGATATTATAATAACTTTAACGTCCGCTAATCTAATGAGTGGTACTGGTCAAGGTTCAAAACAATTTGAAATTAGTGATAGTCTACAAACTAATTTAACATTAGGCGTATTAAAATATGCTGGAGTAATAATAAAAGATACTCAAGTTATTCAAGCAGCTAGTGGATTACAGCAACTTGATGAACAAAATTCAAAAAAATAAAATATGGGTTTAATAAAACAAACTAGCTCTGAGTATTACGAAGGAGAAGCAGTATATAATCCTACGGGAACTGCAACTAATGCGGTTGTTTGGCCAAGTAGCTTAACTCCTTTAATATGGGATGCTAGTGCTACGCCTACTTCTGTTAATAATTTTAAAGTATTTGTTGATAATGTAGAACAATATCCTACATTAGATCCATATAACTTAAGTCAATCATTATCAACCTCTATAGTTAATGGTGTAAGAACTCAAACTTTAACTTTAGCTTCACAACAGGACGTAACTAGCATAGTTCAAGACTCAACAGCAACTGGATTTGTTATAGGTCAAAACTACACAGTTGTTAATGGTGGAGGGCAAGTTGGTGCTGGAGAAGATTTAATTCTTCAAGCTAATAGTACTATTGGGGCTATGACAATATTTAGCGATGGTAGTGGTTATGTCAGTGGTGATAATATCCAAATAACTGGACAAGGTGTTACGGGAACTGCAACATACACAGTAGGTACAACTACAACAAATATACCTACACAGTCTATAATAACAGTTAGATTAATAAATTCTTCACTTTGGGATAATTATAAAAGTTATCAATATATAAACTTAAAAGATGTTGTAAACAATTTTATTGTTGCTTATGTAGGTACAGACAAACTCATATCTAGAGTGAAAAGATCTGACGTTATATTCCATGCTAAAAGAGGTTTACAGGAATTTAGTTATGATACATTAAAAAGCGTTAAGTCACAAGAATTAACTATACCACCTAGCCTTTCGTTAGTGTTACCACAAGACTATGTTAACTATGTACAATTGTCTTGGGTTGATGGTGGTGGTGTTAAGCACATAATATATCCTACAACTTTAACTTCTAACCCTACAAACTTGCCATTGCAAGACGCTAGCGGTATACCTACACAAGATTTTTACGGTAATTCATTGCAAGCAACACAATCTTTAGTTAATGGAAGGTGGAAATCTGCCAACACTAATAATACAAGTGGAAATTCAACTTTAGCAGAGGTAAATAGCAATGCTAATGTATTTGATTGGTCTTGGTGGAAAATGGCTTATGGTCAAAGGTATGGTTTAGACCCAGAGATTTCACAAAAAAATGGATGGTTTACTGTAGATGAAAGACGTGGTGTATTTGCTTTTAGTAGTGATCTTGCTAATAGATTAATAACTTTAGAATACATATCAGACGGATTAGCTTATGATGAAGATACTAAGGTGCCTAAGATGGCCGAGGACGCATTATATGCTTACATGACATATAATATAATAGCTTACAGACCAAAGACGCCAGAATACATAGTTCAAAGATTTAAAAAAGAAAAGTCAGCAAAGTTAAGAAATGCTAAAATAAGATTAAGTAATATCAAGCTAGGTGAGTTTACTCAAGTAATGAGAGGCAAGTCTAAGTGGATTAAACATTAAAATTAAATGGCTAAAGCACAAAATACTTTTATCAAGTCTAGAATGAATAAAGACTTAGATGATAGAATATTATCTAAAGGCGAATATAGAGATGCTCAAAACATAAATGTAAGTAAGTCCGAAGGGGCTGACGTTGGCGCATTAGAAAATGTTTTAGGTAATTTAAATATAAATTCTTTTACATCAAGCGTAGATGGCGCTGTTATAATAGGTAATCTTATGGATTACACTAATGACAGGATATATGTTTTTATTACTAATTACACAGATTCATCTCCAAACTCTTTAAACAATTATGCTCCAGCTGGAGCATATTGTGCTATATCAGTATATGAAATAAACACTGGTCAATCACATGAATTAGTTAAAGGTAGTTTTTTAAACTTTTCTACTACACACGTGATTAACGGAGTTAATTTAATAGAAGAGTTATTATTTTTTACAGATAATAGAAATCAACCAAGAAAAATAAATGTAAACTTAGCTATAACTGCAGTTCAAGGTAATGCTACAGCTTATCACTACACTACAGAGGATCAAATATCTTTAGCTAAGTATTATCCTTACAAGGCTCCTCAACTATATAGTAACTTTACAGTTAAAAGTGCTCCTTCATCAGCGGGTACTGTAACTCCTACTGCGGGCAGTGTAACAACTAGTAATGGAGTTGCAGAAGGCATTACTTCAATACCTGTAAATGCTTTTACGACAAATGTATTTGTAGGTATGAATATTACTGGAACTAATATATCACCTAACACTGTTATAAACGAAGTAATTGTTAATCAAAATACTAACACAACCACATTAGTTATAAGTAACCCAGTTGCCGCAGGTGGTATTGTCAATGGCGCTTCTTTAGCAACCGTTTGGGAATTAACAAATGCTAATGCTAACATAAAAGCAGGTATGTATATAGTTTTAAGTGGTAATAATTCTTCTTCAAATCCTCAAAGTCAAAATATAAGAATATCCTCTACTGGTACAACTACTTTTACGGTAGATTCTACAGCGCCTGATGATAAGGTTTGGGCTAATCAATCAATTAACATATACTACCCAACTTCTTATACAAAATCTGAAAACCATATAGCACCTTCCTTAGTTGGAGTAGTTAGCTCAGGTAATGGCTTTGAGACAGATGACGATCCTAAAGGTGGCCAATCTTCTAATACTCAGTTTCAAATATACTGTAATGGAACTCCTAGAGTAGGTATGTTATTAACTTCTTCTGTAGGTGGGCAAGGTGGCACTACATTTTCTTCTAAGGATATGGCAGGGTTTTTACCTGGAACAACTATATCAAGTGTTAGTGGTACTTCAAATCCTTTTACTATAACTACAAGTAGAAGGTTTAATGCAGGTACTCTATTAAAGTCTACTCAAATATTATTATCAGATCCAAATCCTTATTATGACAGTGATTGGCCTGGTGATAAAGATCTTTTAAAAGAAAAATTTGTTAGATTTTCTTATAGATTCAAATATGAAGATGGAGAATATTCTTTAATAGCTCCTTTTACACAGCCTGCTTTTATACCTAAGCAAGATGGTTATTTATCGTCTGGTGTTACTGTTAACAGTGTGTTTAACAAAACAACTGCTGAAGACACTGAAGGCTTTACAAATGGCACTCCACAATATGAATCTTACTTTTTTGGAAAAATAAAATCTCAAGAAGACGATATTTCTAGCTCTACTATAGTTGAATTTTTTGAAAATAGAGTACAAGAAGTAGATATAAATATACCTTGTGAATATATAATAAGCAGTCTTAATAACAATTTAAAAGTAATAGAAATAGATATACTTTACAAAGAGTCTGACGCGCTTGTAGTTAAAATTTTAGATACTTTATCTTATACAGATTCTGAAATATTAAACAACCATACTAAAACTATAATATACAATTATCAGTCTAGAAAACCTTTTAAAAACCTAAGCGAAAGACAGACCGTAAGAGTTTATGATAAAATACCAGTTAGAGCTAAAACTCAATCTGTCACTGGCAATAGAGTTGTATTTGGTAACTTTATTGATAAACCAACTCCTCCACTAACATTAGATTATTCTGTAGGAGTTAGTGATAAGTTTAGGTTAGACTCTATATATTCTAATTACTCTTCAGCTGCAGCATATGTTAATCACAGCGTTAAGCAAAATAGAAATTACCAAATAGGCCTAGTATTACAAGACAAATACGGAAGATCTTCAGATGTAGTTTTATCTTCTTTAGGTATTAACAAGCAAGAGTTTCCTGCTGGTAGCGGGGAGCTTTTTAGTGGATCTACTATATTTCATAATTATAGATTAACTGAAGAAAATATATATAATTGGTTTGGAGACAGTATAAAAATATTATTTAATAATCCTATACCAGAAACAGTAACTTACGCTAATGGTTATCCTGGTATATACAGAAGTGGATTTATTGAAGCTGTAGCAGAAAATGATGGAGCTAACAAATTTTTACTAACAGGATGGAATGATGATATAATAGTAGGTAGTCTAGTCCAAGGCATCGACAGTAGTGCAGTTTCTTTTTCTGAAGCAATTACAGCTATAGATGCTGTTAATGAAAAAATAACATTAAGTAATGATGTTTCCATTAATTCTTCTACAGCTATAACTATAATTGGTAATGCTAATCCATTAGGTTGGTATAGTTATAAAGTTGTTGTAAAACAAGAAGCTGAAGATTATTACAATGCTTACTTACCAAATGCACTTTCAGGTAATACTCAATACAGTATACCACTATCTGCTAATATAAGTTTTTTAACTTTAACAGGTGACAACATAAATAAAATACCTGCTGATCTTACAGATGTAGCTCCTGAGCAAACTCAATTTAGAACTAGCGACATTGTTTTGTACCCTAGAGTAAATGCTAGAGGTTGGGAGTCTAAAAGCTCTCAAATCAACGTATCAGCTGGAGAAAACCCTACTAGAAGTAATTTTTTTACTATTGATTCAATAGCTAAATTAACCGATATGGGTATTAACACAAATCGAGAGGGAGTTAGACTTGGTGAAGCACCAAAAGCAAGTGGTATATATGACGCTGCTAGCGATCCCACATTAGCTAAACTTAGTACTTATGGTACAATGTTTGGTGGATGGTTCAACAATGAAGTGTTTACTACAGACTTTAATCAACCATTTTCTCCTTATAATCCTCCTTATAGTGTTAATGGTTCTTTTAATACTGACTCAGCTATTACTGGATCTAGAACTTTGTCTGATGCTCCAGTTATTAATGGTGAACCTGTAGATGGTTGTATATACCCTAGAATTAATACTGTGTGGCAAAATGAAACAGAATTTAGCAAAGATGATCCAGGTTTTTTAGGTTTAATAACTATTGGTAAAGAAATTCCAAGTTCTTGGGGAGAATGGAGCCACCCTAAAACGTCAAGTCCCGGTGTTTTATTATTAAATTACATACCTGCTATTGATACTTCTACCAACGTGAATAATCAAACCTCTAGTGTTACAGGCTGTTGGAAAGCTCCTTATAATCCTTTTGCATATTATACAAAACTTCAAGCTACACTAAATAATACAACTGGGAGTCTTGAAGTAGAATTAACTCAAGATAATACTTCGCCATTAGCGGCTAACAGTTTTCAATCAACAGGTAGTGGAACGGGTGCAAAGATAAAAATAATAGCAACAGAAGCAAACGTGAGCAGTGGGTATAGAATATATTCTGACATGACTAGCTCTCCTAGGTATTCTAACACTAGAATTTTAGTAACTGATGGAGGTACTGGCTACGCGGCGGGAGATACTTTTACTATTGATCCTGATAATGTGACAGGTTTATCTCTTAGAGCTGGTGAAACTCCGGGAAGTGGTAATATAGTTATTACTATAAAAGCTTGGCTGTTTGATAGGCCTAGTGGTGTTAATGTTCAAGCTTTAACAGGTGAAGGTAGTGGCTTAAGATTAAGAGGAGTTAATGTAGGGCCTTGGTTTCCTTCTGGTAAATTTGATAAATCATTTAGCCAATATACACAGGAAAAAACTGGTGACATTAATAATATGTATTGGCAAGTAACTCAACTTGGTACGGGTTATAAGGCTGGAGATAAAATAAGCATACCTGCTTGGCCTGAAGATTCAGTTAATATAGCGCCTTTTGAAGGTACTTTTTGGACAGATCGTATGGTTATGACGTTAAGAGAAAGAGACTTAAGACAAGTAAATTTAAATAATCCTACTCCAGTTAGTGTAATGGAAGTAAAACCTAACAACTCTGACTTAGATATATATTGGGAAACATCTACTGTAGGTTTAATTTCTGAACTAAACAAAACAATTAATGATGCTTCTTCAGCGTCTAGACCTAACACTCTAGGTTTTGAAACTCTTGGCGTTGCTAAGACACAAGTTTTTTTCCCTGAGACAGCTGGTCCAAATAGTGCAATATCACAGTTTAAAACTTTATCTCAAAATGGGGTAGTTTTAGATAATGCAACTTTTTCAAATTTATACGTTACAAATTCAAGCGACACTGATATTTCTAGTTATTTTACTCTAAGTAATCAAGTAGTTAGTAATGTAAATTTTGGTATAATAAAACCTTCTCCTAGAGCTTTTTCTCAAACCATTGCAAACAATAATTTTACATTTTCTGTAAGAGCAGTAAACATTGCTGCAGGAATAACTTATGAGAATAATTTTACATTTAATGGAGCTTTAGCGAATGAAATCCCAACAATAGTTGATAGTGGTTTTGTCACTGTAACTGGAGTTCAAAGCTCTACTAGTTCTGGAGGCGATGTGTTTTTTAATATATATGCAATAAATGGAGCATATAAATCAGTTGCTGGACAAGAACTAAATTGGACTGCTATTGGCAATAGAGAATCACCTTTTTCTTTTGAAAACGGAGCTGGTGGGACAATAGAGTTTGCCCCATCACCTAATACCGACAGGCAAAGAAGTAAGCAAGAAATTAAATTTACAGCTTCTGGATTAGGAGATGGAGTATATAATGAAACAATTGGCGTTACAGACGCGGGTGGAAGTGGATTATCAAGTACAACTGTAACTTTAAAAGTAACAGTTACATTACCACCACCACCACCGCCACCACCAGGTGAAAATAGTTAAAAATAAGTGATAATATATATATGGGAGCAGTTATAGAAGTAGATTGGTTTAACACGTACTTATTAAAAAAAGTTATAGACAACGACTTGCAAGTAGAATTAGCCACTGGTCAAGACTTTATTACACCAAGAGATGGATTTGCTCTGTCTCCTGGTGTAGCGTATCCAGGGCAAGCAACTGTTTTAAGTATTAGTAAGCTTTTAGGAGCATTAACAGATTCTATAACTTCTCAGGGATCTGGATATACAAATGGAGAATATAATTCTCTTACTATAATTACAAGCGGCGATGGTGTAGGAGTAGTATTAAGCGTGGTTGTTAATGGAGGTATAATTGACAATATAACTGCTACAGTTTCAGGCAGAGGATATGCTGTTGGAGATACTATAACTATAACTGGAATAACTGGAAATCCTACTGGAGCAGTGGTTGTTACATTAGTTAATAGTGATTTTAATGATTTTAGTTGGTATATAGAAGAATCAAGAATTAGAGGTGGTTATAATAATCCTTCAACTGACAAGGGTGTTAAAGCTTTTATAAATGAACCTGAACCACAGCAACAGCATAGGTTTAATACTTTAATATACTCTGGTGTTTATAATTCTAGAACTGGTATTAATGAAACTAATGTTTTTTCTGTTTCAGATGATTTAACTAGATCAGCAGATCCTCAAAACGGATCTATACAAAAGACCTACGCAGAAGATACTAATTTAATAGTATTTCAAGAAGATAAAGTAAGTAGGGCTTTAATTGATAAAGATACTATATACACAACTGAAGGTGGTACGCAGACACAAGCTGGAAATAAGGTTTTAGGCCAAATAGTACCTTATAAAGGTGAATATGGTATTAGTAACAACCCAGAAAGCTTTGCAGTTTATGGATATAGAAAATACTTTGCAGACAGAGATAGGAGCGCTATAATTAGATTGTCTAATGACGGTTTAACAGAGGTAAGTTCTTATGGCATGACTGATTACTTTAGAGATGAGCTATCGTTGATATTAAATAGTACTGCTGACTATGTGGTAAATGGTACTTCTTCAGCCGTGGTTGCTATAGAAAGTCCAATAATAACTTTACTCACAAGTAGTATACTAGCAGATGGCTATGAACTAAGTAACTTAACACCTGGTATGTTATGTAGTTTTATCACAGTTGTAGGCGGAAATAATACTAATAATATTGTTCCTGGCTATGTAACTCAATTAGTTGTAAGCGGAAATAATACTTTAGTTTACATGTCTTCTAACATTTCCAGCACACAAATAGCTAGTAGTACATTGTTTAGATTTACTAGCCCTCTAAAACCTAGAATTGTAGGTGGTTGGGATATTCACAATAAAAATTATGTTGTTTCTTTGCAGAAAACACCTACACAAGTAGATAATTTAAAAAGCTCTAGTTATAAAACTTTAACTTTTGATGAGTCAATAAACGGTTGGGTTAGCTTTACTACTTACAAACCAGAGATGATGGGTAGTTTAAAAAACAACTTTTACACTTTTACTAAATCAGATCTGTATGAGCATTATGATGAAACTACTACAAATAATAGAGGTATATATTATGGTGTTTATAGTCCTTCTACTGTAACATTTGTATTTAATCCAAGCCCTTCTACTGTTAAAGTTTTTAAAACTGTAGAATACGAAGGTAGCAACGGTTGGGAAGTTGAATCTTATGTTTCAGGATTTACAGAACCAAATTTAGGACCATCAGGTACATACTTAAATACACAAGATACTACTAACTCTATATATAGCTATGATGAAGGTTTATACACAGACTCAGTTACTGGACAACCTCAGCGCGCTGGTTTTTATAGAAAGGAAGATAGATATGTAGCAAATCTAGTTTCTAGCTCTGTTGCGACTCCTAATGAAGTTAGGTTTGGACCTGACATTACAGGTATAAAAGGTTATTTTGCTACAGTAAAAGTTAAAACAGACGTTACTACTCAACAGGGTGGTACAAAAGAGCTGTGGGCTGTGGGTACAGAATACGTACCATCTACAGGTTATTAAATTAAATTAAATTAAATGAACAAAAAAACAAGTGATAATCTTAATGAGATGATTTCATTAGCCGGTAATATTGATAAAATTGGTTTTAGAGAAAAAATAACTGAATTTCAAAACAACATAAGAGATTTTGAAGATTCTGTAGTTAGAGAGTCTTATAAAGAAAACGATATTTTAGATACCTTTAATGGTGGCAAGCTAGAGCATGACTTTGGGGAAGGTACTTACATTAGAAAAATAACTATGCCTAAAGGTATGATATATTTAAGTGCTATACATTTAGTTAAACATCCTTATTTTGTAATGTCTGGAGAGTGTACTGTCATATCTGACAAAGGTCTTACTAAAATGAAAGCTCCACACCATGGTATGACAGAGCCAGGAACACAAAGAATTTTATACATTGATGAAGAATGTGTATGGGTAACAGTACATCCAACTGATAAAACAAATATTGAAGATGTTATTAAAGATGTTACTAGTGAAAATTATAATCATCCAAAATTAAAAATATGATATTAGAAATAGTTTATATGCAAGCTTCAGTAGGTGTTGCAGCTATAGTAGCAGGAAGTACAGCTTTAATCGGTGGAGCTTTGTCTTTTGGTTCTAACAAAAAGAAAGAAAAAGCAGCCGCTGCTGAAGCCGCTAAAAGAGAAGCTGAAGCCGCTCAAATGAGAGCTAATAGACAGCCTGTATTAAACAATGCTGACGGAATTAGAGCACTTGCTAATCAAGTAAATAATCCATATGCAAATCTAGGTGTGGCTACTCAAGCTGCTGAATTTCAAGCAGAGCAAACCGATATGGCGTTGGCTAACACTTTAGACGCTATGGTTTCTTCAGGAGCTTCTGCTGGTGGTGCCACTGCTTTAGCAAGAGCCGCGTTGCAAAGTAAAAAAGGTATTTCAGCCAGTATAGAACAACAAGAAACCGCAAATGAAAAAGCTAGAGCTCAAGGCGAAGCTGCTGCAACCGCACAAAAAGTAGCTATTCAACAGTCTGCTTTTGCTGAAGATAGAAAAGCTTTTAATACTAAAGAAGCTAGACAATCAGCTGATATAGCAAGGGTTGAAGAAAAAGAAGATTTTTATACACAACAAGAAGTTGCTTACGGAGATGCTGCTACTGAAGCGCTTATAGGTGGAGTTACAAACGCGGGTATGGCTTTAGCTGGTAGTGATATTAGATTAAAACAAAACATAGAATTAGTTGGGCAAGCTGAAAGTGGTTTAAATATATATACTTTTGAATATATAGATAAGTTTAAGCACGGGTCTGGTAAATTTAAAGGCGTTATGTCTTTTGATCCTATGCTTCCTAAAAGTTCTATATGGAAAACAGAAGATGGATATGATTTAGTTGATTACTCTGAAATTGACGTTAACTTAGAATTAATATAAAATGGCATTAACTTACATAACTAAAGCTGCTGAAGCTGCTAGCAAAAGAAACCAACAGACTGCTGTAATGATACAGCAAATTACTAAAAGAGCTGCTGATAAACAAGCTGTTAAAAATGCTAAAGCAGATGCTATAGTTCAAGAAGGTAGACAGTTCGGTAATGATTTTTATAAACTCTATGATGAGCAAGAAAAATCCGGTACTGTTGCTTGGAACTCAGGAGCTAGTGAGTTAGTAGGGAGATTGGCTAGTGAGCAGGAGGAGTTATATACAAGAGCTTTTAGAGCTAATGGCACTCCAGAACTAAGAAATGAATTTAGAATCAAACAATCAAGAGATAGACAGGTTTTATCAAACATAGGGCAGTGGGCAGCTTTAAGTAATCAAAACTCAAAAGACATGGTTGCTAATGAAGATGCTCACGAGCAGAATATTGATTTAGGTAGAATGACTAGAGGTAATGACACTGACAAGTATGCTTTTGCACAAAACATGCAAAATAATAGATATAGTAATTATGACTTTCAAATAGACGAGAGTGGTAATGTTATTTTAAATGCAAATGCTATAGACGCTGATGGTAATATTATAAGAGAGCAAAATAGAAACTTATCTGCAGATGTAGCTAATAACACAGCTGGTAATAATTGGTATTCAAATATAGGAGAAGATGATTTATTGCAAAATTCTTTAGGTAAAAGATGGAATGACAAAGTTAATGGGTATGGTAATTTATTTACACCTGTAGAACGAACTATAAAAAAATGGGATAAAGATCTAGGTAAAACCACTGAAACAAAAGTTACGTCTTATGATCCTGCAAAGATTAAAACAGGTTTGTTAACTACTTATAGTAGTAGATTAGATGCCGAAATAAGAGGACCTGGATTTGAAAAGACTTGGGATCAGCTATGGAGAAATGGTTATTTAAGAGATGATAATAACACGCAACTAGCTGAAGGCGAAATTTCTTGGAAAGATGTAAGGCAAATATCTACTATGAATCCTCAGCAATGGTCTGAGTATGCGTCAGGTTTAACTGGAGGTGGTGATATTGATGGAGATGGTGTTGTGAATGAAGAAGATAAAAAGCTTTTATTAAGCAATATAGACAACGCCGCTAAAGTAGGTTTAGCTAATTATTACTCAGAGGAAATGGGACCTCAAGAAGATAAGGTTATTTCAGTAAATGTTCAAGGCCAAAAGCCTGCTGGTACAACTGGTGCAAAACCAAAACCTTTAACTCAAAACCAGATAATAGGACTAGAATCTAAAGCGCCTGTATATCAAAAGCTAAGAGCTGAAGCTGTAAATATATCTAAGCTACCTAATCAAACTCCAGAAGAGCAAGAGGCAAGAGCAAGTAGAATAGCTGATGATTTAAATAATAATAATGCTACCATGGGTAACACCCATAAGTATGTTACTGGATACGATCTTAACAAAAAATTAACTGCCAAACAAGAGAAAAAAGACAAAAATGAAGAGGTGATGGTAGATGATAAAGGTAATGTTATTATGGAAGATGTTGAAAGGTATACTGGAAAAGATGCAGTAGGAAGTCCTTATGCTATTTATAAAGTAAGAATGGTAAACACCGTTAATAGACAAAAAGGAGAACCAGCACAAACCCCAGATTATGAAGAGATAATGACTACAGACAATGTACTAAGTACTAATTCAACAGACCTAACTAGCTACATGTCTGGTGCACAAGGTCTTGAAACTAACGAACAGACTTATCTTAGAAGTAAGTTTGCTAAAATTGATAAAGATAAAAAACCCCTACCTGTAAAAAAATCTTAAATAAAATATAATATGTACGAATTAGATGGTATAGAATACAGTTTAGAAGAAATAACATCAGCCGCTCAAGAATCTAACATGTCTTTAGAAGCTTACTTACAAGAGTATGGTATTTTGGAAAAGCAAGAAGCTACAGAGGAAGCTGCGGACTTTGTAGCGGAAGACGAAGCAGCAATAGAGTCTATGAATACGGATTTAACTTCGGAAACTGTTTTATCGG
>TARA_R110000787_G_scaffold49111_6_pt1 | contig 14635 bp, 13 predicted proteins | sample TARA_R110000787 | Tara Oceans TARA_R110000787 (sample SAMEA4397920) | marine metagenome | biome: Polar Biome; feature: [DCM] deep chlorophyll maximum layer (ENVO:01000326); material: water (ENVO:00002006), including particulate matter (ENVO:01000060) such as... | depth 35 m
TCAGGCGGCAAAAGCGGCTGCCGATAACCGGAAACGGGCGAAAAGTTCTTCCGGCTAAAACGTTCCAGATTAAGGTCATCCCATATGGTTAGCATTCCGCTGGAAATGAAACTCACCTGTCCCGATTGCGGGCATGGTTTTTCGGCCCATAACGAAATTGACGATCAGATGATCCGGAAACTGTCGGCACTGCTCGACGCGGAACAGCTGAAAGCCAGAGTCGGGCAGAAATGGAAAGAAGATGACGCCGACGCTGCCCACGGTCGGCGTGAATATGAAAGCTATGAAGCTTATCTGGCGCACCAGAAGGGCAAGCTCGGCACTATCGGCTGGCTGGACCAGTATGATATCGACTACCGGCAACAGCTTGCCGCACGACTGAACCCGATCAGCGAAGACCTCAAGGGTCGCTCCGTCATCTGTCTTGGCGCCCGCATTGGCACGGAAGTAAAAGCCTTCATTGATCACGGCGCCTTTGCCGTCGGCATCGACCTCAATCCGGGTGAAAACAACAAACATGTCGTACATGGCGACTTCAATCATCTGCAGTTCGCCGATGATTCCGTCGATTTCGCCTTCACCAATGTCTTTGACCATGTGTTCGAGATTGAAAGCTTTGTCGCAGAAGTCCGCCGGGTGCTGAAACCGGGCGGTATGATGATTGCCGATATCCAGCGCGGTTCAGACGAAGGTTTTCCGTTCAAATTCTGGGAATCATTCAGCTGGAAAACTCTTGATGATCTGCTGGCTACCCTTTCCAGACTGGGCCTTCAGGCAACAACGAAAACCGACATAAGCTATCCGTATCCCGGACAACATGTCCTGTTCTCAGTCGATCCGGCTGACTGACGAATAACAGGGAGCATCACCCGGTGTCTGGCAGCACAGTCTCCATCAACGTCGTCACCTTCTTCGTCGACCTCGGCCCAAGACCGGGCGGCTTCGATGAATATGACGTGCTCGGGGCAATGGCCTTCTCTGCGCGCCAGAGCCTGCCCGGCTGCCGTCTGGTCGTTCTGACCGATCAGACGACTGTTATTCCTGACAATATCGGCGCAGATGAAATCATGCGCTTTGATATTCCACGGGAACGCCTGATGCTTTGCCGGATGCAGGCTCAGCGCGCCTTCCTTGCTTCACCCCTCTATGATGCACCAACGACTTTTGTAGATACCGATATTGTTTTCAATCACTCGCTGATGTCGGTCTTCGATCAGCCGTTTGAGGTTGGCCTGACTTATCGGATGGACGGTTTCTGCCGCATAGACGGGCAGGTCATCAATATACCGATCAATGGCGGCGTGATGTTCTTTCAGCCCGACCAGCGCAAACCAGCCCTCGCCTACTATCAGCGGGCACTGAAGGCGCATATGACCCAGCCGGAAAAATATTTCGCCTGGGGCGGCAACCAGATCGCCCTGCTGGATGCGGTTGGCCGGGATGCATTCTTCAGCCGTGACGGTGATGACACCACCATTGACGGCACGCATTACCGCTTCTTTCCCTGCGAGACCTTCAACCATACGCCGCCAGCGGATGCCATCCCGGAGCCGGATGAAGCCCGGGACAGGCTGGTGCTGCACTTCAAGGGCAAACGAAAATCGGCAATGGCTGATTATGTTTCTGCGCGCTGGCCCGGGTGATGGCGCTCGCCCTCCCCATCATTCAGACCATCGGGGCAATCGTCGATAAATTGCCCGCCGGTACACGCCGTCTGAAAGTCCTGTCGCTGGCGCACCCCGACCTGCTGATGTCGGTCGATCAGATTCCTCGCGTGTTCCCAAATCATGACCCGGGGAAAATACAGCGCCGGGCTGATTCTGCCGATGTTCGCAAACGACACGGGTTGCCTGAGAGCACCGGCGATTTGCCGGATACCCGCAGCCTGTTTGATGCCATCGGTTGCGACATCACCATTGTCGATGTTGTCGAGGCCGGAGATGTCGACCGGATTGTCGACCTGAATGAGCCACTTGATGCGGAATACCGGGAAGCCTTTGATCTCGTGCTGGATCCGGGGACAGTTGAGCATTGCTTCAACATCGGGCAGGCCATCCGCAACGCCGCCACATCAGTCGCCGCAGACGGCTTTGTGCTGCACGCAAACCCGATGAGCATGTTCAATCACGGCTTCTACAACCTCAACCCGACCCTGTTCTATGATTTCTATAGCCAGAACGGCTTCGAAATTCATCTGATCGCAGCGATGACCGGTCCCGCAGCAGCCCGGAAATTCGTTGATGTTCCCGCGGTCAAAAGATTCCGCAATGCCCCGCCGGAAGCTCGGATGGTCTCTGTCGCACGGCGGATGGATGTCCGGGAAATCGGCTGGCCGACCCAGACGAAATACGGAGGCAAGCCCGGTTGATTGACCCCCGGCTGATCCAGCGCAAACAGTTGCTGTTCGATGCGTCAGTACAGGAAACCGGCGGGCGCTTTGCCGAAGCGGCCCGGACCTATCAGAAACTCATCGAATTGTCAGAACCCGATGCCAGACTGCTGCATCTGCGTGCCGTCGCCTGCCGCAAGGCAGGACTGTCCAGTGAAGCAAAACAGGCCATAAGCGCTGCCATTCAGCTGGCCGGCACGACCCCTGTGCTGGTCGGGGAACAGGCAGAACAGGCTGCAGAATCCGGAGACCTGAAGGCTGCACTGGCATATCTTGATCAGACCCTCAAAGACCCGGCCGCCAGCATAGATATGCGCGTCCGGCTGGCAGAGCTGCAGCTTGAAGCTGGTGATGCCCTGAGGGCCACGCACTCCGCCCGTCAGGCCATCGCTGGCGGTGCCGGAGTATCAGCGCAACTGGTACTTGCCCGCGCCTGCAGAGCCTGCGGCAACTGGACAGCAATGCTGGAAACTGCCCGGCAGGTGCTGAAAACCAAACCGGGCCATGGCTATGCAACCGGGCTTGCCGCGGAGGCCCTGTTAAACCTCGGGGAGTCAGAGAAAGCTGCTGATATGATGCAGCAGGCTGATGAGACGGCTCTCGCACTTTATGCAGACGCCCTCAAACAGAATGGAAACCCCGCACGTGCCGCCGCCGCTTATGCGGAAGTCCTGCAACAATCACCTGATGATACAGAGGTCCGGTTCAATCAGGCTACCGCATTACTTGCCAGCGGCGATCTGAAATCCGGTTTTGAGGCTTATGAGTGCCGCTTTGACCGCCATACTGAGACGCTCAACAAATCCGGATTACAAAGATGGGAGGGCGGGTCGCTCAAAGGCCGTCATTTGCTGATCCGGACCGAGCAGGGACTGGGCGAGGAAATTCTGCATCTGCGGCCACTGGCTGGAATCGCGAGCGAGGCCGCCTCCGTAACGCTGGAGATAACAGACCGGCTCATACCATTGGTGCGTCGCGCGCATCCCGGCATAACCGTTGTCCCCCGGACGAACCCGCCACATCCCGCAACAACGGCAAGCCATCTCGACTGTTTCTGCCCGGCCGGTGACCTGCTGCGCTACCGCTCTGACATTACCGAAACCACATGGCTGGCTGCCGACCCCCACGTCATACGGGAAATTTCCGACCGCAGTCCCAATGCAGATAGCACCCCCGCCGTCGGGCTTTGCTGGAGCACGGAACGCACGCCCGCCGCAACGTCAAAGTCCATTCTGACGCCCCTGCTGTGCCCCCTGTTGCGCCTGACCGGTATAAATTTCGTCAGCCTGCAGTTCGGCGAATCCGGTCTGGCAGAAGCACGGGCACTGGAACAGTCCACCGGCAGGCCGCTATATCAGGATGACAGTGTCAATGCGCTGAAAGATCTGGACCGGGCCGCAGCGCAGATAGCTGCTCTGGATCTGATTATCTGCATCTCAACCACCACGGCTCACCTGGCTGGCGCCCTCGGCAGGCCCGCATGGGTTCTGCTGAATAAGCAGCCGCTCTGGCACTGGTTCGCGCAGGGAGACAGATCACCCTGGTATCCGGGCACCCGGCTTTACAGACAAAGGGACTTTGGTGACTGGCGTCTGCCGCTCACGCAGATCAGACGCGATCTGGAAGTCTGGCGGGATCAGCGGCTAGACCGGTGATCCGTGGTCATGCTGGCCGCGCCAGTGTTCAAGTGATTCCTTCGGCATGTCGCCGAAGTAAATTCCCTGCATCGGCGCCTGGAACGGCTTTTCCGTTGCACCTTTTTTCAGAACACAGGCAATCTCTGCCATTTTCGGGATACGACCGGAGGCGGCAAGTGTGACGAACTGCTCGCGGGTTCCGATATCGAAAATCTTGAACGGGCCGTGCTGACCAACCGCCAGAACACAGACCTGATAGTCATTGGCCTCAGCCAGATCGAAGAAAAGGGTTGGCTGGAACGTAAAGAATCCATGGTCCGGCCAGCCCAGCATCGGGGCGGAATGAATCATCAGCCCTTCAGGGGCCGTTGCGTCATGGATCGTCTTGAACACCTGATAGACGTTAAACACATGTTCCGCAGTGCCGATATTGGTCACCACATCATATTGCTGATCGAGATTCAGCGGCTCGTTCAGGTTTGCCCGAATGGCTTCCGGTCCGCCATGCATATCAACGGCCGTATAGCTGCGATTGTTGAACACAAAATTATAGAAGAACTGGACCAGCTCGAAGGATTTGAACTCGCCGTCCCGCCGACCGATATCCATCAGCTCGGCAGCGACTTTTTCAATCCCTGCCTGATCATTACCGTAGGCTTCGGTAATATGAGCGCCGAGGATTTCCATCGGGACATCCCCGTACCAGTTCTGCTGACCGATCTCCAGAATGCTGGGATTTTCCGGCAGCAGTGAACTTTTCCGCAAATTGATGAGGACGCTGTATTCAATGACTGTGATCGCCATGATGTACCCTGTTCAGTCAGATAGCCGGCATCGTGCGATCACGACGCGCTGCCATAAGCATCGTCAAAAAACCTTTCCAATTCTCTAAGGCATTCCGCCCTCTCAAACAACCTGCCAGCACCATTTCGCACTCTCGATTGCATCTCGCTGCGCCAGCTGCGGTCGCCGGCCAGTCGTACGGCTGTCCGAATATATGCTTCCGGGGTATCACAGATTGTTTCCGTAACACCGCAGACCCGGTACATCCCGGCACTGATACGTCCCCGCATGAACCGGCCCGGCAACATCACCATTGGCTGGCCCAGAGCAATACTCTCAAGCGCCGTGTTTCCCCCGCTCCACTGCGTGGTATCGAGCAGCACGTCCGCCTTCCCGGTCAGTGACAGGAAAGCATCATACCCAAGCCTCGGCAAAAAACGGATCCGGGAGGCAACATCGGGAATATCTCTCGCAAACCGTTCACGCAGCAAACCGGACCAACTGGCATGCCCCCCTTCCACCAGCAGCACCTCCCCCTGTTCGTCAGCCCGCAGGATACCGGCCAGCAACGCATCAAAATCAGGCTGCATCTTGAACAGGCTCTGTCCGCAGAAATAGCTTCTCCGGGTCGGATCAAGTCCCAGTTCCTCAGGCGAAAAGTCCCGCTGTATGGCGGGTCGCTGATAAACCGTCGCCGGACCGCTGAGACAGAACAGTTTTTCGCTGTAATGGCCGGTCGGGTCCTCCGCCTCAAATTCTGCGCCGCTGATGAAATAATCAATGCTGTCGATTCCTGTCGTCAGCGGATGTCCCCATGCGGCGCACTGAACCGGGGCCAGACGGGCATGGGCCAGAAAGTAAGTCAGCGGCTCCATGCCAATGTCCGGATAGACAATGATATCCGGTTTCAGGCTTTCGATGCTCTGACAGGCGCCTGCAATATCAGGCGGGGCGATATGAAAATGATCAGCCGACCCGGCAATCTGCTGTGCCACCGGGTCTTTCGGTGCCGCGAAGCCAACGACATGAACCTCAAATCGTCTGCGATCGAGACCCGCGATAAAACCGCGCTGCAACTGCCCGATAGTATGCGAGACCAGATGGCGCGAGACAAAACACACACGCAACCTCTCGGGACGAGACCCCGCCCCCGACAGGCTGGCAGAGACATGGTTCAGGCCGGGACAGAGCGAGCGGTAGAGGGCTGAGAGTCCAATCTGGCGCTCACGTTCATCCTCACCGTGATAACCGGGATAAAATGCCGGCCCCAGGCCCGCTGCCAGTGGGTCTGCTATCTCAGTTCCCGCCGTTCTGAGTGCCTCCAGATTCTCATCAAACCGGGATCGCAGGTCGACAACCTCATCCACCCCGGCGACAACGGGCGGATGCGCCAGCAGCTTCCTGATGGCCCAGACACTATCCCCGGTGCTGCGATAGACCTCTGCCAGTGCCGCTAGAGCCTGACCGGTTAGCCCCGCATTCAGGGACAGTTCCGCGAAAAGATCGATGTCTGAGCACTCCGGAGAGGCAGCGAGGATATCTGCCGCCTCGCCCGACCGCCCCAGCCTGTCGAGAGAGACGGCGATGACACGTACCAGCGCCAAATCCCCCGGATTGTCGGCCAGCGCCTCCCGGGCCGCCGCAAGTGCAGCCTCATAGCGACCGGACTCCCGCAAGGCGATGGCACGATTGCGGCAGAGTTCCGCCCAGTCCGGCCTGAGCAGAAAGGCCTGTTCATAAGCTTCAACCGCCGCATCCGCCTGCCCCAGTTGCAGGCAGGTATTACCGAGATTGAACCAGCCATTGATATGTTCCGGTGCGATTGCCAGCAGCGCCCTGAAGCTTGCCTGTGCAGCAACCAGATCACCGGTGGCCTTCTGAGCCGTCGCAAGATTGAACCGAAACTCCGCATTGTCCGGCGCTTTGTGGCTGGCCATTGCGAAAGCCCTGATTGCTGAAGCCGGATCGCCAGAGCGGGCCAGACATATACCCAGCGCATTATCGACTTCTGCGCCAGCGCCCGCCGTCTGTAGCTGCCGGAGAAAGTCGCTCGCCACAGTCCACTGCGCTGCCTTCATAGCCGCATCGGCGCGGATCAAAAGATCATCGTGACCCTGATCTGCCGTCATTCAGTTCATCGCCCGAAAGGTATCGTTAAAGGAAAACAGGTAATCATAAACCCCATTATGGTTGGGAAAGTCTTTAGAAACACCCCGCAACACGCTATTCTGCCTTTTATCGACAGAAAGTCGGTGCCTTTACGCGGGATACCGCGAACCGCTTTGGAGCAGAATGCGATGAGCGCTTATATGAAGCCGCAACATTCGGTGTTGCGCATCACGACCTTCTCAGCCTGTCACTTTGAACCCTCAGGGAGGGCCTTGCGATGACCGGCATGATTGACCATACCAAACTCATTCTCGATGGCACGAAGATCGCCTGGCATGAAGACCGTGTAGCTGCCTGGAAACGGGGAGAACGGATTGCGCCGGTAACCATCGACATGGCCATGACCCGCGCCTGCAATTATGGCTGCCATTTCTGCTATGCCATGTTGCAGGAAAACGACCGGAAGGTCATTGACCAGAAAGTGATGTTCGAGTTTCTCGAAGATTGTGCCGAAATCGGGGTCAAGGGCATCAGCCTTGTTTCCGATGGCGAAAGCACGATTTCTCCGGCCTTTGTCGACAGTGTCGTCAAGGGTGGCGAACTGGGCCTTTCCATGGCCTGCGGCACCAACGGATTTGTCCTGAACCGCCGCAAACTGGAACAGATCCTGCCGCATATGACCTATATCCGGATCAACATATCCGCCGGTGAGCGGGAACGTTATGCCGAAATCATGGGTGTGAAAGAAGCCTGGTTCGACCGGGTCTGCCAGAACATCCGCGACATGGTCGACATCAAGAAGAAGAACAATCTGGATGTCACCATCGGTCTGCAGATGGTCCTGATGCCGGAATATGCCGATCAGGTCATTCCGCTGGCGAAGCTGGGCAAGGAACTGCGCCCGGACTATCTGGTCATCAAACATTGCAGCGACAATGAAGACGGCGACCTTGGCGTTGATTATGCCAAATATGTCGAGCTGTATGATCTGCTGCATGAGGCCGAGACCTATTCCGACGACGAATATCAGGTCACCGTGAAATGGTCGAAGATCGAAGATGGCGCCGACCGCAACTATCAGCGCTGCTATGGCGCGCCCTTCATGATCCAGATTTCCGGCTCCGGGCTGGTTGCCCCCTGTGGCATGCTGTTCAACGAACGCTACAAACGCTATCACATCGGCAATATCTGCCAGACCCGGTTCCGCGATATCTGGGCTTCAGATGCATACTGGGAAGTCATGAACCATCTGGCCTCACCGGATTTCAACGCCCAGACCATGTGCGGGACGCTTTGTCTGCAGCATAAGGTCAATGAGGCACTGGATGCACATCTGAAGGGACGCCTTGATCTCGGCACACCAGACGGCAAGCCGCCGCAACATCTGAGTTTCATCTGATCCGGAAGGCTGGACCTGATGACGTTTGCGGCCGATACGGAACGATATGAAGGCGGATACCTGACCACGGCACGGCCAGCCTGTCAGGATGCTGCGGCTATCCTCTATACCCCGGATGGCCGCTACCTGATGCAGTTACGTGACGACAAGGCAGGGTTACGTGCGCCCGGACACTGGGGCCTGTTCGGCGGCGGGGTCGAACCGGGAGAATCTCCCCGAACCGCCGTCATCCGGGAGCTTCAGGAGGAACTGGAATTCACGGCAGACCGGGTTGTCTGGTTTGCCGAAACAATCGTGACGGTACCCCAGTTCAATGTGGAGCCAACCCACAAGATTTTCTTCTCGATACCTGTCACCGAATCCGACATTGCCAGCATGACCCAGCATGAAGGCTCCGACATGGCGCTGATGCCGGTTGCTGACATTCTGGCCCGGCCAAAGGTCGTACCCTGGGATATTGATCCGGTGATCATGCATGCCCGGCTGCCGGAGGCTGTACCGGAAGCCGCAGAACGCTTTGCCGCGAGCCGTCTGTCATGAGCGATGTGGTACAGCTGATCAATGAACGCCTCCGCGCCGACAACGAACGGCTAATTGCCGGTTTTGGTGCGCCGGCTCTGCCCGTCACCTTCATTCTGTCGCAGGCGCGGGCAGCCTCGACCCTGTTCATTCAGGTTGTCGCCAGTTGTTATCGCATTGGCTATGCCTCAAACCTGCTCTCACGGTTTTCAGACGCACCCTATATCGGCGCACAGTTGCAGGCGTCACTGGAAGATCCTGACTTCACCAGCAGTTTCCGTACCGATTTTGTAACCTCCGGCCCGGCCGAACCGCATGAATGGGGCTGGTTCTGGCGCCGTGCCATCGGCTTGCCGGAAGATACCTATTACCTGCCAGAGGGGCAGACCGTCGATATTGCTGCCCTGACCCGGACACTGGGCGGGCTGGAACAGGCGCTGGGCGCGCCCCTGCTGTTCGACAACATCTTTGCCCAATGCAATCTGGACCATCTGCGCGATGCCATGAACAGGTTGCTGACTGTCCATCTGCATCGCGATCCGTTCTATGTCTGTAATTCGATCCTGAATGCGCGGTTGCGGCGTCATGGTGACCTTTCCGTCTGGTATGGCAATTGCCCGCGGGATTATGATCGCATCCAGGCCCTCACCGACCCGGTTGAACAGGTTGTCGAACAGGTCTGGTCAACGGAACAGGAGATCGCAGAGATTGCGGCAAAACAATCCCCCGGTCAGCATATGAAGATTGATTACGATGACCTGTCATCAGACCCCGGCGGCGTTGCGGATCGCTTTGCAGCCAGCCTCTCAGACCTCGGCGCAGACCTGACCCCGCGTCTGACCCGCCCGAAGATGCTGTTTACATCCCGAAACCATCCCGATCAGGTTAATCCGGTCTTCGCAGACCAGCTTCGCCGCTGTTTCAGGGCCCGTTTCGGATATCTGCCGCAAGGTATCGCATGAGCACCGAACAGAATTTCGCCGGCGATGGCTATGTTGGACACCGCGCCCTGCTGGATCAGGACTTCTGCCGCGAGATGCTGCGAAAGGTCCGGGCAACCCGGCAATTCGATCATTCCCTGTTCTACAGCGAACAGGAGTTCACCGATCTCAATCCGGATGCCTATAACAAGAACCCCCGGCCCGGCATGAACATGCTCGACAGTCTGGCGCAGGAGGCCGCGGCAATTGAGACCCATCCCGTCATCACCGGTACCCTCAACCGGCTACTGGGCACAGGTTGGAACGTATTCCGCCGGAAGTTTGTCTGCGGCCTGCCGGAACCGCTGATACCCGACTGGATTGCAGACCGGATGCGGGGCAAACCCTCGAACAATCTCGCCCATTTCATCCGGCCCGAATTTACGGACATCACCTATTTTTACGGTATCGATTTTCATCAGGATATCGTCGACTGGCGCGACCGGGATGCGAACTTCCTGACCATGTACATCTATCTGGAAGATGTCGGCCCCGATGATGCCCCGCTCTATATCATGCCCGGCAGTCACCGGCTTGGCGCGGCGGTCTTCCCGCACCGGCTGGAACTGACTGACAGATCAGCAGACCACTGGCGCTACGCCAATGACGAAGGGGCCTCCGGCGATTTCAGCCACCGTATCCTGACCGCAGAAACCGGGTCCGTCTTTTGCTGGCATGCCTGCCTGCTGCACGGCACCCAGCCAGATCGTGCGGCCCGCGAACGCTTGTCCCTGCGTTATCTGATAGAACCCGGCGAAGGGTTTGAACGCTCCGAAATGGCAGCGGTCAATGCGGCCCTTAACGGGCCGTTACGGCTTTCCGTCCCCCGTGAAGACCTGAATGAACGTGGGTTGCCGAAGGTCTCACAAAACCTGCTGTTTGATCTGCAAGCCGGTCACGCATCGTCAGAGGGTGCCCGATAGGCCGGGAAGAACCCGGTTCTGCGCAAACTCTGACCCGTCGCCGCCTCCCGTGATTTGACCAGCTGGCGATAGACATCCGGCAGAAAGGTGCGGGTTGCCCAGCGATAGGGCGTGGTGATGTTCGAGAATTTCGACTTGTAGGCCAGCAGGCTTGGCTGCCCGCCCCCGAGATGCAGCCATTCCAGCCCCGCCGCCTGTGCATCAATGGCCGCTGCATCAAAAGCAAAGTCATTTGGCCGCAGATCCAGCTTGTCCGCCACACCGTGACACAGAAACGCGAAGCGCCAGGGCGGGTCATCCAGATAGCAATGCGCGCCGCAGACATCGCCCGACGGGTCACGCACCATGAAGATCCGGATATGATCGCCCAGCGCCGCAATATAATCTGTCGGGAAGTACCAGTAATCATCAGCCTGAAGCCGGTCGAGATTATGATGATAAACATCAATGAAAGCAGCGGCATCACGTACCGGTTCCATAGTCAGGCCATTGCCGATCCCCTGACGTACCTGACGACGCCGTGTCACATGATAGCCAGCCCTGACCTCCTCCGGTGCGCCGATCAGCGGCACGATGACATGCTCTGCCGGTCCCCGAAGGTCGAAGTCGCTGAACAACGTCGTATTGCGAAACAACATGGGATGCAGGCGCATGAATTCGCTGACGATGGCATTCTCGACGCAATATTGCCGGAAGCGGAGATCAAATGCGGTTGTCAGCCGGGCCTTTGCTGCCGCATCCCGCGTGCTGAACCAGTAGCCACCAAATTCATAAGCCGAGATCAGGTCGCGCCAGTTACCTCTGGCATCAACCGCACGGGAAATATAGGGGTGGATGATAAGGCCATCTTCATCTTCCCAGACCGCCAGTTCCGCCCGCCCGTCCGGCTCCAGCATTGCGCCGGCTGCAAGATAACTGCTGGTCGCGACCACACTGCCGTCAACCACGCGGTCACACAGCGCATCCCATTCCGCCAGGTCCGTTACCAGCGCAAACCGCCCCTCTGTACGGCCTTCAGGCGAGGATCTGACGACAGGCATCAATCACCCTCCCCTGATCCTGCACCGACAGCTCGGGATAGATCGGCAAAGACAGGGTCTCACCCCAAAGCCGCTCTGTCATGACGTGGGTTCCGGTTGCCGTATCCGGGCAAAGCTGATGCAACGGTATCTCGACCGGACGGCGCACAGCAATTCCGTGGGCTGAAAACTGCTGTATGAGAGTTTGGGGATCGCCGTCTGTCCGCACCAGAAAACGGTGCCAGGCAGATGCCTGCCGGACGGCAGGGCTCACCATATCCGGGGCAATTTCATCCAGCGCCGCCATATAAACAGCCGCCTTTTCTGCCCGGATTCGCAATGTCTCCGGATAGCGGGCAAGCTGGCTTTGTACCAGCGCCGCGGCGACATTCCCGAGGGGATAGAAATTGGCCCGGTAAGGCGTATCCCTGAACTTCTTCTGCGCCTGAACCCCTGATATGAGATCCGGGTTTCGCACCAGCACCATGCCACCTTCCCCCCCGGCAACCGGCTTGGTCGCTTCAAAGGAAAAGACAACGATATCCCCGGACAGGCCCTGTGCAGGATTTCGCCAGTCCGGAAAGGTCTGGGCGCAATCCTCAATCACCGGCACCCCGAATGAACGCAGCGCCGACATATCGCGGAACATGCCAAACATCTGGGCTGTTATGATGGCCCGGGTCTGTCGGGTCAGGGCATCACGGACAGCCCCCATATCAATCATCCAGTCCCCGGCGACATCCACTGCGAGGCCGCGCGCACCGGTATGTTCAACTGCTGCCAGTACCTGCGCACAGACATAGGAAGGCACAATGACGTCATGCCCCGGCCCGACACCGCAGGCCTTCAGCGCGGCGACAAGTGCCTGGCTGCAGGAACCGGTGGCCACTGCGCCTGCGCCAGCGAACTGTTCCGTGAACCACCCTTCCAGTCTCCGGGCCTGTTCTCCCTCCACCAGCACCCGCCCGCGCAGGGCGGACAAGACGGCCGCTTCATCTGCTGCGGTAATCTCCGTGCGGGTATGGGGAATCGGCGGGTGCATCAGCGCTCTGCCCTAGAGGAAATTCCGGTGATAAGGGTCGGCGTCCCCCGGCTTCACCACAGTATGAACAAGATGATTCAGAGGGTGATAGCGGCAGCCACCCGGACATTTCGACAGATCGAGTTTGTTCGAGAGTTCAAGAATATTACGCTCCACCTGATCAAGGTCATCATCCATATGGCCAACCGGAATACGGTGCGGCGCGCAATAGACCAGACTGCCATCCTCATAGAGGTTCAGATTGAAGAAGCCGGCGACACAGCGGTCATATTGCAGAACATTCCTGTCTGCTTCCTCCGACAGAATCTGAAAAGGCCGGAAATGGACTTCAAAGTCCCGGCTCTCGATCTCTTTTCTGATCCGCCCGACTTCCGGTGACAGTTCCTCCAGTGTCAGCGCATTCTTCTCAATCCGTTCCCCGACGGAGCCTTTATTGAAAACCGGCTTCACGGAGAAATAGTCGGCACCGATTTCACTGACCCGGCGGGCACTTTCATACATATCCGGCAAATTACGATGATGGACCGCGTACTGGACCCCGATGGTCGGGCGATCCCCGCGACGGCGTTTGATGATCTCCGCCATATTTTCCATGATTTTCGGAAACTGGGTCGCCGGAACATCGTGCATCTCGGCATGCATGTCCGGTGATCCCGCATCCAGGCTGAATCGCATGAAGGTGAAGCCGTCGAGGACCTCGTCCATCACCCGGTCGAGCAGGAAGCCATTGGTAAACATCCCCTGCTCGATGCCCATTTCATGGACAGAGCGGAACAGATGTTTCGCCTGGGGATGTGCGGTCGGTTCACCATTACCGACATAGCTGACGGCCTTGAGACCGCGCGCGGCACCCTTCTCCAGAAAAGCCAGCAGCTTGTCGACATCAGTCAGTTGCACATCTTTCTGCAACTGCGCATAGACAGAGCACCACAGACAGCGGTGGTTGCAGAGGTTACCGAGGCTGATCGTCAGATGAACCGGGAACTGCGGTTCTCCCGTCTGCATCTTCTGCAGCCGGTCAAAGTGATAAATGACTTTATCGAAGCTCAGGATATCCATGTCCGGAATCTTCTTTCCGTATGTGTGCGTTACGGCCTGACCGTAAAGAATAAGATCATTCTGACCTTATCACCACTATAACACTGCCAGCCTCTCTATCACCAAGTTTCTGAAATCATGTTTGTTTCTTATGTGACCGGCTATTCAATGTTAGAGTATCGGTGAATCGCCAGACGAAAGATCGGAAACGACGATATGGGAAAACCGGTTACACCGGAAGCATTTGCTGCTGCCGGGCGCTCCGATCTTGAGAGACTGCCGGCCGGGCAGATGGATGCCTATGCGGGCTGGTTTGGTGGTATGGAGCATAAGGGTGTCGGACGATCCTATGCCGGTCTTCCCGGCCTGATCGCCTATATGGATACGGTCAACAAAGCCGCTTTTCCGCTGCCGTTCGAGGCTGATCCCGCAATGGTCGCTGACAGCTTTGCAACAACAAGACGGGTTTATGAAAGCCTGAGATCGGACGGACTTGATGTCGAAATTCCAGACGCCCCGATGGAAGTTGACCGGCATACTGCCGGTGATTTCATGTTCCAGAACATCTACCCGGAAACCCCGCGCACCAGGGTCCGTCGTATTCTTGACTTCGGACCGGGTGTCGGTCGTCAACTGAACATCTGGTCCAGACGTGTCCCCGACCTCTGTTATGTCGGAATGGAAGCCATCGAGAACAGTTATATCTGCCAGTCCGAATATTTCACGCGCGCCAGTGACCTGCCGGTTCATGATTATGTCGATGATCCGGATGGCTTCGAGATTACGGAGACCGCGGG
>TARA_R110000787_G_scaffold62291_11_pt1 | contig 14628 bp, 9 predicted proteins | sample TARA_R110000787 | Tara Oceans TARA_R110000787 (sample SAMEA4397920) | marine metagenome | biome: Polar Biome; feature: [DCM] deep chlorophyll maximum layer (ENVO:01000326); material: water (ENVO:00002006), including particulate matter (ENVO:01000060) such as... | depth 35 m
GCCACCAGCACCACCAGCAACTGCGCCTGCTAAGCCGCCGATTACCGTACCGACTGGACCACCAACTGCTGTACCTACAGCAGCGCCTGCTGCTGCACCGCCCAGTGCACCAGTACCACTAGCAATAGGATGCGGCTTCTCATGAGCTTCTAAGCTATCGGTAGGATTGACCATCTCGCCTGCTTCATGTCCAACTTTGCTACCTGCGATTGCTCCAACAGCACCGCCTACTAAGGTGCCAACTGGACCTCCAACTGCTGTGCCTACGGCTGCACCTGCTGCTGCGCCACTAAGCGCGCCAGTACCAGTCGCTACTGGATGCGGCTTATCTTCACCATGATGAATGGGCTCAATAGGCTCTCTATGACCTGCATAATGGACGTACTCTTTTGGCTCATAGTTTTCACCATTCATACGGGCATGGGTCTTATCCCAACCATCACGTACCATGTCTTTTGCTTGTAGCCAGGTCATGCGTGAGTCGCCTTTTACCTCATACCAGCGCTGTTCAAGCTCAGCTTCAACTTCTTCGAAACGCGTCGCATTTGGATAATGCGCACGGGTGGCATAACCTACTGCATAGGCTGGATGATAATCGGTATCATAATCATAATCTTCATGATAATAAGGGCGCGTGGTATGAGTTTCTTGCCAGTATTCGTATTCTACTGTTGGGTCTAGCATCTCACCGACCGAGCTACCTGCGACACCGCCGACGATAGCACCAATAGCACCACCAATCAGCATGCCTAATGGACCACCAATAGCACCAATAGCTGCGCCTGCTGCTGCACCGCCTGTACCACCAAGAGCTGTACCTATTGGATGTGAGCCTGGCTCACCTGTAATGGGGTCAGCGTTGTCATTGACTACTACTGTACGATTGATATTATCCATGAGCTATTATCCTTTTTACTATTATTGTTAAGTTATGAAGAATGATATAAGTAGCCTGCAATCTAAATGACATTAAAATAAAGGTCATTTTTGACATCCAATCTTAGCTTGTCCTCTAAATCAGTGATTGCTATTGAGACTTGCTAGCAATCACTATATAGCTGTTCAAATTTCTAATACTTATTTTAATCCTTAGCATTGGCATTATCTTTAAGAAATCTAGTAAGCCTTGCTTGCTAAGTAATATAGCCTAAGGGTGCTGGAGTAGTCTGTAGCACATAGCTGCTACCTGTATAGCATCTATGTAAACGATACTTCTATAATGAGCATTATTGTTAACCAATGATTATCAAAGTGCACAAAAGTAAATAAGATGTAAGTCGAGCTTATTGGAATCGCTATTTCCCAGTTACTGATGTTATGAAAAGGATTAAGTAAGCACAAAAAAGGCACTATTATTAAGAATAATAGTGCCTTCATTTTTATTAATAAATACTTAATGTGGCTCAGTGAGTCTAAAAAGATGCAGTCTCATTAGGTATGGTGTTACTTATGATGAATTGATGGAGTGTAAGTAACCATACTATGGTCTATTGTGCTGACTCAACCAGTCCAATCATCACACCCATCTCTTTTTTGTCATGCTTATCTATCGTGGGTGCGTATAAAGCGGATGCAATACCGCCATCTAAAAATAAAGCATTTGGACACTTCAATTCGTTTTTAAATAGTGCGGCAAACTGATAAAAGGTCACGGGTGCTTCGCTATTGACAAATTGTAGACTGCCATCGCTACACACGCCTATACCGTTGCGAATTTTAGCTGAGGTGCCATCAGGGTCAAACTGCGGATGGATAGCATCATTAATGACCAGCATAGGACCAGATTGGGTAGCATACAATGGCTGCGCAGTGCCGTTTTTTAGCTGCTCGGCTAAGGCATTACTTTCAGTAATTTGTACCTTGCCAGACTTATCCCACCACAGTACGCCATTGGGTAAGAGGTGAAAATTGCCGCCGCCTTCTTTCAGGTTTAATGCACGTATCTCTTCAGATTTGATGACGGTATAGCCAATAGGTGCATAATTTTCATTGTACATGCCCGCATTCATGGCAAACTTCAAAGATTGCGATGGGGGCAGGCTGCTCAAGAGATTATCGAAAGTCAGTAGCGGTTGACGACTGTCAGATTGTTGCCAAAATAATGCTAATGAATAGCGCTTATCTGTCAATAAATCAGACTGAATATGACAGGTGCTATAAGCAAACGGTGTGTTGTGTGATTGACATGACCAATCAGTAGAAGCAGTGTCCGTCTGATTGCTATCAGTTGGTTGGCAAGCACTTATACCAACAGTCATAAGCGCCATAAGCATCATTGGCAGTACATGAAGAAGTTTTTTGAAAACAGTGTTTGGCATCAATCATCTATCTTTTATAAGGAAATAAATTGCGTGATTGTCACAGCCAAACACTGTTAAATGGTTAAACAGTTGGCGGTATAAAATCGCGGACGGTATTATTGACATTGCCAATCATTTTACCACCATCAATATTGACGTCTACCTCTCCAACCGTTTTTTCTGTTGGCGCACCGGTTTCTTTACCGATATCGCGCGAGTCTTTATTATAAGCAATCAGCGCATCATTATTGGCTAAAAAGCTCGACGAATCTGCCATTACCCACATCTGATTAAAGACCTCTGATCGCGCATTATGATCAAGTAAGGCGCCTTTATCGGTGAAATAAAAGAACTTCGACAATAGCTTAATTTGTCCATCATCCAAACGGCGTGCAATGTGATAAGGCTGCAATTGACTTGGGTGCTGTAAGCCGACTGCGCCAACGATACTGGCAAGCGATTTTAGGGTATTTTTATGATAACTGGCAACGCGTTCAGCCTTACTTGGTACATCAAGTGCTTTTTGACGATAAGGGTCTTGGGTTGCCACACCTGTCGGGCAGGTATTGGTATGGCAAGAGCGTGATTGGATACAGCCGACAGCAAACATAAAGCCACGTGCAGAGTTACACCAATCAGCGCCCAATGCAAGTAAGCGAGCGATATCAAAACCTGAGACGATTTTGCCACTCACGCCAAGTTTGATTTGGTTGCGAATGCCTGCCCCAACCAAGGTATTATGGACGAATAAAAAACCATCGATCAATGGCATACCGACGCTATCCATAAACTCAACAGGTGCAGCACCCGTGCCGCCTTCAGCACCATCAATAACGATAAAATCAGGGTAGTTATCGGCTTCTATCATGGCTTTGACAATCGCCATAAACTGCCAAGGCTGCCCAATACATAGCTTAAAGCCAACTGGCTTGCCTTCTGATAAATCCCGTAGCTGCTGTAAAAACACAACCAATTCACGAGGCGTACTAAAAGCAGAATGCGACGCAGGTGATACGCAGTCTTGACCCATCGGCACTTGACGGGTTTCAGCGATTTCTGGGGTGATTTTTTCTGCTGGCAACACGCCGCCCTGACCGGGCTTAGCACCTTGTGACAGTTTGATTTCAATCATTTTGACTTGCGGATCAACAGCTTTTTCGGCAAATGACAGTGGGTCAAAGTTGCCATTGTCATCGCGGCAACCGAAGTAACCTGTACCCAGCTCCCAAATCAAATCACCACCGAATTTACGATGATAAGGACTGATAGCACCTTCACCACTATCATGAGTGAAGCCGCCCATTTTTGCGCCTTGATTGAGCGCCATAATGGCATTAGCAGACAAACTGCCAAAGCTCATCGCTGAGATATTAAACACTGACATATCATGCGGCTGCTTACACCGCTCACCGCCCACAATGATGCGGAAGTCTTTATTCTTAATCGGCTCACTGACAGCAGATTGCAAAAACCATTCTTTACCATGAGCATATAAATTGTCCAAAGTGCCAAAAGCATTGGTATCGCTGACGTTTTTGGCGCGCTGATAGACCAAGGCCCGCTGCTGACGTGAGAACGGCACTTGCTCTTTGTCGTCTTCGAGCAAATACTGGCGAATCTCAGGACGGAAATCCTCTAACACATAGCGGATGTGACCGGCGATAGGATAGTTGCTTAAGATAGAGTGCTTAGATTGCAATAAGTCATAAATACCTAGCCCAACGGCGAGTCCACCGATGATAATGAGTACCCAGTTGACGAGGAGTAATCCTGCTAAAAACAGCAAGATTGCGGCGCCAAAGGTGCTGTAGCGTAGCAAAACACCGGTTAGGTAAGGGGAGTTGTGTTCAGGCTCAGGGTTCAAATTGGTTCTGGAATCGGGCATAACAAGGCTCAACTATAAAAAATAGGAATTAAAAAATGCGGCAGTAAGTTATTTGGTAACTTTGCCGCTATTCATGATTCAATATAGAAAGATTAAATAAGAGTTTTAAAATGAGCGAAAGCGCTAAAAGCCAACATGTTAAAAGCAGGCCAAACGCCCTTAGGGGCTCAAATTTGTGGTGTGTATCATACGCCTATAATATCACGGCTCCATATCAATTAAGTAACGGCAGACCAATAAAGACCTTGCAATTACTACTCTCAGGCTTTAATAATTCCAAAAAAAACCTTAAGCTCATGTTTTAATGACGGTTTGTCGCGTAGCTATGATTAAGTTACCTATAATCAATGGCAGAAAATATTAAAAATAAAATTGAAACCGACTGTCAGTGTCTGGTGGTAATGTCTAAAAAGCATCTTGTAGGCTGTGACGAGGACGATGCATAAAGGTTAAAAAAGCGTTTATCCGCAATGCACAGTAGCCGCTGCAGTATGTTTTCAACCCGCTGCTGCGAGAGTGCAGGGCCTGAAACTCGCCCAATCGGTTGCAAAGGGGGAGTCTATACGTTTATATAAAGCATATAGAAAATTCGGACATTAATAGTTTAAAAGCAATTATTCAACAAGGTCAATTTGCCAGTTATATCAATCGCTTCAATCAATGGCTTATGGCACATTACTTTTATTATTGGTATTTACATAAAATTTTAACGTCTCTTACGCTTCAGCACAAACTACTTGCTACAAAGTGTATAGCACTTAGACCAAATCACTTTTTGATTGCATCGAAAGGCTTTAGTATCATTGGTAAACTAAGTTAAAACTTACCTGGCAACTCAATTAGTTTAAACCCCGCTGCCAATCCTTTCAGCCAACGCTTGCAACTTAGGTACTATCATCGCCGCATAGTCTTCGCTTTCCCAATTGGCACTTGGGACACTGGCATTGAGTGAATACGCATATTGCCCAGTCGCAACATCAAAGACACCAACGGCCACTGCTAATATGTCCGTAGAGAACTCACCATCCGATACGGTATAACCATGCATTTTATAATGGTCTGCGGCGTCAGATAAAGCAGCCTGCGCATGGTTATAATCTTCTGCTGATAGCTGCTCTTGTAAATTACTACGAATAACAGCCTGTCGTATTTGCGAACTAGCCGCATAAAAAGCACGTCCAATAGCGGTTCGGGCGACGGGAACGGCTGAGCCAACTTGCAAATTGACCGATAGGCGGGCAGGGCTACGACAGCAAGCGTGATAGCGCATCTCCCCTTCGACTTCGGTTGCCAAATTCACCGACACCTCGTTTTGACTGGCAAACTGCCGCAATAACGGTTCAGCTGCTGCCACTAAATCATGACGACTCCACGCTGTTGCACTTAATCGCACCGCACTACTACCCAATTTATACTGTCCATGTAGCGTCACGCGCAAAAATCCAAGCGTCATCAAGGTATGAATCAGACGAGTAATCGTCGCTTTTGGCAATTTTGTCATCTGGCATAATTGCTGATGGCTAAGCGTCTCTTCATGCTCAAAAGCTGCCAATATCATTAAGCCACGTCCAAGGGCAGTGACAAATTGCCTATCGTTGTCTTCTTTACCTTGGGTAAGGGAGCTATTTAATCGATCCAGTAATGGTGCAGCTACCAGCATATTTTTTCTCATTTTATAACCATCTGAATGAATAAGGGTTTACAGGACGCTAAAATTTTGCTTAAATAGTTTATATTATGAAACTAAGTTTCGCACAGCGGAATTTTGAAGTCAATAGTAAATTTAGCCAAAGCATCATATTCACCATTAATCGTCGGTCAGGATGACTGACAACAAGGAGCACCACATGGCAACTTCTAGCAGCCCACGTTTTGATTGGGAAGATCCATTTTTATTACGTGACCAGCTTACAGATGAAGAGCGCATGGTAACGGACAGTGCGCGTCAGTTTTTTCAAAAAGAGCTGATGCCGGGTATCATTCAGGCCAATCGTAATGAACATTTTGACCGCGATATCATGCGTCAGATGGGCGAGATGGGTCTTCTTGGTGTGACGATCGACGGTTATGGTTGTGCTGGCATGTCAAGCGTGGCTTATGGTTTGATTGCGAAAGAAGTGGAAGCGGTGGATTCGGGCTATCGTTCAGCGATGAGCGTGCAGTCAAGCTTGGTCATGCATCCGATACATGCCTATGGTACAGAAGAGCAGAAAGAAAAATATCTGCCAAAACTGGCAACTGGGGAATATGTCGGCTGCTTTGGTCTGACAGAGCCGGATTCGGGTTCAGATCCTTCATCAATGTCAACGCGCGCGCGCGCAGTGGCAGGCGGTTATGAGCTGACTGGTAATAAAATGTGGATTACCAATAGCCCGATTTCTGATGTATTTGTCGTTTGGGCAAAAGATGATGCTGGTGACATTCGTGGTTTTATCTTAGATAAAGGTATGAAAGGGCTGTCCGCACCGAAAATCGAAGGCAAGTTCTCATTGCGTGCGTCTGTCACGGGTGAGATTGTTATGGACAAAGTGTTTGTCCCTGAAGCCAATGCTTTCCCAGATATTCGTGGTCTAAAAGGTCCGTTTGGTTGCCTAAATAAAGCCCGTTACGGTATCGCTTGGGGTTCAATGGGCGCTGCTGAATTCTGCTGGAAAGCGGCTCGCCAGTATACCCTTGACCGTAAACAATTTGGTCGTCCGCTAGCAGCGACACAGTTGGTACAGCTAAAACTTGCCAATATGCAAACGGAAATCACACTAGGTCTGCAAGCAGCATTGCGTGTTGGTCGTTTGATGGATGAGGACAATGCTGCTCCTGAAATGATTTCACTGATTAAGCGTAATAATTGCGGCAAAGCGCTAGAGATTGCCCGTATTGCCCGTGATATGCATGGCGGCAATGGTATCTCTGATGAGTTTCATATTATTCGTCATGTGATGAATTTAGAAGCGGTCAATACTTATGAAGGTACCCATGATATTCATGCGCTCATCTTAGGTCGCGCGCAGACTGGGATTCAGGCATTTTATTAAGCGTTGTTAGCTAATAAGTATTGGCTAATTTCCCGACCATTAACGTACGTTACTGTTGTACTTCTTACGAAGCACTTGATAAGCAGTAGCGTGCGTTTTTTAGTTATTAGTCCTCATTTATATCTGGTTTAGCAGTAGTTTTAAAGAATTAGATAAATGAGGACTAGGTACTGTCTTATCATTTTTATCATTATAAAAAATACGTTATCAATAAGGGATTATTATGACTGTCACTACAACGACACAACAGCCTGAACAAGCCAAATTTACTAATAATGCTACCGCTGATATTGCGACTGATGCGGTATCAAAAGGCGCATTATATGGTATCAAGGTGCTTGATTTGTCGCGGGTATTGGCAGGTCCTTCTTGCACTCAAGTGCTCGCCGACCTTGGTGCCGATGTGATCAAGGTTGAGCGTCCACATATTGGTGATGAAACCCGTCATTGGGCGCCGCCAAAATTCAGCGATGATACATCCGCTTATTACGCCACCATTAATCGCAATAAAAAATCCCTCACGGTCGATATCACCACGCCTGCTGGACAAAACATCATTAAGCAGCTCGCTGAAACAAGCGATATCGTGGTAGAAAACTTTAAAGTTGGCGGTCTGAAAAAATACGGTTTGGACTATGAGAGTTTAAAGCAAAGCAATCCACGTCTGATTTATGCCTCATTAACGGGCTTTGGGCAAACAGGTCCCGATGCTGAGCTGCCGGGCTATGACTATATTATTCAAGGTTTGTCAGGGCTAATGAGCATCACTGGACCTACTGATGGCGAACCGCATAAAGTTGGCGTGGCAGTGGTAGATTTGTTTGCAGGTTTGCAGCTGACGATTGGTATTCAAGCGGCGTTAATAGCGCGCCAGCATACTGGAATGGGTCAACATGTCGATGTCGCGTTACTAGACAGTGCGCTGGCAATGCTCGCCAATGTTGGTATGAATCATTTGGCATCTGGTGAGATACCGCCGAGACTGGGCAATGGTCACCCTAACATCGTTCCTTATCAAGTGTTTGCCGGTGCAGGGGAGGAGCATTTCATTTTAGCCTGCGGTAATGACAGTCAATTTGCCAGACTATGCCAGATGTTATCCGTAGAGTGGCATACTGACAGTCGTTTTGCGACCAACCCTCAACGCGTTGCCCATCGTGAGCTGATTTGTGAGTGGCTCATAAACGCATTTGCCGAGCATCCACGTGCATATTGGCTTACGCGCTTGCATGAGGCGGGTATTCCTTGCGGTCCTATTCATAATGTTGCAGAAGCTTTGGCTATGCCGCAAGCGCTGGCACGAGGGATGATTGTTAATTTTGCCGCGCAAGGCAGTCCGGTAAGAGCACTTGGTAGCCCCATTAAACTCTCAGGCTCGCCTGTCACTTATCGTACACCGCCACCGCGTTTGAGCGAGCATACTGACAGCACGCTTAGTAATTTGGGCTATGACAGCGATATGATCGCCAAATTGAAAGCTGACGGGATTGTTTGATCAAACCCCTGATTGTCTTGGTCGAAGGCAGTTATTACCTGCAAAAGCTCAATGACAATTTGCAGGCGTTTTTATCAGGGCTTATCGTCAGCCCTAAATAAAATAAGTACAAATATTATAAAGTGCTACTGGTATAAATTTTTCTTTCTTTAAACAAGGAAATAGCAGCGTTTAGTTTTTATTGCTAATCAATGAAACCTAAACGCTGTTCAATTTGCTTCGCCAATTCAATCAGTACAGCACTGACCTCAGCACGCTTGGACTCATATTCTGCTTGTAAAAAGCTGACTGCCATACCCGCAACCGCATTGCCCGACGCATTGCGTATGTAAGTCCCTAAGCAATACATACCATCACGTAATTGCCCATCATCCAGTGAAATACGGCTCTGCTGTATGACAAAAATTTCATCCGCTAAAGTTTCAAAGTTGCTAACTCCGTTAGGTGTCATTGGCTCTGGAAAGATACCTTCATAAAGTGATTTGATATTATGCATGGGCAAGGTTGAAAGCATAGCTTTGCCCGTGGCAGAAAATACTGCTGGTACGCGCACACCAGCACGGAAAGTAAAACCAAGCGGAGCTGGTGCTTCATGACATGCTAAAAAAACCACTTCGCCCAAATCCATTTTGGACAAGGTGACGGTGTGCTGTAACAGGATAGGATATTGCATGATAAGGTCTTTAAATAACTGCACCACCCCTTGCTGTTGCTCGTATTTACCCGCCCAATATAGCAAGTAAGAACCTAAGTGAAAGCGTCCTTCGCTATCCTTATAGATGACATGCTTGGTAAGTAAGCTTTGCAAAATATTATGCGTTGAGCTACGTGGTAGCTTTAACTCTTTTGCAATATAAGCTGCCGTTAAGGGCTGCTGGCTTGCCGTGATTAAATCCAGAATTTGAAACGTTTTGTCTAGAGCAGGAACGGCGCTGGTACTCATAAGTTGCCTATTAAAATGTCAGTTAAAAAGTAAAAATAAAAAATATGTTCGAGAACTATCAAAATAACGGTTGCAAAGAGTATCGCATCGTTCTTATAATGATGTCTCATATATGGAATATCTGTTCAGTATATTGAACAGTGCATATATTATCAATCATTATTACTGACTGCTTACGTCAATTTTTCATTGGTTTAATAGCTGTTTAAAAAGACAAGCTTATGCCAACGTTAGATAGCTTTATAGATAATAAATAAGTAATAGCGACAAACATGGAGTGTTACGATGCTAAAGACTACCCTAAATCTCTCAAACCCAGATTTGATCAAACAGCAGTGTCTTATCAAAGACGGATGGCACGCTGCCAATGATGATGCCACTATTGAAGTGAGCAATCCATTCAACGGCGATGTTATCGGTACGGTGCCAAGCTTGACGACCGCTGATGTCAATGATGCTGTTACTTATTCTCACGAAGCTCAAATCACTTGGGCCGCCAAAACCCCACATGAACGCGCGCAGCTGCTGCAAAAATGGGCAGATCTTATCGATGCCAACAAAGAAGATTTGGCCATTATCATGACCGCCGAGCAGGGCAAGCCTTTGGCTGAATCACGCGGCGAGATTGGTTATGCCAATAGCTTTATCCGCTGGTTTGCAGAAGAAGGCAAGCGTGTTTATGGTGATGTCATTCCTGCAACCAACTCGCAATTACGCTATGTGGTATTAAAACAGCCGGTTGGCGTTTGTGCTGCCATCACGCCTTGGAACTTTCCAGCGGCGATGATCACGCGTAAAGCAGCTCCTGCACTAGCAGCAGGCTGTACTATCATTATCAAACCTGCGACTGAAACGCCATTTTCTGCCTTAGCACTCGGTGCATTGGCTGAGCAAGCAGGTATTCCTGCAGGCGTTATCCAAGTTGTGACCGGTAAATCATCTGTTATCGGCGATATTCTTACCGGCGATGCTCGCATTCACAAACTATCATTCACGGGTTCTACCGAAGTCGGTCGCACCTTAATGGCACAGTGTGCTCCAACGATTAAAAAGCTGTCATTAGAGCTTGGCGGCAATGCACCGTTTATCGTTTTTGATGATGCCGATCTTGAAAAAGCTGCTGAAGGTCTAATCGCTTCTAAATACCGTAACGCCGGTCAAACCTGTGTCTGTGCCAACCGCGTTTATGTTCAAGACAGCATTAAAGATGAATTCTTAGATATCTTTATCAAAAAAGTCGCTGAGCTAAAAGTCGGTAATGGCATGGAAGAAGGGGTCAACGTTGGTCCTTTGATTAATGAAAAAGCCTTACAAAAGGTACAAGCGCTACTAAAAGATGCGCTAGACAAAGGTGCAACCCTGATTGCTGGTGGCAGTACGAATAATGCGTCAGCCCTTGCTTACAACCCCACTGTTATCACCGATATCAGCGCTGATATGGATATTGCCAGCGAAGAGATATTTGGTCCTATCGCGCCAGTCTTTACTTTCTCATCTGAAGAAGAGGTTATTCGCGCAGCCAACGACACTATCTACGGTCTAGCAGCTTATTTTTATAGCAGCGACTATGCGCGTGCTTGGCGTGTGACCGAAGGTCTTGAATATGGCATGGTTGGACATAATACGGGCATGCTCTCAACAGAAGTAGCACCATTTGGCGGTGTCAAACAATCTGGTTTTGGTCGTGAAGGTTCAAAATACGGCATCGAAGAATATGTCGTGACCAAATACTGGTGTTCTGACGTCAGCTAAGCTTTTCAGTTTTATATTCTATTTTAATGGTCACATATTTAATTGTCACATAGCACGAAACGGGGTTCAGTGCCACGAATCCCAACTGTAATATACTCTATAAACCGCCATCACTTCACTGGCATCTACGTAAAAAGAAAGAAAAGGACATTCTTATGACTACCAATCAATCATTACTTGCACGCCGTAAAGCGGTATTGCCAACCGGACTGGGTGTGGCTTTTCCTATCTTTGCCGAAAAAGCAAAAAACTCAGAAGTTTGGGATATTGAAGGCAATCGTTATATCGATTTCGTTGGCGGCATCTCAGTACTAAATACCGGTCATAGTCATCCAAAAATCACGCAGCGTGTGCACGAGCAGCTAGACAAATTCACCCATACTGCTGCGCAAATGATTAACTATGAATGCTATGTCGATCTTGCCGAAAAACTTTGCGAAAAAGCGCCTATCAGTGGCGACACAAAGGCATTCTTCTTGACCACTGGTGCAGAAGCGGTTGAAAACTGTATCAAAATTGCTCGTGCAAAAACCCGTCGTCCAGGTGTGATTTCTTTCGTTGGCGGTTGGCATGGTCGCACGCTTATGTGCATGAGCTTGACTGGTAAAGTATTGCCATACAAAAAGAACTTTGGTCCGATGCCAGGGCCTGTATTCCATGCACTATTCCCATGCGATGAGCTGAATGTTACTGAAGAACAAGCATTGCATAGCCTTGAGATGATTTTCCAAGCGGATATCGATCCTAGTGAAGTGGCGGCGATGATTATCGAGCCAGTACAAGGTGAGGGTGGCTTCCATCAAGTCACGCCATCATTTGCTAAGTCTTTACGCGATATCTGTGATGAGCACGGCATTGTCCTAATCTTTGATGAAGTACAGTGTGGTTTTGCGCGTACGGGTACGTTGTTTGCCTGTGAACAATTGGGCGTTGAGCCAGATCTTATGACTAGTGCTAAGAGCTTGGCAGGTGGTTATCCTATTTCTGCCGTTATTGGTCGTGCTGATATTATGGATGCCCCGCAAGTAGGTGGCTTGGGTGGTACTTATGCTGGTAACCCACTTGCTTGTGTAGCCGCTTTAGCAGTCATCGAAGTCATCGAAGAGGAAAACCTACTTGAGCGTAGTATTGAGATTGGCGAAAAAATTGAGTCATTTTTAAAGGGCTTAAACTTAAGTAGTATCGGACATATTCGCCATAAAGGCGCCATGCTCGCGTTTGAATTAATCGATAGTGATGGTAAGCCTGACGTTGAAGCGACGACTAACCTAAAAGCGAAATCATTTGAGCAAGGTTTATTACTAGCATCTTGCGGTATGCATGGCAATGCCATTCGTGTGATGGTGCCATTGACGGTTGAAGATGAAGTGCTACAAGAAGGTCTTGATATCATCAAAGGTATTTTGACTGCCTAAGTATTTGATAGCTTAAAGGATAACAAGTGCTAAAGGTTGGGCTGTGTTTATAGTCAAATCCTAAGCAGTGTTGGTACAACGGCGCCTTGCAAGTCAAGACGCCGTTGTTGTCTCCGCTATCGAGATATTAAAAATACTATCGAGCTTCTCGGCTGAGAAGTATGGAAAGATAAACATGAGGGGCAATGCCCTGTTAAATAAAACCCTGTTATATAAAATACAGTGTCACTCTAAGTGTAATGAAAAAAGATTCACACGGATGAAGCACGGACAAGGAGCAAGTTATGTCTGAATTAAAAAAATCGTTAGGGACGCTAGATGTTATCGCCTTAGCATTTGGTGCAATGGTCGGTTGGGGCTGGGTCGTCTTGGCGGGCGGTTGGATTTTATCTGCTGGTACTTGGGGTGCTATGTTGGCATTCTTTATAGGTGGGCTGGCAGTGATACTGATTGGTGTGACTTATGCTGAGCTTGCGGCATCGATGCCCATCACTGGTGGTGAGCATACTTATACCCATCGCGCGCTGGGAGTAAATGTCTCCTTTATCTGTTCATGGAGTATCCTATTTGGTTATTTCTCTGTGGTCGCGTTTGAGGCGGTCGCTTTGCCTACAGTTGTAGAATATTTTATTCCTAATTATAATCAAGGTTATCTCTGGACCATTGCTGGCTGGGATGTTTATGCCACATGGGTAGGGGTTGGGATGCTGGGCTCCGTCATTGTAACGTGGCTAAATATACGCGGTATGGAAGTCAGTGCATGGTTCCAAAAAACTGCAGTACTAGGTATTTTATTCGTCGGAACCTTACTATTTATTGGTGCAGTGCTTTATAATCCTGAAACCTCTACAGCAATACAATCGCCAGCCTTCATTGGTGGTGTCGGTGGCATGATGGCCGTCATTGTCATGGTGCCCTTTATGTTTGTGGGTTTTGACGTTATTCCACAAGCGGCAGAAGAGATTGATTTAACTCGTCCTAATATCGGTAAGTTTTTGATTCTCTCTATCGTCGTTGCGGTGATGTGGTATGTGGGTATCGCTTGGAGCGTGGGTACGACGTTGCCACTGGTACAAGCAGAAAGCTCAACCTTAGCCACAGCTGATGCCATGACCAATGCTTGGCAAGGCAAATGGGCAGGTATTTTACTGGTTATCGGCGGTGTACTGGGTATTTTATCAAGCTGGAATGCGTTCTTAATTGGTGGTAGTCGTCTACTTTATGCGATGTCAAAAGCGCGCATGTTGCCAGCTTTTTTAGGTAAGTTACATCCAAAATACAATACACCTTCGAATGCGATTCTCCTCATTGGTGGTTTAGCAACGCTAGCACCTTTATTTGGTCGCAAGATGTTGGTTTGGATCGTTGATGCTGGTGGTTTTGGTATCGTCATTGCCTATACCTGTGTTGCTATTTCATTCTTGGTACTACGCTACCGCGAGCCTGATATGGTACGTCCCTTTAAGATACCAGCAGGTAAGCTTGTCGGTATGATAACGATTGCGCTTAGCTTTGGTTTATTGATGCTATATATGCCAGGTATGCCATCAGCACTGACTGCTGTTGAGTGGTGGATTTTCTTTGGCTGGACCGTCTTAGGTATTGTGTTATATAGCTATGCAAGGATTAAATATCCAGGTATTAGTGAATCGATTATGGCAGAAGAGCTACGTGAATTAAAAATCGTCAATCAATTATGGTTAAAAGATAATCCACCTAAGCAATAGTTTTTTCGATGGGTTATTTTTTAATAAAATTGTCTGTCTCGTCCTAAAATAGATTGATAGTTTTTGCTAAGCCAGATAC
>TARA_R110000787_G_scaffold74331_5_pt1 | contig 14616 bp, 13 predicted proteins | sample TARA_R110000787 | Tara Oceans TARA_R110000787 (sample SAMEA4397920) | marine metagenome | biome: Polar Biome; feature: [DCM] deep chlorophyll maximum layer (ENVO:01000326); material: water (ENVO:00002006), including particulate matter (ENVO:01000060) such as... | depth 35 m
AAAGCTGGGCCTGACGCATAATCTCGGTGGCTTCCCCCATCAGAATGTGGTGAGCGTGGCCATTATTGGTCAATACGACGTCTGATCGATTACGTCGTCGAGCTGCGAGGAATATGCCCGGTGTTGTGCGCCGGCATTGTTTTCTTCCAACGGTTGCTGTCAACGGTTTGCGTCAATGGTTGCTGCCGACAGTTTTACCCAACGGTTCTGCCTGATGGCTACGCCGACGGTTTTGTCCAACCGCTCGCCCCGTGTTCCTGATCGGGTCATGTAAGGCCCCGAAAGGCAGGCGTCTTCATGACGAGGGGCGTCTGTCTGGGCACTAACGAGCACATAAATACACGAGCATAAAAGATGGAAACCCTTTCTGGCTCTGCTGTAGCCGACCTCGATATCGCCCAGGCTTCACTCAGCGAAATCAGCCAGCTGATCGATGCGGCGTTGAGCCACCTGAAGCGGGTGTGCAGCGTTGATGGTCAGCTGTCACCGACCCTGCTCGATGAAAATCAGCTGGTCAGTTACGATATTTCGTTCTGTGTTGCTGAACAAAGCGCTTCGCAAAACCTGCTTGGTTATGCCCGTGAAGTTTGTCACGAGGACGCACTGGCGGCCTGGGTTGCCTGTCAGTTTGTGGCCGAATCGACCAAATCCATTGCCGCGCGACTGGGCAGTCGACCGGCAGACTATGGGCTAACCAGTCAGTTAGTCGCCAGCGCACTGGCGAAGAGTGACGCCCTGGGTTTGACGGATTTCTATCTGGCTGGCGCACGTATGGCGGCATTGGGTGCGGCCCTGATCAACCGCGAAGGTGACTATTTACCTGCCAACCTCGACGAGGAAAAGCTGATTATCCGCGATACTTTCCGGCGTTTTGCCAGTGAGGTCGTGATGCCACTGGCGGAAGACATCCACCGCCATGACCTCGACGTCCCGGAAGCAATTCTGCAACCACTGCGCGAAATGGGCTGTTTCGGTATTTCCATTCCCGAGCGTTTTGGTGGCCTGCAACCGGACGCGGGTGACGATAGCCTGTATATGATTTTAGTTACCGAGGAGTTATCCCGAGGTTCACTCGGCGCTGCCGGCAGTTTGATTACCCGGCCAGAGATTCTCGCCCGGGCCCTGCTCAAGGGCGGTACGGAGGAGCAACAGAAATACTGGTTGCCCAAAATCGCCAGCGGCGAAACCCTCTGCGCGATTTCCCTCACGGAACCTGATTACGGGTCGGATCTGGCTTCAGCCAGGCTTAAGGCGACTAAAACCGCAGGTGGCTGGTTGCTCAACGGCAACAAAACCTGGTGCACCTTTGCCGGCACGGCAAGCGTGATGTTAACGCTGGCGCGCACCGGTGCAGAGAGTGAGGGTTATAAAGGACTGAGTTTTTTCCTGGTTGAAAAGCCCCGCACCGAAGGCCATCAATTTGATGTTCATCAGGACTCGGCGCCGCTGGGCAGCAGCGGCACGTTAGCGGGCAACGCCATTGCAACGCTGGGTTACCGGGGGATGCATTCCTTCGATGTCAGCTTTCAGGATTATTTTGTTCCGGATGAAAATCTGGTCGGCCGCGAGGCGGGTATTGGCAAGGGCTTTTACTACGCCATGATGGGGCTGACCGGCGGACGCATGCAAACCTCAGCTCGCGCCGCTGGTGTGATGCAGGCTGCCTGCGAGCAGGCCACGGCCTACGCCAAAGGCCGGAAGGTCTTTGCTCAGCCGATTGCCGATTATCAACTGACGCTGGTAAAGCTCAGCCGTATGATTACCAATTTGCTGGCATCCCGACAGTTCAGTTATGCGGTAGCGCGCAAGGTTGATGCCGGTGGCGGTAAAATGGAGGCCAGTCTGGTTAAGTTGTTTGCCTGTCGCGCCGCCGAGTGGGTGACGCGGGAGGCCTTACAGATACACGGCGGTATGGGTTATGCGGAAGAAGTGCCGGTGAGTCGCTATTTTGTCGACGCGCGGGTGCTGTCGATATTTGAAGGGGCGGAAGAAACACTGGCCCTCAAGGTTATTTCAAGAGAACTGATCGCCGGCGCTTCTAGTGAGGTGTCCGCCAGCGTATCCGCCGATAAGCAGCAGCCTGTCACCGGGAAGCTGGCTTGATCACGAGATAGCGCTGCCCGTTTGGTTGGGCGATTATTTGTCTATATTGAATGTTTAACGGAGGAAAATAAGCCATGAGTGAAACGAAACATTTGGCCGGAAAATCAATTGTCGTCACCGGTTCTGGACGAGGTATAGGTCGCGCTATCGCGCTTGAGGTGGCCAGAGCTGGGGGCAACGTGGTGGTTAACGATCTCGACCGGGATGTCGCCGAAGAAGTGGTCGCCGAAGCGAAGGCGCTTGGCGTTGATGCAGTCGCCAATACCGATAGCGTGGGGGACTGGGAAGGCGCTAACAAGATGGTCACTCAGGCGGTCGACAGTTTTGGCAGCGTCAGTGGTGTGATCAATAACGCCGGAAATTTGCGTGATGTCATTTTTCACAAAATGACGCAGGAAGACTGGGACGTGGTGATCAATGTTCATCTGAAAGGCAGTTTTAATGTCAGTCGCGCTGCGGCCACGCACTTTCGTAATCAGGAAGGTGGTGTCTGCGTCCACATGACCTCAACATCGGGTTTGATTGGTAACTTTGGTCAGGCCAATTACTCAGCCGCCAAGGCCGGTATTGCGGCGCTGTCCAAGTCCATTGCTCTGGATATGCAGCGTTATAACGTGCGATCTAACTGTATTGCGCCTTTTGCTTGGAGCCGTATGACGGCGAGTATTCCCGCCGACACCCCCGATCAGGTGGCGCGTGTTGAAAAACTTAAAAAAATGGTGCCCGAGAAAGTCGGCATTGTCGCCGCGGCGCTGTGTAGCGATAAAGCCGCGCACATTACCGGGCAGATTTTCGCGGTGCGGATGAATGAAATATTTCTTATGAGTCAATCTCGCCCGGTCAGGTCTAGCCATTGTGGCGACGGCTGGACTATCGACAGTATTTTTGAAACGGCAATGCCGCAACTGGAAAGCCATTTTTACCCGCTGCATCGTTCCCAGGATATTTTCAGCTGGGATCCGGTTTGATTGCCACAGGGACAATTACTGGAAGCGCCTGGGTGAAGATTGTTTAACGGTACAAATTAAAGATAAAAAGGGGCGACCAGGTTCGGCCCTTTTTTATTAATCATGAAGTTGTTTGTTGACTACGACTTCGTCATATCCCTGAGCAAGTGTTGGTGTTGATCCAATACCGCTTCAGGCGAGGGGCTTTGTTGGGGCTTGGTGCAGAGTCGATGCCGCGTCTGGTGTGGTTTGGTGTGTCAGGCCATTGATAAGGGTGTTGCCGAAGTGAATTACTTCCATGGGCCTTGAATTGATTGCATAGGCTTTATAGTTGCACCTGCCCACAAGTGCATAAGCCCACAGGGGAGATTAAGACAATGGAAAATATACTCTCTGGTTTGCGAGTAGTGGAGGGCGCGGCCTTTATCGCGGCCCCGTCCGGGGCTATGACTCTGGCGCAGCTGGGCGCGGATGTCATCCGTTTCGACATGATTGGCGGTGGCCTTGATTATCGTCGCTGGCCGGTCGATAAAAACAACCAGAGCCTGTTCTGGGCTGGATTAAACAAGGGTAAGCGCTCCATTGCCGTTGATTTTCGCAAGCCCGAGGGGCAGGAGATTCTTACTCGGCTGATTACTGCGCCCGGAGACGAGTGTGGCCTGTTACTGACCAATTTCCCCGCACGGGGATGGTTGAGCGACGAAAATTTACGCAAGCACCGGGCTGATCTGGTTTATATGAACTTGACTGGTGATCGTCATGGCGGTTCGGCAGTGGATTACACGGTCAATTGTGAGGTTGGATTTCCCTATATGACGGGCGCTTCTGGCGAGCCAGTCAACCATGTGCTGGCGGCGTGGGACGTGATTACCGGTCAAACCCTGGCGCTGGGCTTACTTGCCGCGGAGCGGCACCGGCGCATCACCGGCAACGGGCAGATGATAAAACTGGCGCTGGCCGATGTGGCGCTGGCCACCCTCGGCAATCTTGGTTTTATTGCTGAGGTGCAAATAAATGGTCAGGAACGGCCAGCTTACGGCAACTATCTGTTTGGTGCCTACGGTAAGGATTTCGTGACTGCGGATGGTCGTCGAGTGATGATTGTTGGGCTTACCGGCAATCAGTGGCAAGGCATTGTGAAGTCCACCGGGCTGGCGGATGCGTTCGCGCAGCTGGGTGAGCGCCTTGAGCTGGATTTAGCTGAGGAGGGTAATCGTTTTCAGGCGCGCGAAGATATTACGGCGCTGCTGACGCCGTGGTTCAGCGCGCGGAATTTCGCGGACGTCACGGCTTTGTTTGACGACAACAACGTGTGCTGGGGTAAATATCAAAGCGTTGCTGAGCTGGTGGGGACCGATCCGGAGTGCTCTACCGATAACCCGATGTTCCAGAATGTCGAACAGCCTGGTATCGGCAGATACCTGATGCCGTCCAGCCCTCTACAGTTCAATGGATTTACACGACAGCAAGCGCGACCAGCGCCAGCTGTCGGTCAGCACACCGATGAGATTCTTGCCGAAGAGCTGGGTCTGAGCAGCGTCGAGATTGGTCGACTGCACGACAATAAAATAGTCGCTGGCGCAACACGTTAGATTAATCTCCTCACGGAACGTCAAACCTCTGGGGGAGGCACCTGAAAATCTTTGCTCAGCAGGCCCGCACTGTCATGAACGTGTCCTCATCGTCGAGGTTCGGCCTGCAAGGCTCAGGTAGACAAGGTGGCAGCGGTAGTATGCCGATTGACGCAAGTCTTTACACTACCTAATTGCGCCTTGCTGGGCTCATCAGTGGTTAATATGATAGCGACTAAATGGTCTATTAAATGGACTGTTAAATGAACTACAGGGCATGGCGGTTTGAACCCATTCCCTGCAGTGTTTTCAACTATGCTGGTAAGAGGAGAGCTGGGTGGGGGCCTGCATGAGGGGCGACCGATAAGGTGTCGTGTGGCCTGAGTACGAGTAGACGAAGATGCCCGGGTTGAAAAGACATGATGGGTAAGGGACTAAACAAAAATTATTAAACTAGAGGTGGGAAGAATGGCCAGTAAACAAGCGCAGGCAATCGTTGATTTATATAAGGAGTGGTCCGGTAAACTGACCATGACGGGGGACATGACTCTGGATCAATTAAGAGAGTTGTTTGATGACTGGGGGGATCTGAGTACCGAGCCCGCTGGTGTGAAATTCCATGAGGCGACCCTGGCCGGTGTGCCGGGCGTTTGGGCGACGCCGGAAAATGCGGATAAAAGTCGCGTAGTGATCTGTTGCCACGGCGGCGGGTTTTCCGTGGGTTCATCCAAAAGCCATAAAAAAATGTATGGCCATCTGGCCAAAGCCGTGGGTTGTCCGACCTTTACGCTCGATTACACCCGAGCTCCGGAAAATCCTCATCCCGGTATTGTGGAGGAGGCGGTCGCCGTTTACGCGCAGTTGCTGGATCAGGGTTTCAAGCCGGAGCACATTGCCACCACCGGGGATTCCGCTGGCGGTAATTTATGTACCTCGATGATTCTCTATGCCCGACATAAAGGCTATCCGCTGCCCGCTTGCTGTGCGCCCCTGTCGCCCTGGTACGACATGGAAGGTAAGGGAGCTAGTCTGGTGACCAACGCCGATAAGGATGCCCTGGTGGGCAATGATATTCTGGAGGGCATGGTTGCCGCGTTCCTGGGAGAAAATGGGTCGCGAACCGATCCGTTTGCTAACCCCTTGTACGCTGACGTTAAGGGATTTCCGCCGACCCTGATACAGGTCGGTGAGTACGAAGGCTTACTCGACGATGCCCGCCGCTTTTATGAACAGGCCAAAGCTGCTCGTGTCGACGTTGAAATTCAGATTTTTCCGGAAATGCAGCACGTGTTTCAGTTTATGGCAGGTAATGCCCCGGAAGCGGATGATGCTATCAACAAGATTGCGGCGTTTATGCGGCCAAGGCTGGGCCTTGCCTAGTCGGGTCTCGCCCGGGTATTGCTGTGTGCATTGCGGTCGTGTAACCGGGGCATTGCTGAGCCTGGTGCACGATCTGGTGGTAAAGAAGTTCTATACCTTGTTTTAATGGCGGTTGGCTGCGCTCGGAAGACGCGCTCAATAATTAAATTGAATCAGTACGGGGGCTCCAATGATTGAGTACAACAAAATTTATATCGATGGCCAATGGGTCGCATCGTCAGGCGACGGTGTTTCACAACTGGTCAATCCAGCTACCGAGGAAGTCTTTGCCAGAGTGTCGATGGCCCTGCCCGAGGATGTGGATAAAGCCGTCAGGGCTGCGCGGCGCGCCTTCCCCTCCTGGTCACAGACGTCGGCGGCGGAGCGCAAGGGCTATATTGAAGCCATCTGCGCAAAATTGACGGAGCGCAAGGATGAGCTGGCTTCGGTGATCAGCCAGGAGATGGGCATCCCGGTACATTTCTCCCTCGGCATACAGGTCACCGGGCCCATTTCTGGTCTGGCTATTTTTGGCGACCTGGCAGAGAGCATGGATGAAGTTAAACAGCACGATGGTGGCTACATCACCGTTAAGGAGCCAATCGGTGTCTGCTCTTTCATCACACCGTGGAATTTCCCCTTGTTCCAGGTCATCGCCAAGGTTGGGCCGGCATTGGCTGCGGGATGTACGTGCATTCTGAAACCGAGTGAGCAAACCCCGTTGTCGACGTTTATTTTCGCTGAAGTCTGCGAACAGGTGGGATTGCCAGCGGGCGTTTTTAATCTGGTAACCGGCAAAGGGTCGGTGATTGGTGAAACCCTGAGTTCACACCCGGAAATCGATTTGGTGTCATTTACAGGCTCGACCGAGGTCGGTATTGATATCGCTAAATCTGCGGCGGGGACGGTAAAGCGGGTGTGCCAAGAGTTGGGCGGTAAGTCACCATTCATCATCGCTGCCGACGCGCCCATTGCCAAGGCGGTGAAATATGTTGTCAAGGATTCCATGTTTAACTCTGGACAAATGTGTGTCCAGCTGAGTCGCATTCTCGTTCACGAATCCCAATATGAGGAAGCTCTTGAAGTGGCCAAGACGGTGGCTGACTCGTTAGTAGTAGGCGACCCGACAGATAAGGGCTCGTTTCTTGGTCCGCTCAGCTCGATGCAGGCGCGGGCCAGTGTCGTGCGTTACATTAACAAGGGACTGGCAGAAGGTGCCCGACTGGTTACCGGGGGTGTTGAGCTGCCGGAGGGAATCACCAGGGGCGCGTTTGTGAGGCCGACTATCTTTGGCGATGTAAACAATGATATGGCGATAGCACGCGAAGAAATATTTGGGCCAGTGCTGTGTTTTATCCCTTACAAGGACGAAGCCGAGGCGATAGCCATTGCCAATGACACCGACTTCGGATTATCGAGTGGGGTATGGGCTGAAGACAAAGATACCCAGATGCGCATCGCCAGACAATTACGCGCCGGTCAGGTTAAGGTAAATGGACCTGCATTCAGTTTCGCAGCGCCCTTCGGCGGTTACAAAATGTCTGGTAATGGCCGTGAATGGGGCGCCAGTGGGCTGACCGAGTACACGGAAGAAAAGGCCATCCTCATCGGCAAATAAGCCAGACACGACGGGTTGTCAGAATACAACCTGGGTTGGTGGTAACGGGTGGGCTGTCCCCACCCGTTATTGTGTATAGCGCCGATAACTGAAGTACGTCAGTATTTGTTGGGCGTCGGTAGCTACTGTCTTTGGAGGGCGCTGGTACTAAAGTCGTGCCCGGCAGATACAAGTGTTGCGCCCCGAAGCTACCATCGTTGCGTCCAGTTGATACAGTCAAATAGCAATAAATTCGTAAGCAGGAGATAGTAACCATGTCGGTAAGCCGATTTCGTTTCCCCTATGTGGAAATGCCTGAAGTAGCAACCAGGCTGCGGGCAGAGGTGCGGGAGTTCCTCGCCGAAGAGCGTGCCAACGGCGGTTTTGTGCCCATGGCAGACTGCTGGGCGTCGGGCATGAGCGCTGAATACAGCCGTAAGGTTGGCCAACGTGGCTGGCTGGGTATGACCTGGGACAAAAAATACGGTGGCCATGGGCGCAGCTTTCTGGAGCGCTATGTGGTTACCGAAGAGATGCTGGCCGCTGGTGCACCGGTGATGGCGCACTGGATTGCTGACCGTCAGAGCGGCCCACAGATTATCAAGCATGCCAATCCCGAGATCCGTGATCTGGTGATTCCGCGGATTGTCGCCGGTGAATGTTTTTGCGCGATCGGTATGAGCGAACCCAATACCGGCTCCGATCTGGCATCTGTCGCTACCCGAGCAGAGAAGGTGGATGGCGGCTGGCGTGTGAACGGCACCAAGTTGTGGTCCACCGGGGCGCATGGCTGTGACTATATGATCACCTTGCTGCGCACGTCGCCGCTGGATACAAACGCCCGGCATAAAGGTTTGTCGCAATTTATAATCGACCTCAAATCCCCTGGGGTGCAAATACGCGGTATCGCAGATATCGGAGGCCAGGTGCACTTCAATGAGACGCAATTTGAGGACGTATTTGTACCTGACAAATACGTCCTGGGTGAAGTGGGCGGCGGCTGGAATATGGTGGTCGGTGAGTTAGCGTTGGAGCGCTCCGGGCCGGAACGATTTTTAAGCACCTTCATCGTGTTGCAGGAAGCGATGCGGCTGCTGGTCAACGAACCTACTGACAAAACCCGAGAAGTGCTTGGCCAGGTAGTGGCAAAAATTAAAACGCTGCGCCGCATGTCACTGGGCATTGCAGGTCTGCTACAGGAAGGCGCTTCTCCTGAAATGGAGGCGGCCCTGGTGAAGGATATGAGTACTCAGTTTGAGCGGGAGCTGCTGGAAAAATTGCGCTCAGTGTTGCCGCAAAATGTGCTGGCATCCGCCAGTGGTCTGCTGCCGGAATTGTTGCGAGAAGGTATTCTACGGGTGCCATCATCTACTCTGCGCGGCGGCACTAACGAAGTACTCAAGGGCATGATTGCCCGGCAACTGGGCATGCGCTAAGCGACGGGACGAGATTAAAAACATGAGTGACACAGACAATATTATATTCGACACAGCGAGTCGTATTTTTACGGACCTCAGCACGCCTGAGGTGATCAATGGCGCGGAAGACGGTCAGTGGCCAGCGGCGTTATGGCAGGCGATCGAGGAATCCGGGCTGACGCACACGTGGGTGCCGGAAGCTTACGGCGGCGTCGGGGCATCAATGCTAGAAGGTTTTACGGTCATCAAGGCCGCCGGCGCGGCAGCCCTACCAGTGCCTTTGGCTGAAACGCTAATGGCGGGGTGGCTGCTGGCAAAAGGTGGCTTACAGGTGCCGAGTGTGCCAATGACCATTGCCCCCGGTGACCTCGAATGGGATGGCGAACAACTGACAGGCGTGGCGATGGGCGTGCCGCACGCGAGAAACACAAAATTCGTGGTGGTGGTAGTAGACAGCGACAAAGGGTCTTACGTCCTGCAGATCCCAGTTGATCAGGTCGAGATAGCCGCCCAGACCAACTTGGCGGGAGAGCCCTGGGATACTGTGATATTCCATGGCGTCAGGCCTCAACACAGTGGTTGGATTGAGAGTGATACAACTGCAGCGAGCGTCGCTGCACTGGGTGCGCTGGTGCGCTGCGTGCAGGCGGCGGGTGCGCTAAGTACAGCCCTCGAATTAACCATTCAGTATTCGATGGAGCGGGTTCAGTTTGGTCGTCCGATCGCCAAGTTTCAGGCGCTGCAACATTCTGTGGCCGCTTTTGCCGGTGAAGTTGCAGCGATCAACGCGGCGGCCGACTCTGCTGCCGAAGCGGTCGCACAGAGTGGCCAGATCGACCACGATGCGTGGATTGAAATCGCCACGGCAAAGACGCGCCTCGAAGAAGCGGTGAATAATGGTGCAGCCATTGCCCATCAGGTACATGGCGCTATGGGCTTTACCTACGAGCATCGCTTACACCACCTGACGCGGCGTCTGTGGAGCTGGCGCGATGAGTACGGCAGTGACGTAATATGGTCGCGGCGCCTGGGTGAGGAAGTGCTGAAGTGGGGTGCAGAAGACTTATGGCCGCGTATCACGGCGGTCAGCGATGCCCGCAGAGCGGTTCAGTGACAGTTAACGACAATCAGAACATTTGAAAACAAGAGGTTGAGGATGGACTTTTCATTATCGAGCGAGCAGCAGGCGATTGTTGACAACATCAAGGGCCTGATGACCGGGTTCGGCGACGACTTTTGGCTGGAGAGAGATAATAGCGGTGTATTTCCCGAAGAGTTTTACCAGGCCATGGCAAAGGGTGGCTGGCTGGGTATAACCATGCCGGAGGAATACGGCGGTTCTAATCTCGGTGTCATGGAAGCTGCGCTGATGATGATGACAGTTGCCGAAGGCGGCGGTCTGTCGGCGGCATCTGCCGTGCATATAAATATTTTTGGCCCTCATCCCATCGTCAAATTTGGTACGGATGAGCAAAAGCGTCGCTGGCTGCCGCCCCTGATTGCCGGTGAGCAGAAAACCTGCTTTGGGGTTACGGAGGCCAATGCAGGGCTCGATACCACGCGCATTGAGACCTTCGCCCGGCGCGACGGGGACAACTATATTATCAACGGTCAGAAAATATGGACTACCACGGCCCAGCAGGCGGATAAGATTATGTTGTTAACCCGCACCACACCGCGGGATGAGTGCAAGAAGCCCCACGAAGGAATCACCCTGTTCTACGCAGACATGGATCCCGATCATGTGGAGATCAAGGAAATCGACAAAATGGGTCGTAAGGCGGTTAATTCGAATATGACTTTCTATGACAACCTGGTGGTTTCCAAAGATGACATGATTGGCGAAGAGGGCAAGGGATTTAGCTACATTTTGCACAGCCTCAATCCGGAGCGAATTTTGCTCGGCGCGGAAGCCGTTGGCATGGGGCGCAGTGCGTTGCAACGCGCTACCCAATACGCCAAAGATCGCGTGGTGTTTGGTCGCCCGATTGGGATGAACCAGTCGGTACAGCACCCGCTTGCCGAAAACTGGATCGAGCTTGATGCCGCGTATCTTAGTCTTATGCAGGCGGCCTGGCTCTACGATAACGGTATGCCCTGTGGGGCGCAGGCAAACGGTGCAAAATACTTTGGCGCCGAAGCGGGCTTCAAGGCTTGTCAGCAGGCCGTATTAACTCACGGTGGTATGGGCTACGCGAAGGAATATCATGTGGAGCGTTTAATGCGCGAAGCCATGCTGCCGCGCCTTGCCCCAGTGAGTCAGAATATGGTGCTGAACTTCATTTCAACGAATGTGCTGGGCCTGCCACGCTCGTACTGATGGTCAAATGAACGGGCTAGTTGGTATAGGTTGGACGTGTAATAGCAGGTTTGCAAGGAGTGCGGTGTGGCTAGATTCAGTCGATTTGGGCTATTTATGCTGCTTATGTCGCCCTTGCTCCTGGTTCATGCAGTTGAGAATCTGGGGGGCAAAGCCGCTGTTGTGGCTGCCGATGAGGTTGTGGATCCGCAATCGGGAGATATATTCAGTTACCCGCGGGACTATGTTGCAGTCCAGCTTTTAGCGGTAAAAAAAAGGCAATCGGTCCTGGATTTTCTCGAGAAGAACCAGCTGGGTGATCGGCACTGGGGTGCTGCGAGAGTTGGCGGGGAAATATGGTATGTGTTACTGCTGGGTGTTTACCCGAATAGGACCGCTGCCGAGACGGCTATCGCGAACATGCCAATCACTAATCCCCGGGTGCAACCCTGGATCAGGGCGTTTGGCCCGCTGAAGGACGCGATCATGAACGGCAGGTGATTGCTGTCGAACGAGTTGCGATTCCAGTGGGCTTACCCTAAAATGCGCGCCCCTGTCCGCGAACCGTGTTTGCGGGCACTCCTTGCCACACTGTCAGACAGGTGGCTTTAATCCGAAAGGAGTTACAATGCGACATTACGAAGTGATTTTTATTGTCCACCCTGATCAGAGTGAGCAGGTGCCGGGCATGATTGAGCGTTATTCCAACCTGGTTAAGTCAGGCGGCGGCAGTATTCACCGCTGTGAGGACTGGGGGCGCCGACAATTGGCTTACCCAATTCAAAAGATCCATAAAGCCCATTACGTGTTGATGAATATTGAATGCGGTCAGGCTGAGCTGGAAGAGCTTACGTCAACTTTCCGATACAACGATGCAGTGCTGCGTAACCTGGTGATCAATCGGGATACGGCAATTACTGAAGAAACCGATATCATGAAGGCCGAACGTTCCGATCGCGCTGATAAGGAGAGTCGTGAACGCCGGGAAGCAGAGCGTGCTGCTGCGCGAGAAGCTGCCGAAAGTGCTCAAGCCGAAGCTGATGCTAGCGAAAAGGCCGAACAGCAAAGTCAGGAAGAATCTCTGCCAGCATCTGCTGCCGAAACGGAGGAATAGGATATGGCACGTTTTAATCGTCGTCGAAAATATTGTCGTTTTACTGCAGAAGGAGTGGACGAGATCGATTACAAGGATCTCGATACCCTGAAAGATTTCGTTTCAGAAACTGGCAAGATAGTGCCGAGTCGGATTACTGGTACCAAAGCCAAATATCAGCGCCAACTAGCCACTGCCATCAAACGAGCGCGCTTTCTGGCGCTCTTGCCCTATACGGACAGCCACAAGTAAATACCAGGGCTGACTAATGCTCATGGAATCCCTCGCCCGGTTTGTTATGGCCGGACGGCTAAAGGCCGGGCTGGTGGCTTTTTTCGGGAATTTGTTGCCTTTAATCAGTCCAGCGGCTGTGGGCCTGGTAGCGCTCAGGCACAGTATTACCGACGCAGTATTAGTTTCGCTCTGGGCGATATTACCCCTGGTGTTGGTGCTGGCTATCAGCGATATGAACGCCATGATGGTGTGGGTGTCGATGGTGTCGGTGGGTGCGGTGTTATTTGGCGCGCAGGTGCTGCGGCTCAGCCAGTCTTGGTCGTTGACTCTGCTCAGCATCGTGGTGTGCAGTGCTATTCTAGCCTTCGCGATGAGGCTTTTGCTGGACGCTGAACTGGAGGCCATGCGTACTGCCTTGCTGGACATGCTCAACCAGATGGCCAAACAGCAGGGGCAGGTCATTGATATGGTGCCGAATAACCTGTTTTTAACAGGTTTGATGGCCTGGGTAATAGCGTTAACGACCATCGGTAGTTTGTTGCTGGCGCGCTGGTGGCAGGCACTGTTGTACAACCCAGGTGGATTTCGCCTGGAGTTCCATGGGTTGCGGATGGAGAAGACAGTCGCTTTGCTACTGATGGTAGGGCTTACGGCCTGTTATCTGTTGTCTCGTGATTATTTTACCTGGGGCAATTTGCTGAGTTTACCGTTATTACTCAGTGGTATTGCTCTGGTCCATCATGCTGTTGCTTTTGCTCAGCTCAGCTCTTACTGGCTGGTGTTCTTTTATATCGGCCTGGTGATTTTGGTGGGCCCACTGAGTACTGTGATGGTGGGCCTGGGGTTTCTGGACAGTGTGCTGGATTTGCGCGCACGCCTGACAGCGCGCAAAACTGGCGGTTAATGTTAATGGCGAAAAGCATAAACTAAGAGGTGTGGTGATGGACGTAATTTTGACAGAAAAGGTCGGCAAGCTGGGTAGTATTGGCGACAAAGTATCGGTCAAGGCTGGATACGGCAGGAACTTTCTGGTTCCCCATGGCAAGGCTATCTTTGCCACTGCGGAAAACATGGTGGAGTTTGAACAGCGCCGAGCCGATCTCGAACGCGCAGCTGCGGGCAAGCTCGGTGAGGCGCAGGCTAAAGCCGAGCAGTTAGCTGCCATCGGCTCTGTCACCATCGCCGCAGTCGCTGGCGAAGAGGGCAAGTTGTTTGGATCGGTAGGGCCGCGTGACGTGGCAGATGCCTATACCGCTGCGGGTGTTGAGCTCACTAAAAGTGAGGTGAAGATGCCTGAAGGAGCGATTCGTGAGCTCGGTGAATATGATGTGCAGATACAGTTGCATAGCGATGTACTACTGACATTAAAGGTTGTTGTCAATCCGGAATAACGCCGCGTAGTCGCGGGTTGATTGACAAAATCCTCTCGCGCTTACGGGCATCGCGCCGACGCCGGTTGTATGTGGCGCATACACAGCGGGCGCACTGAAAAATTGCGGGTTCGGTTATGACCGGGATGTTGTCTGACGACAGATTAGCGCCGCAGCTGCCCCATTCCATTGAGGCAGAGCAAGCCGTTTTGGGCGGTCTTATGCTGGCCAACCACGCCTTTGAAGGTGTTGCCGCGCTGATTGGCGCAGACCATTTTTTTAGTCTGGATCATCGTTTGATTTTTCAAACCATGCAGACTTTGGCCGCGGGGGATAAACCTCTCGACCCATTGACACTCTCTGAAACACTCAAGGAAACTCGGTCGCTGGAGCAGATTGGCGGTGACGCCTACCTGGTCGAGCTCGCCCGCAATACACCCAGCGCAGCAAATATTCTCGCGTATGCGCAGATTGTCCTGGAGCGGGCGACGGTACGTAAGCTGATTACCGCCGCCAGCGAAATCGTTGAGAAAGGCTACAACCCTCTCGGTTGGGATAGCAGTCGATTACTGGCTGAGGCCGAGCGGCGATTGCTTGAAGTGATGGCCGATCGGCCACGCCAGGG
>TARA_R110000787_G_scaffold153516_3_pt1 | contig 14615 bp, 18 predicted proteins | sample TARA_R110000787 | Tara Oceans TARA_R110000787 (sample SAMEA4397920) | marine metagenome | biome: Polar Biome; feature: [DCM] deep chlorophyll maximum layer (ENVO:01000326); material: water (ENVO:00002006), including particulate matter (ENVO:01000060) such as... | depth 35 m
GGGATGTCCATTATGCTCTAAGAAACCGTATAGCTGCTTTCTAACAGACTTATCAGGGTTTAACAATAGTTGCTTCCAGAAATTTACCAAACCATCTAAAGGCACATCTTCTTCAAGCCATTGCATAAGTTTTTTAGCGAGGAAATTAGGAATTGCGTCCGTTGTACCTTTAAGATACATTTTCCTTCCACCATCAAACTCAAAGCGGCCATCAGTTGCATGCGTGATGCGGTTTGCTGGAGTAAGCAAGGTTTTTACCTGCTCCAGTATAGCGTTACGTTCATCTTTATCTTTTGAAACATTGAAGTTTCGAGCAAGTGCTATAACTTGATCAGCTTCTTTAAATTGTTTCGAGATAGTTTTTGGTAGTCCATCGATAATAACTTGAACGTCATCTTTACCGATTTTACAGACTAAATAAGAATTTGTCATTTACAAATATATTAATTTAATTACTTAACAGAGGAGTATCCTCTGCTTTCTTTTTTTGTTTTTTAAACTTTACTACATCTTTAGACTTAAATCTGAGATATTCTCTCATAGCTAAAAAGACTTCTTTAGAAGGTATGTCCTTCTCTGTGCTACCATCATCTTGTACAAAATCTAAATGTTTAAATAGATCTAACTTTATAGAATAAGATTCTAATTCTTTTAGATTTTCTAACATTGTATGATTTATACAATCAGAAGATTCACACATATCCCGAATTTCACTCTGTTCAGAGCTATCTAGATAACGGAAATGATCGAAATTGTCTTCATGATTCTTCTTAAGCGCAGACCACTTATAATGGAGATCTGCATTAAGGGATTTAAAACAGGCAAAGAAAAATAACTCATCAGTGCTATGTTTTGTCTTTAAGGCTGTATGCCAGTTTACTAAAATAGGGTGTTTCATAGTAAATAGATCTTTAACGTTAATAAATTTAGTCATCTGTTTATTTAGCTTCTCAGCTACTTTCAGTATAACTATAGGATAATGTTTTACATCGAGGGAGCTACTTGAATAGCCACTCATAGCAGGATATAAACCTGCTTGCTCACATATTGCAGCGATTTGTTTTAGTAGGTTAGAATCAGCGGAGTTACCATATATAACTATACCTTTTTCTTCGTCCAAATACTTTTCTAAATCGTGCATATGATATTCATCATTGCTAAAATTTACTTTATCACGTTCACCATATCTATCTTTGAAGTAGATACGTCTAAGAAAAGCTTTACCTAATCTTTTACGTCTTTCTGCTTCTGTCTCAAAACTACCTACCTCTTCAGAGAGATCCTCTAAACCAGTCATATCAACTGAATCATAATCTTCTTTTGCACAACCTGCAAGAAGATCGGATAAAGTCTCAAAGTCTTGATGTATTGTTAGATCATCTCGAGTAGTACTACTATTAAATAGATTATTCTCTTTCTCTATATCAGCATCAGTTATTGAGAAATTTCTCCTAATCTGTATAAAACCTTTATTATCATCTAAACTAGCTAAATGAAAGTCTTTAGTTTTAAGAAAAACTTTTCGAGTTGCCTCTGCATCAGTAGGATCTACTCCCTGTTGCCAGTAAATAGGAAGCGAATAAAAATCAGCAACATCAGGAGTTGTCTTTTTAAGTCTATAATTACCAATATAGTTACTATCTTTAATTCTAGTAACAGTATTTATAGTAAAACCTCTAAAAAGTTGTTTCCTTTGTTCTTCTTTAAAGAAATTCAAACTTAGCTCATTTTTATGTAAAAGACATTTAGGAGCTTTATCTGATAGTTTTGCTAAATAAACTTGTACTTCAAATACAGATTTATAATTCTGTCTCCATCTATTACTATTATTTGATGATATAGCATGAGCTTGATTAATCCAAGTGATAAAATCACTACAAGAAGATAACTGAGTTTCACATACCTCTTTCATCTCTTTTTGAATGTCAAGTATCTTGTTCTTAATTGCTTGTTTAGTTTTATCCGTGTATCGAACTGATTCTCTACTTGGAACTAAATCTAATTCACCAACATTAAACTTAATAGCACAAGGAATTTGATTGCTAGACCAAAAGATCTGACTATCTACCATATCCTCATTAAGAGGATAACGAACTCTACCAACCATAAGATGTATGTCCGTTGAAGAATAACTATCATTATTAGTATCATCTTCCATACTTATGGCAAGATTATCACTTTCCCAAGCAATACTGCTTAACTCTGCTTTTATACCTGTACCTTCTTCTATATTTATAAACTCGAGGCCCATAAAATATCCTAGCTGGTTGTTGATTGCTTTCACAAAGTTTTTTATATCTCTGTAAGAGCTATCTTCTTTAATAGGTATAATAACTTCAGTAGAATTCAGTTCAGTAGTTTCTGTCGTCTTTAACAGATCCATATGAAATGCATCATTACCTCTATATAACATATAACTAAACGTTTTACCGTTATGACTACTAATTATATAAAAAGTATCAGTGTATGAAAATGGTGATTTAGCACCGATTCCAAAACCACCAATTTGATGATTATTATCTCTTTTGGTAGAATTACCAAAGAGCGTATAAATCTCTTCTACTCTTTTTTGACTTAAACCTACTCCAAAGTCACGGAATAAAAAGGCATTACCTATGCCTAAAAGGATATTCTCTTCTTGAAATTCTATTTGAGGTTTTTTACTTGCAGGATGAAACCACTTGGCTTCATCTTCTCCTGTCATTGGAATTACGTGCTTCATCTTGAGATCTTTCTCTCGATGCGCATCATAACAGTTTGAAGTAACTTCTCTCACAATAGAACCAATAGGATCAGAATACAGATTAATCAATGAGTCTATTATAATACCCATTGAGTCTTCACCAATTTTAAATTTATTGGTTTTGACTTCGCCGATTAACTCATCGACTACATGTTCACGTTCTAATTTCATATTAATTTATTTATTTTGTTTTTACTCTGTTCAGCAGTATGATCTTTCCTAAAATCAGAAATATCTTTAAACCCATTGCTTCTAGTACTAAAACTTTGTAAGAAAATAGGAGTAAATCCATATTTCTTCTTCAGGTTATTAGCACCTTTAACACCAGTTAAATCAAAATCATTTAAGATATACACCTTATTAAATCTTTCATATAACTCACGGGCTACAGTATCTTTGATACTAGTAATTTCATTCTGCAACGAAGCACTAATAAATCCAAGGCTCCTAAGAACCATTACATCTTTTAGTGACTTTGTTATAATTATAAAGTCGCCTCTCTCAGGCAACTGATCCCAACCTTGGAATATAGTTCGATTAGTATTACTCATCCATTTATGACCACTGAGGGACAGCGGACGGTAAATTTTCCAAGTATAATGATCATCTTTATAAAACAAGTACCCATATATTGGGTCATTGTTTGCATAATAGGCTACCACTCTATCACCTATAAATACACATTTACATGAAAACACATTATAAAAACGAAGAATACCTTCATTAATACCATATTGTTCCCAGTAATATTTATCTACAAATGTTAAAGATTGAGTCTTTACATTAATACTTTTCTTTGCATCGAATTTTAATTCTTTGATTGCTGTTTGAAAGCCGTCGAACGGCTTGTGTGTAACATTTCGCTTATCATACATTAAGTCTAAGTTAAAATCTTCACATATTCTTATTAAACATGTAAAGAAATCAACATTAAATAGCTGCTGAATAAAGCTAAAGACGTCTCCAGTGTCTCCAGTTCCAAAATCTTTAAATCTTAGAACACCTTTACGATCAGTAAAGATGGAAAAACTTGGTTTATCGTCTTGTCGGAGCGGACTGTTCATTACAGCACCAGCCTTAAAGTCACATCCTAAATAATAACTGAATATTTGATATTCACTTACTTTATTTAGAACATTTTCTTTGGTTAACGAAAGTGTTATTTTGTAGATTCCCATTTGTAAATAGATACAGGGGGAGGATACGCGCGCATAGATTACATCATCCCTAGCTACCTCCCCCCGTTTCTAAAAACTCAATTACCTAGAAAGGTAATCCAGAGTCTACAGGCTCCGTTGATGCTCCAGTAGAAGGTGCATTTGAAGTTAAAGTTGAAGGGTTATCCGCCTCATCTTTAGTCATCTTATCAAAGTTAGTTATATTCAACCTTGTTTTATCACTTGCTACCTGATCAAGCAGTTCCATAAAAGGAACATACTTAGGAACAGAAACATAATTATTATAACTGTAAACAGTTTTCATTCTTAGTTTCTTTCCTACATAAGAGTTACCTAAAAGAGCAATAACTTGATTACAAAAGCCATCAAAATCTTGCGCATTAATAGTAACTTTATCCTCAGCTAGATATTTAGTCATAATATGCTTAACTCTCTTCATTTGAGAAGTCATTTTCTTTTCCCATCCTTCGTTAGCTGTGTCTATAGGCCATTCTAAATGACTTAAGTTAGCACCATCACTATCAGTGAAAGAGAATTTAAGAAAACTATTTCCATTAGAAGCAGTTTCTACACTTACATTTGTCATTTCATTTTCTTCGCTAATTCCTAGCTTGAAAATTTTGGTTGACGTACCTTCAGATTGAATCTTTTTATCAATTTGATACATAATTTTACTTTTTTTTAATTAATTAAACATTTATTCATTATAGTACTTATTCATGGTGTCTTTCACCATTTGCATATCATTCGGTACTTGGTAATCTTCAAACATCCCAGCTGGTGACTTTGCAGTCGACACACCATCTGTTTGTGTTTGGAAGAAATATTCATTTTTACCTTTACCGTCTGATTCAATGTGGGTAAACAACACCACACTCGACATAGATTCTAATACAATCTTGTCTAACTGCTTTCCAGCTGTCATCACTTTACGATATTGAGCACCCATATCAGTATATCCCTCATCGGAATGTGCTAATACAAATACATCAACATTATCAGGAATAGTCTGGTTAATGACCGTGAAAATGTCATATATACCGCCTGATAAGCTAGCCCATTTTTCAAAACCTTTGATGTGACGTTCTCCCATTACTTTATCGGTCATAACGCGATTAATGGTATCTATCACAATAGTTTTAATGTGCTTTGCTTTCTCTGGTACAACTTTTAATGTATTTACAATATCTACAAGGCTAGAAGCAGTCGCATAGTTTTTATTTTCTTTACTATAGTTCTTTTTCCATCCTTTAATAGGTAATGATTTTTGATCACAGTTCAACCAGAGGGTTGTTTTTGGGTCGAGATTACTCCCGCTTGTAGACTTGCCTGATCCAGACTTTCCACAAATGATTACTAAATTTGCCATTTTAAAAGGGTAATTTTTGTTGGTTATTAATTTCTTGTTCTAATTTATCTTCTTTTACCATGTGGTATCCTAATTTAAGATAGTTTATAGCATCAGCAAATCTCCCTGATAAGGGTTCTGCTTGTTCTATGTCTTCATCTTTTGCATAACTTAAGATTGCTGCTACATGTTTATAGAAATACGCTCCCCATGCTTGCATAGGTGTACATCCAGTCATTTCAGCTGCTTTCTTAAAATTTGCTAAGACATCAGGACTATCTAATGTATACCCAGGACGCTTTGCTTCTTCTATTTTATGAGCTATATGTAATAGTTCAGAAACAGAATCATCATAAGCAGTACCAGGTACCAAAGGATCCATAGTAGTTGTTGTTCTATACATCTTTATCAATTTTTAATTGGTAAGTAGGTTCTGTGGCCTCATAATCTACTACCCGGTTATACTTTAATTCATTTTTCATCTTAGCTATACAAGGCTGACCTTCTCTAACTTTAATGAAGTGCCAAAACAACGCACCACCCGTAGGCCAAGCTTTAGGGCCGTAAGTATCCATACCTAATTGCTCAGGGTTCATAGATACCATTACTAAATCAGAGAACATAAATACAGAATCACCACCAAATAAATCTTTCTTTTTAGGAAATTGTTGGGATGGTTCCATAACTCTATCTACTGACTCGATTTCTCTATTTAATTGGCTCAGGAATACAAATGCTACTTTATGCTGTTTCTTTAATGAGTTTGCCATAATCATTAGTTCTACTAACACCATTCTTTCTTGTTCTCCCTGTTTACCACGTACTAAAATAGTATGATCTAACATTATAACTATACCACGATCTTTATTAAAGTCTTCATTAATAAATTTCTCAATAGTATTCTTAATCATTTCTACAGTACCAGGCATTTCTACATACCAAATAGGTAACTTATTAAACTCTGTTTGAGCTGCTAGTACTTTATAGAATTGTGCATCATATAAATTATAACCTTCAATACCACTATGCAGTTGTCTAGTAGTCATATCTAATTCATTAGATAATTTTCTACTAACTAACTGACGTGCTAACATCTCAAAGTTAAATGAGAGTACAGCGAAGTTTTCATCAGGGTTTAACTGAAATAGTGATGTTTCTAGTTGATTTATAATAGCAGTTTTACCACTACCAGACATACCAGCTATAGTATGTATAGTATTCCACTCTATTCCATCCATACTCACATGGTTATATTTAGACCATGGGGTTCTTAATGATTTTATCAGTCCTTGTCGACGTTGGTCGATATACTGAACAGCATCATAAGCTGCTTTTTTAATACTTGTGTATTGTAAACTTGGTTTATGCATATAATTTATATTAGGCCTTCACCATATTTAGTATCGCTAGATTTGATAGTAGTACTATCATCTAATAATCCTTCATACGCATCCCAAGCATTCTTATTTATATAAGTTTCCAGGGCGTGCATAAATTCTAAATTACCACCACGTCGTCTTATCTCAAGTTCTTTATCGAGACAGTCTATTACGTGTTTGTGCTTAAGGACATGACCATTAACATATCTATCATATTTTGCTTTACATGCTAATGCAGCTTTAGATGATAGACTAGTAGGTCTTAATATTCTTAAGGATTGGCCATTAGATACTTTAATGGGATAGGTGTTAAACAATTCGGTGAAATAAGATTCTTCTATTCCTAGAAGTTTCCTTACTCTGTTTCTCGCTATAGTTATACAAGTTAAAGGATTTGCAGGATCGCAGTTAAGTATATATCCAGCGTCTACAAGTCCTTGCAACTCTTTATTAGCAAACCCATATAGGTTTACATAGTTTACAAACAACTCAGTCTTAGACTCAAATAATAAAACTAACATAACATATTGAGATGCTGTTAATTTTTTACTAATGAGCCCTTCAACATTAATTTCTACATTCATAGGCAGGGGATTTTAAAGGTTAACAAAGATAAGAAAATCATAGCTTATAAACTACTTTCTTCTCGGGTTTTTTTTTCTTTTTATACGTTGTAACTGTGTGTTTTCCAATGACTTGCGTCGTTTTATATAACACTTCTTGTTCAAGCTTTGAGCCGTATAAACTCAAAGCTTTTTCGTACGAATCTTCTATATATTCCATAATTAAAATATGTATCTGATAGTGTTCCATGGTATAATACTGTCATGGAGCTCTACAAATTGGTTAATAACTTTTTTTATTAAGCTCATAGCGGTAATATTCCTATATCCATCATATCATCATAGTCATATTTAGTACTTAGAGCAGTATCTATATTTATAAAGTTATCGCTCCAACTATATACATTACCATTGTATACTAAACAGTAATCAGGTAATAATGATTGGTTACTAACAAAAGAAGCACCTTTAGTTGTTAAAGTCCAGGTACCTATATCATCACCGTCTTTAATTAATGACCATTTCTCTGCATATGCATAATCCATAGTTGTTGCTCTAAGTTTTAGCTTTGCAAATTCATTCTGCACATGTATATACTTACCATTAACAGCACCAAGCTTATGCATGATGATTAATGATCTGGCTATACCGGAATTGAGTTTACGTTTGTATGCTTTTACATATTTATCGCAACAGGGGCACACAGCCCCCGTTTTGAAATTATCTCTAAGATATTGTTTACCTTCAGCAATACTCTTCATGACTCATCTCTTTCTGCATCCATCTTAGCCTCTTGGGCATCTTCTAGACGTTGTTGCTTAAATTCATGAGTTTCTTCAGGGTATTCAAATAGATCTTCACACTTACTACATTTATACATAGCGTCTTCTCTTCTAAACTCTAGTTCTGTGTATTCATCCCCACAGCAGGGGCTTACTAAGTTGGGGTCATCATCCGGGGATGCTAACTTCCAACTGTCATATTTATCTAATGACATAATATTGATTTTAAAGATTAATAATTATAATGAGTACCGGGACAGTTCAGCGCTGCAAGATCATCTGAATTTGAAGTACTCAGCTCTGCCCCAGTCTCATTAACTCAACACTATATCCAATCTGAGAGGAAGAAACCCATTTCTCCTCTTGACTATTTTCTATATGTAGATGGAAGATTAGCGCCTGCTTACCTTCTTCCCATCTAACAACACGACCTATTCGTTGAATAAGGTCTTTTGTTTTGCTGGTTCCACTGGCTATAATAGCCATTGAAATATCCGGGACATTCATGCCCTCGTTCAAAGCTTTAGCGGTAGAGATTCGGGTTACTTTTGTTCTGTTATCTATAAGTCTGTCTAAGTTAGCTGTTCTAGCCTTCTTACCAATCTTACTGTGAAAACTTACACAATTATCACCGAGCTCTTCCGTAACTCTGTCAGCAAATTCAATAGTTTGGGAAAATATAATTATCTTCCTCTCTGGATATAGTTCACATAAGTGTTTTACTGCATCAATTTTAGAGCTAGCGTTATATAATAACGTCTTTCTCTTAGCCATTGCAGCATTACATCTATAGGGAAAAGCTTTATTCTCATCATCTAGGTACATACCTTTAGATTGAAGAAAGTTTTCATAGTTATGTGGTTTCATACATGAATACATCTGCTTAAGGTCTCGATGAAAGAAAGGAAATAAACTATTAAATGCATTATTTGCAGAAGTATATTGTTTCTTTTCGGTTCCAGTAAGCTGTAATGGTACACTGTATAGCACAAAATCACTGATCAACTTAAGATCTCTAGCTTTTTGAGTACTAAGTCTATCACACACAGGTGCGACGGAATTAAGCAGAGGTATTTTAGTTGGATCAATGTATGCGGATAGACCTAAAACACGGTCATATTTATTATGTGCAAAGAAATTAAAGTATTCTGGTGCTATATAATTATGTATTTCATCTGCTATGACTAAATCATAATGACGTCCTATATATTTATATGCAGTCTGTATACATACAGCTTCAACACACGAATCAAATACATTCGTATATCCCCATTTTTTAAACTCATCTTTCCATGCACGATCTCTAATAGTTTCAGTAGGTGTTATAATAAGAATGTTACAATCCATACCTTCCTTCTCCGCTATTAGGGCTGCTGCTAATACACCACATCTAGTTTTACCTACACCTGTAGCATATTGTAGTGTTCCTCTCCCATTTACAGGATAAGACCACCATTTGTTCAACCCTTTACGTTGAATTTGGTTTTTTATATCATTCATAATTTTAATTTTATTTACACCATTCTTTACTAATTGTATAATCTACACCCATAGGAAAATCAGGGATGATTGCAGCACCAGCTTGACGCATCAATTCACTTTGAATCTCTGCCCACTCTTCTGCTTTATCTTCTCTAACTTCTACACCTATTTCATCATGGACCTGTGTTACTAGATATGCGGGATAGTTTAATGTATCAATCCTATCTCTAATCATAATCATTGCTAACTTAATCATATCTGCACCAGTTCCTTGAATTGGAGTATTTTTACTTGCACGCTCAATAGCACCAAGTTCCTTGAAATCTTTTCGAGGACTCATACCATTGTGCCAGTTTTCAAACCATCTAATCCTTCTAAAAGGACTAAATGTTCTAATAAATCCATAATGTTTACCATAATTACCCAGGTTATTCAGAAATCCTCCAATTTTAGGGAATTCAGTGAAATACTGTTCAATTAATGCTTCTGCATCATCGACTGATATTTGTAGAGTATCTGATAATTTGAATTTACTCATACCATAAGCAAGACCAAAGTTAATAGTCTTAATCATAGTTCTAAGTTTCTTCTTTTCATCCGCGTCAGCTTCACGCCATTTCTCTTTAAATACCATATCAGCACATATACTGTGAAGATCTGCTTCTTCTTCACGTGCTTTCATCCATACAGGGTCTTTAGATCCTGAGGCTATAATTCCTAACTCTTGCCCAGAGTAATCTACAGATACTAATTTATATCCATCTCTTGCTTTAAAACAATTTCTGAATTTATTATCTGCAGGTATATTCTGCATGTTAGGTTTGTTATCTGATTTCATACCACTTGATACACGACCAGTGTTAAGTATTTGCCAGAAGCTAGTTCGTACTTTACCATCTTTCATTACATATTTAAGAAAAGATTTACCATAGGTTGAAACAACCTTTTGTTTTTCTTTGTAACCTAAGTACTTGGTAACGAATGCTCTATTCTTATGGCGTGATAATTCAAAAGCGTTAACTTTATCTATATCTAAACCATATTCTCTGAATACTTGTAACACTTGTGTAGGACTTGACCATTTAATATCGATTTTACGTATTAAATCAGGTTCAATAAACATATCTGTTTGAAACGATGTCTTTATAAACCTACTAAGTTCTAAAGCATACACCATTTTATCCAGCTCTGTTTCCATAACTTTTACAATTACTTCAGTATCTTCAGCTATTGCTAGCCAAGACTCCGAGTCAAATTCTAATCCGTTAAACTCTATATCAGCAAATGCAAGAGCTGCATTGTTCTCTAAATCTAAAACTTTTTCAAGTTCTAACTCTTTAATTTTTGCTAACTGGAGTGTCCTGATGTCTAATAAATGTTCAACATCTTCAGCACCGTACAATATCTGTTCAGTGTTAAAGGGGTTACCATCTAGTCCAACAAACTTGTTACGAACTTCTTTATTCAATTCTTTACCTAAATATCTCTGTGTCAGTGCATTAAGTGAGTAACCTACTTTGAGTTTACCACAGTTAATTACACCTTCAGCTAACATAGTGTCATACGGATTTTTAATATCCGAACCCCACTGAGCTTTAAGAAATTTATAGTCAAATTTAATGTTGTGAAATATCTTCACAATATTAGGATTTTCCAGAATTGGAATAAGAGGTTCAATACCAATGAATCTTGTATCAATTACATATTGAACTTCCTTAGTACCGATCTGAAACATCACTACCTTTTTAGAGGTAAAGCATTTGCCTGATGTTTCAGTATCGACGCCAAGTACAGTTTGTTCAGATAAATATTTTACAGCCTCATCTATACTCACACATTCAAAGACAGGATCTATATCTTGGTGTGCACAAATAAGTTTTATCATATTTATTCATTTTCTTCCAGATCAGAGAGATAGTTATTTACTACTCCCATTTCCAGATAATTAATTACATTTTTTAAATAGTTGACCTCATATTCATTGTTTTGGAACTTAACCTTACTCCTATGACTAAGGTTTGGTTCTTCTTCAACAAATTTAACTAACTGTTTCATACTCTCGAGGTCATCATTGGTTAGAGTAGAAATCCATTTCATATGTCCCATTTATTCTTCATTTGAGGTTAATATAGCAATAAAAGCAATAGCAAGAACTATTACAAATATCATAAGTATAAATTTCATAACATTTTCTAGTTTTAAATTAATAATATGCCTGTAGAATCTGTTATGTCTTGTTTTTAAACAATTTCACATGACCCACCAGCACATGCTATCTCTTGACTTCTTGTTGTATTATCATCTTGTTCAGTGATTTTACGTAAGTCGATAGCTTGAAGCTCGTTAATCATGTTATAGTATTTACTTTTTGAAATGTTTTCGAAGGGCGCTTGTACATAAGTACCACCATCATAGGGTAATATACTTAAACCATTAAATGTTTCTCTATTGGTCCACATCCAATCACCTACCTCTTTCCATTCATTATCTTTAATGGATACAGTAGCTGATACATTGTTAGTATTATCGCCTGTGCGGTGCCCTGGTCTTACCCAACTTAGATTAAATAGTTTAATCCTTTCAAGTAATTCAAGAGCTGTCTCTTCGTTTCGTAAAATGGAGCTGGCAGGAGCTTTTTGGGGGATCTCAACAACTGCAGAATTGGGCATCATTTTCATATCAGCGACAAGCTCAGGATGAGCTTTGGCCAAATACTTATATAATTCCTCATCCTTAGTACATTGCATACGTCTAATATAATAGTCGTTATGCCATGCGTGTATCCCCGATGATGTTCCTAATACACAACTCGTAGTTCCGGAAGGTTTAATAGTTGTAACCCTCGCTGCTTTATTGATCCCTAATAACTTTGCATAGTGTTCATTAGCATCGTTAGCAACTTTCGCTGCAACGTCTAAATCATACTTCAAAATTGTACCACTTCCTATTCCTGTCATTCCAACACCAATTAAGGCATCGTCTGCAGTGGTTGTCTTCCATATTGGTCGAAGATAGTGGAAATCTGTAAAACTAGCCTGCAATGTTCCCAGTAGTGTTGCTAGTTTCACTCTTTCATTAAGATCTTCTTGTGACTCAATATTTGATACGTTCACTTCTGTTAAATTACAGAATTGAAATGGTTTTAGGGCAATCTCGCAACAAGGGTTTGTACCATAATCACTATTATTAGTGAAATACATACCCGGCTCGCCTGAGTTAGAGTCTTGAATTTGTTTCCAAAATTTCTTAAACTCAGAACGAGTGATTCGGTGTCTACGAATAACTGCACTGTTGTTAGCCCTTCCTCTTTGAGGATTCAGCTCCCACCAGTTTCCATATTTACTTTGTAGCATCTCTTCATCGTCCATACTGAATAGACTGATTAAAGCTGCGCGACGTATGCCGCCAGCTAACACAGCATCAGCAATGAAGCACACCATATCGTGTACCTCAAGTGGAGATAAAGATTCGCCATTCTCTTTTCTGTTTAATAATGTTTCTAAATGATATAAGCATGTTTGTAATGGTTCAGGTCCTGGAGCTTTTCCTCCAGCGGTAACTAGTCGGGACCCTTTTGGTCGAATGTCAGAGAAATCAAAGACTGGCTTTGTTTTTCTTATTCCGAGAAAGCTTCCGACTAGATGCCTTACCGAATCAGCCCAACCCTCTATTGAATCCCCAATGACATACTTTTGAGTTTTCCTAGGTTTAACTATTTCCGGTAAATTTCTTACGTGTTTGAACTGCACAGAATATCCAACTCCTGTTCCTCCTAATAAAAGGAACATGATTTCAGAGAATGCTCTATAATCATCTATTGGTAAATACGCACAGTTATATATTCTTGATTCTGATTTAGTTATGGCAGTTCCCGCAAACTGCATAGCTCTCATCGATGGTAATAATTTCTTTTCTTTTACTGCATTCATGGCTAATTCTATTTCCTCTACCATGTGAGGATGTTTAGTGGCCATCATACTTTGATAGCGATCACATATTTCACTGAAGGTTTCCCTTCTACCTTTTTCAGGCATAAACTTGGCGTATTTATTGAAGACAACGATGTCACTCAATATCTGGTTGGATATTTCCATCTTTCTTTATTTTAAAATGTTAATTTAATGTATTTAGAGTAGTAAGGATTCGAACCTTGAACTGAATTCAGTTTCGAGCACCATGATACTCTCTCTTTTGAAGCACTTTCCGACATTGCCTACTCTATATACATTTGTATTGTGAGTAGTGTTGAGTAATTTAAAAGGAAAGCAAAGTTAACTAAATTAGTTAACCTTACGACCTCTTAAATGCAATTTTATTCTTTTATTTACTTCTTTACGACGAGCTTTATACTCTTCGTACTCTTCATCTTCTAATCTATGAGGAGTTAGGTCTACATCAAAGAATGCAGACTCTTTACGACCTGTTAATGGTTCAGCTACTTGTCCATAGCTCTTCCATTTGTTTTGTTTCTTCTTCTTAGCCATTAAAATAAACTTTTTAAGTTCATAGCTAGAGAATATACAACAACACACATAGATGTTACAAATATACCAGCGAAACCAATAAATACTAGTATTTCTGCTATACTTGAACCATCTAATACTGCTTTTGCTACCCTTTTAAGTCTGTTGGGCCATACGACTATTATCTTCTTCATATTTCTATATTTAATTGTTACTATTTATTTGTTCTTCTAGTGATTTTATTTCCTCTTTTAGTCTAGTATTTACTTTATAAGTAGTTGCTAACAGGTCTTCTAAATCTAGAAGATCGTTTACTCTATTTTTTTCATATTTACTTTCTACTTGAGTCATAATATAAATACCTATCACTACTCCAAGAACAAAAAAGAGCACAAAGATAACAAAATCTTCCATACTTATTTATGTTTAGGGGTTAATACTTTATAATACTCAATAGTTAATGAATCTCTTTGATAAGAATACTCTAAGTATGCTTTTTCTAATTCATAATCTATTTGTACCTGATGTGGTGTAAGTTTAGGTGAACATGATGCTAATAGCACACAAACTACTATAAATAACACCACACGGATCCAACTTATATCACTTAATTTACTATTATCTTTCATATCTATTGTTTTAGTTATTAAATTCTACTATTTTCTTATGCTCTCTTT
>TARA_R110000787_G_scaffold1344_7_pt1 | contig 14596 bp, 16 predicted proteins | sample TARA_R110000787 | Tara Oceans TARA_R110000787 (sample SAMEA4397920) | marine metagenome | biome: Polar Biome; feature: [DCM] deep chlorophyll maximum layer (ENVO:01000326); material: water (ENVO:00002006), including particulate matter (ENVO:01000060) such as... | depth 35 m
CTGGGCAGCCAGGAGATCGGCAATCTTGTCATGGCGCTTGGCACCGGTATTGGACGTGATGAATTCGACATCGACAAGCTGCGGTACCATAAGATTGTCATCATGACCGACGCCGACGTCGATGGTGCACATATCCGAACGCTTTTGCTGACGTTCTTCTATCGTCAAATGCCGCAGCTGATCGAGAACGGCCACCTCTACATTGCGCAACCGCCGCTCTACAAAGTGTCGCGCGGCAAGTCCGAAGTGTACCTGAAAGATCAGGCGGCGATGGAAGATTACCTGATCCAGCAAGGCATCGAAGGTGCCATGCTGCACCAGGGAAATGGCGAAGAGATAACCGGCCAGGATCTGGCACGTGTCGTCGATCTTGCCCGCCAGATGCGTCGGGTTCTTGAGGCCTTTCCGACCCATTATCCGCGCCATATTCTTGAACAGGCTGCAATCGCCGGCGCTTTCGTTCCGGGTGCGGTCGATGCTGACCTTCAAGGCGTGGCTGACAAGGTCGCTGAACGGCTGAACCTTATCGCGCTGGAATGGGAACGCGGATGGCAAGGGCGGATCACTCAGGATCACGGTGTCCGACTGGCCCGTATCCTGCGCGGTGTCGAAGAAGTCCGCACGCTTGACGGACGCCTGCTGCGCTCAGGAGAAGCAAAGCGCTCGGGCGGCTTCACCCAGCACCTGCAAGACGTCTATGACATGCCTGCGAAACTGGTACGCAAAGATCGTTCACAGCTTATCCATGGGCCCATGGACCTGCTCGAAGCGATCTTGGCCGAGGGCGAAAAGGGCCTGTCGCTCCAGCGGTATAAGGGATTGGGTGAAATGAACCCCGACCAACTTTGGGAAACCACGCTGGACCCTGATGCCAGAACGCTTTTGCAGGTCAAGGTCTCCGATATGGCCGAGGCTGATGACCTGTTCACAAAGCTCATGGGCGACGTCGTAGAGCCGCGCCGCGAGTTCATCCAACAAAACGCGTTGAATGTGGCAAACCTGGATTTCTGATTTTATGCAGGATCGCGTGTATTCACGCGCGATCCCCCGTTTGTTCAGCGTCGAAAGGCCAACCTAAATCAGATGCAACCTGTTTGCTTGTCATCCCACTTGTCAACGCAATCCGCACCGCATCAGCGCGGAATTTGTCCGTCCGTTTCAGTCCCATAGTCCAACGCTCTTGTTGCTGACCTGCTCCCCTGAGAGTCCGCATTTTTCAGTTAGCTCTGTTCAGGGTTTGGCCCTCTCTTGACCGTTGGTGATACTCCCACGGAGTGAGCCCGTCGAGGCTCGAGTGGGGGCGGTGATGGTTGTAGTCGTCGCGCCATGCCGCGATCAGATGGCGGGCATGGCGCAGGGTCGGGAACAGGTGCTCGTTGAGGCATTCATCCCGCAGGCGGCCATTGAAGCTCTCCACAAGACCGTTCTGCATCGGCTTTCCTGGCGCGATGTAATGCCATTCCACCCGTCGATCCTCCTGCCATTTGAGCATGGCGTTCGACGTCAGCTCGGTGCCGTTGTCGCTGACCACCATGCAGGGGAAGCCCCGTATCTCGGCGATCCGGTCGAGTTCGCGGGCGACGCGTATGCCGGAGAGCGAGGTATCCACGACGGTCGCCAGGCATTCCCGGCTGAAGTCGTCGATGACACAGAGGATGCGGAACCGGCGGCCATCAGCAAGCGCATCCGACACGAAGTCCAGCGACCAGCGCTGGTTCGGCCCTTGCGGGATCGCCATCGGTTCCCTGGTTCCGATCGCGCGCTTGCGCCCGCCCCGTTTACGGACGATTAACCCTTCTTCGCGGTAGAGCCGGTAGAGCTTCTTCCAGTTCACGGCCCAGCCTTCCCGCTTCAACAGGATGTGCAGGCGACGATAACCAAACCGCCGCCGCTCGGACGCCAGTTCCTTCATCCTGCCCCGCAGTTCGACGTCTGCCGGGCGCTTCGACCTGCGCCGATAGACACGCGGATCGATACCGGCCAGCGCACAGGCCCGCCGCTGCGAGTAGCTCTTCTCTTTCATGGCCCAGTCCACAGCCTTCCTCCTCGAACCGGGCCTCAGAAGTTTTTTCCGAGCATCTCTTTCAGCGTCGCCACGTCCATCATCTGCTCGGCAAGCATCTTCTTCAGCTTGGCATTCTCGGATTCCAGCGTCTTCAAACGCCGCGCATCAGACACTTCCATCCCGCCATACTTCGACCGCCACTTGTAGAAGGTCGCATCGCTGATCCCGTGCTTTCGGCACAGCTCCTTCGCTCCCAGACCTGCTTGGTGTTCCTTCAGGATTCCAATGATCTGTTCTTCGCTGAAACGGCTTCTCTTCATCGTCTGTCTCCTCAGTTGGAGAACAGGCTAACCTCAAACCGAGGACTTTTCAGGGGAGCAGGTCATTGCGGTAAGTGCTATCAAAGGATCGGCGTCAAACCGCGACAGGTCCTGTACAGCCAATTTCCAGGTTGCGCTGGACGCATGAGCGACGGGTCCACGATTCTATGCGAAAACAAGCCGCGGTTTGGGCGGCCCTTAGCGAACCTTGGAGAGCCCGCCAATTTTCAGGATGTGGCTCAGAACCTCGTCAGCCCCATCATTGCGCCGCAGTGCGCAAAACACGTATGGTCGGCCGTTACGCATTTTTTCGCAATCTTGTTTCATTCGTTCCAATGAGGCACCGACATACGGTGCAAGATCGGTTTTGTTGATCAAAAGCAGATCCGATTTCGTCAGCGCTGGCCCCCTTTTGCGCGGAATGTCCTCACCTGCCGCGACGTCAATCACATAGATTGTTATGTCCGCCAGTTCGGGGCTGAAGGTGGCCGACAAATTGTCACCGCCGCTTTCGATCAAAACAATATCCAGATCGGAATGACGCGCGCGCAGCTGCGCAACTGCGGCGAGATTAATCGAGGCGTCCTCGCGAATGGCGGTATGAGGGCATCCGCCTGTTTCTACCCCTATGATGCGGTCCTGCGGAAGAATTTGCATCCGCATCAGCGCCTCCGCATCCTCTTGAGTATAGATGTCATTGGTGATTACGCCAATCGAGAAGTCTTGTTGCAATGCGCGGGCCAGGCAGGCCGTCAGCGTCGTTTTTCCGGCCCCCACAGGGCCACCAATACCAATGCGCAATGGACCGTGAAGTTCTGTCATGAGCGGAATATCCTTGGTTGAAGCGTTTCATGTTGCATGGCGGCGATATCCGAGAAAAAGGCGGTATTGCCCAGATCATCCAGCGTGGCACCGAAGGTGTTCTTGGCAATCTGGTCGCACAGCGGGATAAGGGACGCGAGGATCCGTTGCCCCTCGGTTTGACCCAGCGGAACAGCACGCACCGCCGCTAATACCAGATTGCCGGCAAAAGAATGTAAATACAGCGTTGCGGTCAAATCGACGTCCAGTTGCATGTGCGCAGCAGCGTGACCAACGGCGACAGGATAGCAAAGCGCAGCCGGATGACCGCCCCAGATCGCGGCAGTTGTTTGGCTGAATGCGTTGCCTTGAAGCTGTGTTTCAAGGATACGCTCGCTAGATGTTGAGATCGCCAGAGCCGTTTGGTTCACTTGCTCCAAAGCAGCGTGAGACCGGCACCCATGCGCCGCGCGTAACAGGATGCAGTCGTTTCGCCCGCTACCATGGTTCAGTACATCCGATATCCATTGTTCAAGGTCGGAAGCCTTCGCGACTGCCCCGCTTTGAAAGACTGTTTCCAGCCCATGGGAATAGGCAAATGCACCGACGGGAAAGGCAGGTGACAGCCACTGCGCAAGGGTCAGAACGTCATGTTCAGTGTTCATGTGCGGTGGCGACATGTTCATGGGAATGGGTGCGACCATGGCCATACGCACCGCCTTCTGGGTTAAACGGAGCGGTCAGCGGCTCAACCACAGCACCAAGGTGCTCGAGCATGTGGCCAATGACGGGATCGGCCTGTATCAGCAGGTGGTCCGAATTGATCTGGCAGGGCGTATGACGGTTGCCAACATGCCAAGCCAGTCGCACAAGATCGCTGCCCCATACTTTGTAAAGCTCTTCGACGCTCGCGGTGATCCGGACCAATCCGCCGTTATCGAGCTCAAGCGCATCGCCATCATCCAGAGAGGTTGTCTGTGCCAAATTCACGATGAAGGGCTCACCCGATGTCATCGTCAACCGCTTGCGGCGCAAAAACCGCCCAGTGTAATCCAGCTCGCAAGTTGTTGCCGGGCCATCCCAATGACCCTTGCGATGCAGGGTTTGTGCGATAGGAAGTTGTGTCATGGTGTCCTCTCAGAACATGAAGTAGCGTTGGGCCATCGGCAATACGTCGGCGGGTTGGCAGGTCAGCAGAACGCCGTCCGCCCGCACTTCGTAGGTTTCGGGGTGTACGTCGATTTGCGGCAGGGCATCGTTCAGGACCATGTCGGCCTTGCCAATGGACCGCGTGTTTTTCACCGCAACCGTTTGTTTTGAGAGCCCCAAGGTGGTACCAATCCCCGCAGCTTGTGCTGCCGCCGAGACAAAGCTGACCGACGTATGTCGTAGTGCAGTGCCATAGGCACCGAACATCGGGCGGCTGTAAACGGGTTGCGGTGTGGGGATCGACGCATTTGGATCGCCCATCTGCGCCACGACAATGGTGCCTGCCATCAAGACCATCTCGGGTTTGACGCCAAAGAATGCAGGGTTCCACAACACCAGATCCGCCCGTTTACCCACCGAAATATCACCGATGACATGACTGACGCCTTGTGCAATTGCTGGATTGATCGTGTATTTTGCGATGTATCGCCGCACGCGCAAGTTGTCGTTGTCGCCGGTTTCCTCGGCCAATGCACCGCGTTGTTTTTTCATCTTGTCAGCGGTTTGCCACGTTCGGATCAGCACCTCGCCCACGCGACCCATAGCCTGTGAATCAGACGCAATAATCGAAAACGCACCGATATCGTGTAGAATATCCTCGGCGGCAATCGTCTCGCGCCGGATACGGCTTTCGGCGAAAGCGATGTCTTCGGGAATTGATTTATCAAGGTGGTGACAGACCATCAGCATATCCAGATGCTCTTCCAGCGTGTTCACCGTGAAAGGTCGCGTCGGGTTGGTTGAGGACGGCAGCACATTCGCATTCCCACAAATCTTGATGATATCCGGGGCATGTCCTCCCCCCGCACCTTCAGTATGGAAAGCATGGATGGTGCGGCCCTTCATCGCATCGACGGTATGTTCGACAAAGCCGCTTTCGTTCAATGTATCGGTGTGGATCATCACCTGAACGTCCATGTCGTCGGCCACCGTCAGACAGCAATCAATGGCTGCTGGGGTCGTGCCCCAATCCTCGTGCAGCTTCAGGGCACAGGCACCAGCATTAACCATTTCGACCAAAGCATCGGGTTGGCTGGCATTGCCTTTGCCCGAAAGGCCGATGTTCATAGGGATGCCGTCAAAAGATTGCAACATCCGGCCGATGTGCCAGGGCCCGGGTGTACAGGTCGTCGCCAGCGTCCCATGCGCCGGGCCGGTTCCGCCGCCAAAACAGGTGGTCACGCCGGAATGCAAGGAGTCCTCCATCTGCTGGGGGCAGATAAAGTGGATATGACTGTCCATACCGCCCGCAGTCAGAATGCGACCCTCCCCCGCGATGACTTCGGTGCCAGGGCCGACGATGATATTAACGCCCGACTGCGTGTCGGGATTGCCCGCTTTGCCAATGGCATGGATCAGCCCGTCTTTTAACGCAACGTCAGCTTTGTAGATGCCGGAATGATCCACGATCAACGCATTGGTAATGACGGTGTCGACCGCACCGCCTGATCGGGTGATTTGGGATTGCCCCATGCCGTCGCGGATGGTTTTGCCGCCGCCAAACTTTACCTCCTCGCCGTAGCTGGTCAGGTCGCGTTCCACCTCGATCACAAGATCTGTATCAGCAAGCCTGAGCCGGTCACCCGTCGTGGGACCATACATCGCGGCATATTGTGCGCGGGGTATCTGGGTGGGCATTACAGGTCTCCCATAACTTGGGCGTTAAAGCCAAAAATACGACGGGCCCCGCCGATCGGAATCAATTGCACCTCGCGGCGTTGGCCGGGTTCAAACCGCACTGCGGTGCCGGAGGCGATGTCGAGGCGCAGACCCCGCGCGATGCTGCGGTCGAATTCTAGCGCCGGGTTGGTTTCGGCGAAATGATAGTGGCTACCGACCTGAACCGGCCGGTCACCGGTGTTGGCCACTATCAGGGTAACGGCCTGCGCACCCGCATTCAGGGTCAGTGTGCCGGAGGCAGGAAAAACCTCGCCGGGGATCATCTGCGGGTCGCCAGCAGGACCGAGGCCGCCACAATGAGCAAAATCCCCCCGACGACAGGCAGCCAGCCGGAATCATTCAGGTGATGATGTAGATCTGCGTTGTCATGCGCTGCGGCCAACGTGGCGGTGAACAGGTAAAAAAATGGGGCAAGCAGATGTTTCATTTCAGGTCCTTCTGTACAGGTTCAACGAATGGGGTTGTGGACAGTAACCAGCTTGGTCCCGTCGGGAAATGTGGCTTCGACCTGCACTTCGTGGATCATCTCAGCGATGCCTTCCATGCATAGATCGCGGGTGACGACGTGGCCGCCGGCCTCCATCATATCGGCGACGGAACGCCCGTCGCGGGCGCCCTCGACGACCGTGTCAGTGATCAAGGCGATGGCTTCGGGATGGTTCAGCTTGACCCCCCGGGCCAAGCGTTTTCGGGCGACTTCGGCGGCCATTGCAATCAGCAGTTTGTCTTTTTCGCGGGGGGTCAGCTGCATGGTTTATAGTCTCCACGACGTGGGTAAAGTGTTGTTGGAAAGAAGTTCAAGGATGGGCACCAAGTTGCGCCGAAGCTCAAAACCATCGGCGGCAAGCTGGCGGATCACCAACACATCGTCAGCTAGCATGCTGGCACCGGCAGTTTCAGGCAGCAGGGCGCGCACCGCTTTGAGATGGTTCTGCGCTCTCGGGCCGACCATCACGACGCCTGCCATGGCACCGGCCCCATCTCCAACGGCGGCGCGGGCGAGGTGTGCGGCGGCGTCTCCGTGCAGATCCATGCCGTTGATATAGAGCGGGCGGCCATCTCGGGTGATCCGGATACGGTCTTGAAAACTCACGTCGCGCAACACTTCGCGCATAGCGGCGCGGCCAAAGACGACGGACTCCACCATCAACAGACGGGCGTGCTGGGCCAGCTCGACATTCAAACGGCGCCGAAGGGCGCAACGCTCAAACAGGATCAACTCTTGTGGCAGCCAATTCAGGCTGGCCCCGTCCTGAACCGACACGTCGGTGGTAACGCGGGCAATCTCGCCACTTTGTGCCCTGTAGGCGCGCTCGGCGGCTTGGGTGGTAATGCTCAGGGCGGCACCTGTCTGCACCTTCAGGGAAAGGGAAAACTGATCGCCGCCGGTGATGCCACCCGCCGTATTGACCAGTATTGCTTCGGCATCCGGTCGGTGGGTCTGTGGAAGTACCAACCTGAGCGCTCCTGATTGGCGCAGGTCGTGCAGGCGGGTCATGCCGTGCTCATCCCCAAAGACAGACAGCTTCCCCGAGCCAATTGCGCGCGGTTGGGACAGCCCCGTTTGAGGCAAATCGATATGAAGGGATTGGTTGATAAGTGGCTCCGGCGATCTGTCGTGTCGCCTGTAATTCCATCACATAGAGCAGCGATGCGGCAGAGATTAGACGAAAAGCATTCGCCGAAATCGTGCAAACGATCAAATGCAAGGCAGTTACGGCGAATGACGCACAACATTTGAGCATTCTCGTATGATGAATGACTTAATGCACAGACAAATTTGCCCTTAGTGCTGCGACGCAACAACCATAGCGCATCCCAGACTGTCGAATCGCGACAGAGAAAGAATGGGTGTGTGACGACCGGATGAATTGGACCTCAGAACGGCCGCCACACGGTTTGCAACATTTAAGTTGCAGGGAGTAGCTAATCGCCATGTCTTGCGAGAGCAAGGTGCGGCCGGTGTCCCTGCGCGGAGATATCATATGAAAACGAAAATTGCTCTTGCGACTGCTCTTGCCACATTAACGAGCCTACCTGCCATGGCCGCTGATTGCCCGATCAAAGTGGGGGTGCTGCACTCGCTGTCCGGTACGATGGCGATTTCGGAAACCACATTGAAAGACACGATGCTGATGCTGATTGATCAGCAAAACGCCAAGGGCGGAGTGCTGGGCTGTCAACTTGAAGCGGTTGTGGTCGATCCCGCGTCTGACTGGCCACTATTTGCCGAAAAGGCCCGCGAATTGCTAACGGTGCAGGATGTCGATGTCATCTTTGGCAACTGGACCAGCGTAAGCCGGAAATCTGTTCTGCCGGTTATTGAAGAGTTGAACGGCTTACTGTTTTACCCCGTGCAATACGAAGGCGAAGAGAGCTCCAAGAACGTTTTTTACACAGGAGCCGCGCCGAACCAGCAGGCCATCCCCGCGACCGATTACCTTTTGGAAGAACTGGGCATCGAGAAATTCGCGCTGCTGGGTACCGATTATGTCTACCCCCGCACAACCAATAATATCCTAGAATCCTATCTGAAGTCCAAAGGCGTTGCCGAGGACGATATCTTTGTGAACTACACGCCATTCGGCCATTCCGACTGGTCCAAGATCGTCGCCGATGTCGCAGCACTCGGTGCGGACGGCAAGAAAGTCGGCGTGATATCGACCATCAACGGGGATGCGAACATCGGTTTCTACAAAGAGCTTTCAGCAGCTGGCATTTCTGCCGATGACATACCGGTGGTGGCGTTTTCGGTCGGCGAGGAAGAACTCTCGGGTCTGGATACGAGCAACCTTGTCGGCCATCTTGCAGCGTGGAACTATTTCCAATCCGCAGACACGCCTGCCAACGCCGAATGGATCGCTGCGTGGAAAGACCGCATGGGCAAAGACCGCGTCACCAATGACCCCATGGAGGCCCATTATATCGGCTTCAACATGTGGGTAAACGCGGTGGAGGCTGCGGGGAGTGCCGACGTGGACGCCGTGCGTACGGCAATGTACGGACAGGAATTTCCAAACCTGACCGGAGGCACCGCTGTTATGTTGCCCAACCACCACCTCGCCAAACCGGTATTGATCGGCGAGATCACTGCGGATGGCCAGTTCGATATCATCAGCCAGACTTCGGAAGTGCCGGGGGATGCATGGACTGATTTCCTGCCGGAATCCGCCAAGCTGGAGTCGGATTGGAAGGATTTGGGCTGCGGTATGTACAATACCGAGACAAAAAGCTGCGTGCAGATTTTGTCTAACTACTGACCCAACCGCGAGGGCACGTTACGGCGTGTCCTCCGCCCCTGATTTCCTGGAATTTGATTATGAAGACCTTGCTGCTGGCCTTGTGCTTTGCGCTCTCCTTACCCACTTGGGGGTCGGCTCAAACGACCTCCGTTCAAGACGTATTACAAAGCCAACGGGCATTGATCGAACAAAGTTCGCGGCGCACCATTGGCCCGGCGATTGATGCGATCGTCGCGAGTGGACTGCCACAGATGCAGACCGTGCTGGAGGTTTGGCAGAACAAGGACATGTGGCAACGAAGGGCAGATGGACTGTTTTTCGCTGCGACAAAGAACGCGGACGGTACGTATACGCTGCAAAGTTTCGACGACGGTGCGGATGCAGGCAACGCCGCCTCCGCCGACCTCGATCAACTCAAACCCAACAGCGGTGTGCGGGCAATGATCGCCACCGCTTTGGTGCAGTTTCAACTGTCCGATCCCAACCCCGCCAAACGCGTTGATGCGCTGAACTCGATCGCCCGTGATCCCGAGGCGGCACTGCTCATACCGTTGCGCGCCTCGATCGCAAGCGAGACAGATGCGGATATCCTGGTCCGGAAGGAGCGATTGGAACGGTTGATGACCATGGCTTATGACAGCGATGAGTCACGTCGCGTGGCCGCGATTACCAAGATGTCAGGGGATCTGGGAGTTGATTTTCGCGCAACCCTTAATCCCCTTCTTGCCACAACCCGTGTTATCTCGCGAACCAAGCCGGACGCGAATATCGCCCAAGAGGTGATTGCCGGCTCCGATGCGCTGACACGTAGTTCAGCATATGCGCTCTTGGTCGATGCGGATATCGCCCCAGCCGAGATTACGGCGGATGCCCGAGATGCAGCGCTTCGGGCGAACATTGAAGGAGGCCGGATCGCGGGTTTTCCAGTGGCGCAATTGTCCACCGAAGCCGCACGCGACACGGCTTATGATGCGCTTGTCGCCAGTGACCTGGCACCGCCCCGGATAACTCAAGCAGACATCGACGCAAGCCTTTCGAGTTTTCGCTTCTTCGATGTCTATACGGAATCTTCCCAGGCGGTCACCACAGCTGCCAAGGCTGCAATCGCCTCGACCGAAACACGGGTCGCGATCAGTCAAGCGGCGGATCTAGGTCTTGACGCTCTTTCGCTAGCGTCGATCTATTTTCTTGCCGCCATTGGCCTCGCCATCACCTTTGGCGTCATGGGGGTCATCAATATGGCACATGGTGAATTTATCATGATGGGTGCCTATACCGGTTATGTGGTGCAGCTATTTGTGCCAAACCACACTGCTTCGATCTTGATCGCGGTTCCGCTCGCATTCGCGGTGACCTTCGCCGCCGGTGTCGCCTTGGAACGCCTGGTTGTGCGCTGGCTTTACCACCGTCCGCTTGAGACCTTGCTCGCGACCTTCGGGGTTTCCATCGCGCTGCAACAGCTGGCGAAAAACATCTTTGGCACCCAAGCTCGCCCGCTGACTTCTCCCACTTGGTTGGATGGGGCATGGGTCATCAACGATATGGTTTCCATCAGCTACATCCGAATTGCTATTTTCATTCTCGCGCTACTGTTTCTGGCCCTGTTCCTGTTCATCATGAAACGCACGCGGCTGGGTTTGGAAACGCGCGCAGTTACACAAAACCCCCGTATGGCGGCGAGCATGGGGATCAATCCAGATCGCGTAAACATGCTGACCTTCGGGCTTGGGTCCGGCATTGCCGGGATCGCAGGGGTGGCGATCGGTTTGTTTGCCAAAGTAACCTCGGAAATGGGCAGCGACTACATCGTGCAGAGTTTTATGACGGTGGTTGTTGGCGGCGTCGGAAACATCTGGGGCACGCTGGCAGGGGCGGCGATGATTGGCGGCTTTCAAAAGAGTGTTGAATTCCTGAACCCTTCAAACACCTTGGCGGCCCAGACCTATATGATCATTTTCATCATCATATTCATTCAGTTCCGGCCACGGGGGATTATCGCCCTCAAAGGCCGTGCGGCGGGGGATTAACACCATGAACAGATCATTCATTGCGCGCAACCCATCGGTCCTGATCTTTCTCGGCATCCTCGCTCTGTTCACGTTGGCGGTGACGGTCCTGTCCGAAGGGTTCGGCCTCGGCCTCATTTCAACCAGTTTCATCAAGGTTTTGGGCAAGACGCTGTGCCTATGCCTGATCGCGATCGCGATGGACCTGATCTGGGGCTATACAGGCATCCTGTCGTTGGGTCATTTCGCGTTTTTCGGCCTGGGCGGCTATATGATCGGCATGTGGCTGATGTACGAACGCACCCGCCGAATCGTCGTCAGTTCGCTGTCCGAAGGGGTCCTGCCCCCGACGCCCGAAGAGATTACAGCGGGCATCGGCAACCAGATATTCGGCGTCGTGGGTAGCAGTGACTTTCCGCTGATCTGGGCCTTTGCCGATAGTTTGGTGCTGCAACTGGCCCTTGTCGTACTGGTACCCGGGCTATTAGCATTGGTCTTTGGCTGGCTGGCGTTTCGCAGCCGTGTCACAGGGGTGTACCTGTCGATTCTGACGCAAGCCATGACACTGGGCCTGTCGCTTTATCTGTTCCAGAATGCGAGCGGTTTGCGCGGAAACAATGGCTTATCTGGCTTACAAAACCTGCCCGGTGTCACTGCGCCGCAATCGGTTGTGTCACTGTGGTTCTTCTGGGCCTCGGCGCTGGCGCTCGCACTTGGCTACCTGCTGGTCGCATGGGTGGTCTCTGGCAAGTTCGGCTCCGTCATTCGGGGCATTCGAGACAACGAAGCACGAGTCCGGTTTCTGGGCTATTCGGTCGAGACCTATAAATTGGCGGTTTTTACGTTGACCGCTTGTATCTCAGGCATAGCAGGCGCGCTTTATTACCCGCAAGCGGGCATTATCAACCCTGCCGAAGTTGCGCCAATTGCATCGATCTACCTTGCTGTGTGGGTGGCAATTGGCGGGCGCGGACGGCTTTACGGTGCGGTAATCGGTACCGCCTTGGTTAGTCTCGTCTCAAGTTGGTTTACTGGCGGACAGGCACCGGATGTCCCGTTGGGGATCTACACAGTCAAGTGGGTGGATTGGTGGCTTGTACTACTTGGCCTCAGCTTTGTGCTGGTCACGCTTTACGCACCAAACGGTATCGGCGGACTAATCGATTTGCTCAAACGCAAGCTGAAGGAGACGGATGTATGAACACCCTTCTTGAAGTTTCCGGCGTGACGGTGAGCTTTGACGGTTTTCTTGCCATCAACAACCTTTCGTTCCAGATCGCCAGTGCAGAGTTACGCGCGGTGATCGGACCGAATGGTGCAGGGAAAACAACTTTCATGGACATCATCACTGGCAAAACCCGGCCCGATTCGGGGCATATTCTGTGGGGTCACAAAAGCCTGTCCTTGATTGGCATGTCAGAGGCCAAGATCGCCCAAGCCGGGATCGGGCGCAAATTTCAAAAGCCAACTGTGTTCGAGGATCAGACCGTACAGGAGAATCTGATGATGGCCCTGCGCAAGGATCGCGCGCCTTGGGCGGTACTATTCTTCAAGCCGTCCACATCAGACTTTGAGCGCGTCGACGACCTTGCCGCCGAGATCGGGTTGAGCGACGCACTTCTGCGCGTGTCAGGAGAGTTAAGCCACGGTCAGAAACAATGGTTGGAAATTGGCATGTTGCTGGCGCAAGAGCCGCAACTGTTGCTTGTTGATGAACCCGCCGCCGGCATGACACCTGCCGAGCGCGAAAAAACCACCGCGATCCTCGTCGAGGCCGCAAAGACCCGTGCGGTGGTCGTGGTTGAACACGATATGGAGTTTGTCAGGCGCCTCAATTGCAAGGTCACCGTGCTGCATGAAGGTGCAGTTCTGGCCGAGGGATCGCTGGATCATGTAACAAAGAACCAAGACGTCATTGATGTCTATTTGGGGCGCTAGAGTATGTTGGACGTAAAAGACCTCACCTTGCACTATGGTAATTCGCAAATCCTTTATGACATCTCCATGCACGCCAAACTGGGCGAAGTTACCTGTGTTATGGGAACAAATGGTGTTGGCAAAACCAGTCTGCTCCGGGCAATTTCCGGCACGCATATTCGCTCAGGTGGGAACATCTCATTAGGCGGCAAACCGCTGGGGCAAATCGGAGCGCACAAGATCGCCCAGATGGGTGTTGGTTATGTCCCGCAGGGGCGCGATATTTTCCCTTTGCTCACTGTGCGCGAAAACCTGCAAACAGGGTTTTCCTGCTTGCCAAACTCAGAGCATTTTATCCCGAACGATATCTATGAGCTGTTTCCCGTTCTGGAGGAAATGGCGCACCGTCGGGGGGGCGATTTGTCTGGGGGACAGCAGCAACAGCTGGCCATCGCCCGTGCCCTTATTACCAAGCCAAAATTACTGCTGTTGGATGAACCGACAGAAGGCATACAACCCAACATCATTCAACACATCGGAAAAGTCATAAGCTTGCTGCGTGACCGGGGCGATATGGCAATTGTTTTGGTCGAGCAATACTTTGATTTTGCGTTCGAATTAGCAGACCAGATTATTGTCATGCAGCGTGGGGAAATAGTTGAAAATGTGTACAAGAATGAGATCAAGCGGGAGGATATTCTAGCCAAGGTGTCTGTTTGACAAGTCAGCGAGGAGTTGGTGTTGGATCAACTACAGCGAATGCACCCTCGCTGGTCTCTCTATACGCGATACCGAGTGCTAAGAATGGTCAGTTCAGATCAGCCTAAGTCAGTTCGTTTGAATGACGCTTTCTGTAAATTGTGCTGTACTGGCAAATGAATTCCGAATGCCTGCCCTCGCCCGAGGCACTACTGTCTTTGTGCTATCAAGGATGAATGCGGGAAAAGCATCAGAATCCGGACCTGAGGTCACAATTTGTCGCTCTATCCACCGATGGGCGAAAAGGTGACCCTTGGATATGAATGCGGGCTAGACAAAAATATCCACGCCGCTGCCAAACGCGCCCAGAACGATCATTATATGAAGGCTAGGAAGATCACGTTGACGGATTGATCCAAAAGCCCCCGCGACACCAACCAGCATGTCCCAATGTTCAGGGGGATAGTTGCCGGTGAAGTTGAGAAAGACGGAGCCAACACGTACGGTCTGGTCACAGGGGGTAAGTCGGGTCGAAAAAACCAGCCCCTTCCTTTGACGCCCGAGCAACACAGCGAAATTGCGGCTATCAGTTAGCAGTTTGGATTGATCGCACCTCGTACGCCGAACGGGGCAAAGCAAACCTCTGATCGACTTGATGCACCAGTTCCTGAAAAACGCCGTAACCATTGCCGGCGGGGCTATCTCTTCAAGCGTTGG
>TARA_R110000787_G_scaffold153516_2_pt1 | contig 14554 bp, 4 predicted proteins | sample TARA_R110000787 | Tara Oceans TARA_R110000787 (sample SAMEA4397920) | marine metagenome | biome: Polar Biome; feature: [DCM] deep chlorophyll maximum layer (ENVO:01000326); material: water (ENVO:00002006), including particulate matter (ENVO:01000060) such as... | depth 35 m
TGGTAACCTGGTCCCGATGGATGGACAGATAACAGGTACTAACCAAGCTAACGCCAAACGTAATACTTTACGTAACAGTGATGCATTACAATTAGCACCTAATGAAGTACAATTAGCACTTACAGAACATTTAAAAAGTAAAGTGTATAATATACAAAAGCATAGAATAAATACAAAAGAACAATATTTAAACCCTCTAGGAGATACGGCGTTTACAAACTACGATACTTTCTTAAGGGAGATGAATATTGTTACAACTGATATACCTGCAAAAGGACAACAGCAGTTTACTCATAGTAGATTATTTTTAGAAGTACCCGATCAATCTTTTACACCAGAAGTATCTGTTACTCCTGAGGCCGTAAAAGAAGACGTAAAGATAGAGCTTACTGAAGTTCCAGTAGATGAGGATTATGTAATAATTTCTGAACCTAGCCTTACAGATGTATTAGGAGGAGAGCCTGTGATACAAGAAAATGTAACTAATCCTAAAGTAGAAAAAATAGATCCAACAGATGATAACAGTGACTTTGATGTTAAACTCCGTGCTTATGAAGAAATAGGACCTAGTTATGATTTATTATCAGATACTGAAAAGAATTGGGTACTAGACAGATTTGGAGACCAAGCTTTAGATATAGTAAATAGAGCTAAATATATGACTCTTAGAGATGGGAGACAGGCTTGGGGATATTATCACCAAGGATTAATGACTGTAGCAGAAGGATCATTAGCAGGTACAGCATATTGGGAAGCTTTTCGTCGTATATATGATTTACATTTAACACCAGAAGAAAAGAGTGCTATAGAGATGGAGGTTATAGTAAAGATGCAATCAGAGCAGGTCAAACAAAATTTCATGAATAATGGAGACATAGATATTCAAACTCGTTTAGCTGAAGAGTTTAAAGACTATATGTTAACAGAAAATGCAACTGGATTTGGTGCATTTATGAAAAGATTCTTTAGAGAGTTAATGTATCATATCAAAAATATGTTAGGTACAAGATCTGAAATCGAATACTTATTCAGGGATTTAAACAGGAGAGAGTTTACACAGTACACGGCAGAGGAAGCTAAGAAACTAACACAAACAAAGGCCCCCAAGTTACGAGAGAAAAGAGGGTACAACCTAGACCAATCAAACGAGATAGTTAAAAATATTAACTATAAACTTGCTCAAGCCCTAAAAGCTAAGTATGCGAAGAAGGCTGAAGATAGTAAAGGTATAACAGAACTCGAGCGTGATCAGATTAAAGATCAATGGAGAGATGCATTAAGTAATCCTGTAGAACTAAAAGGAGCATATGAGTCTATAAGACAGCAGTGGGAAGCTACAGGTAAACGATTATCAGAGAGTGAGATTGAAAACACTAAAAACAAAGGTATTAATGCAGTGAATGCTACAAAACCAGAGGTATGGTATGATGTGTCTGATGAATTTGGGAATATTATTAGCCCAGGATTCCAATCACTAGCTGTACGGGGATTAAGATCTCAGTTTGGTGTGAAGTATACATTAAAAAAAGATGGGGAAGTTAATTATAATAACCCTGTAATAGAAGATCCTGTAACCGAAGAGGATGCGGATATAGTAGAAGAAGGATTAGTAAGTAAAGAAAAGATACATGGCGCAAACTTTTTTAATACACCAGTTAAGCAAACGTTATCTAAAGATATTAAATTTGAATTAGGATTTATAATAGAACGAGACAAGCAGGGTAATGTTATAAATGGAGATGTGCTGGGTATGCCTGTGTTTATGGAGTTTGATGATGTGTATGCATACCTATCTGTAAATTTAGCTAATACTCCTCAGGGAAAAGTAGTTGCAAAGTTAACAAGTTTAGCGGAAGCCGGGCACAGTATGATGGATGAGGTGTTAAATATATACACTAAAGCCTCACCACAGTGGCAAAATAAGTTTGTGTCTCACTTTAATAAACAAAATATTAGATTTAAGACATTAATTATAGCTCCTAATGGAGTGGTTAAAGTAGTACATACAAATCGTAATGGCCTAGAACAACAGATCATACGTAAATGGATAGATGGGAGAAATAACACTACAATCTATTCTCCTACAACAGGGAAGCAAGACGCTCTAGATGCAAGCGCAATAGATAATTTAAAAACATTATATGATTTAACTACTCAACTGTCTAGACAGAATGCTGAGAAGAAAGATTACTTAAGAGCTTTTAAAAATACATTGGATTTTGCAGGGATAACATTATCTGATGAAGCTTACTTAGCTTTGTTTAATGATGAGACTATGACTGTAAGAGATCTAAATACTTATATGACAGGTAATAGTTCTTTTGAGCATATCATGAAAGCTCTTATGAAGTTTACTAATCCTTACCTTAAAGGTTCTGCTGAGACCGGGGCCCTGAGAAGACTAGCTGAACTAGATGCAAAATTTAGAATAGATAGTTACGGAGCATCGTTTTTAAACGGCGCATCTAAACCTACTTATGCAATTAACTTAAATACATATGATTCAAAGACTACTTTAGAATTAAGATCTGATGAGACATATGAGCAAACAATTCTAGAAAGATTTAGAGATAAATTTTATAGCGCTACACCAAACAATAGACATCTAATTTTAAACTTATTACTTAATAATCCGGAAGTTAGAAATAACTTTCAGTTAAGTACATTTGATGTAATTAGAGAAAGTTCTAATGGAGGTAAAGCTTCTGCATATGATCAGATGTCAGACTCTTTGTCTGCTGTTACAAGATTCTCAATGTACTATAATAGTGGATTAAACTATGGAGAATTTAACACGGGTACTAAGGGAGATAAAACTCAATCAAAATATATTAGTTTACCTAAAATATCTCCAAGAGCTAAGTATGGCTTGTGGCAATCTAGCCAGGTAGGAAGAGAAGGATATATAGAAACAGCAGTTAACTTATTGATGCCTGCAGTATTAGGAGAGCTAGCTAGAATATCTAAAACAAATAAACAATTATTTGGTACTAGCCCCATAAAACTTAATGAGCAAATAGAGCACTTACATTATGCAAAAGAAAAAGGTGATAACTTAGGAAATGGATTAAGATTTGTACAATTCCCTTCATTAAATATCAGCGACTTCTTTACAGAAGAAGGGAGGCTTAGAGAGAATGAGAGTATAGATTTAGTTGCAGACCAAACAGCGCTACTAAGAACTCATCTTGAAAAATACATTGTAAAAGAAATTGAAAATACATTACAGACATTAGTAGACACTGGAGTAGTAAGTAAAACTGAAACAGGTGTTTATAAAAATGAGCTTTTACCATCTTCAGCTGTTGAAGGTAAAACTACGGCAGCTGAGGGTATCAAGTCTGCACTAATAGAGTTTGCTGTGAATGATGTAGTGTATAAACCATACATCAGTACTACATTTGGACCTGACTTAGCATTCTATAAACCAGATGCAACAGGTAATCCAATTATTGAAGCAGGAAAAAGAGCTTATCAAAGTGTAACTCCGGGGATTGATGCGGTGTGGAATGAAGAGAAACAATATGGATTACCTTCTACTTTTGCGCACGCAATTATAGCAGATGTATATGTAGACTCTTCAGACATTATAGGTAAGATACTTGCCGATGCTAATGTTGATTCGAAGACAGCAAAAAGAATAGCAGCAGCTTATAAAAGAGTAAACTCAACAGATGCACAAGGGTATACTAGTATGGAATTTCATAAAAAACAAATGGAATCCGATGGTAGTTGGCTCGCTGAGCACACAATAGCGTATGATAAGTATTGGAGTAAAGGATTAATGGGAGATAGCAAGGCTAGAGCTTTGTTATTAGATCCAAGAAAAACATATTACTTTGGTGAAAGAGTCGCACTAGATAGTCAGGGTAACGAAACTATTATATTTGAGCAAATTAAACACTCTACAATTCCACTATTAAGAGAATTTACTGAGCAGTTTAAAGAAGCGCCTGGAGATAAGAAGATAACACTTAACCAGTTACGTATTAGAATGGAGAGAAAAGATAGCCCTATAGATATGGTTAACTTTGAATCTGCTGTTAAGATAGGTGCGTCTGGTATAATGAAGTTAGGAGTAGATAGTTTAGATACTATTTATATAAATCAATTATCAACAAAACATTTAAGAAGTCCTCAAGTAATTGAGACTAAAACTAAAGCGCCTCTAGATGGAACACAGATGGCTAAATTAATATTAGCTAATATAGATCCAAGTTCTATATATAAAATGTTTAATAGTGAGATGTCTGGTACAGAAGTACTAGACTTATACAACACTGCTTATGCAGAGCGTATATCAAGATCTCATCGTAAGTTAGAGAGTTCATTAGGAGTAGACATGTATAGAGATGCAGTCTTGAATAGAGATACTATGACTCCGGATGCATTTAATAAAGCACAATTAGATTTCTTATTACGAGTAAGAGATGTAGTTACAAATAGCCTGGAACAAAGAGATTTACCAGACAACTATTATGCAGCATTAGATATACAAAAGTTAGTTAATGATGTAAACAGTTATGGATTTGAAGCGCCTTTATCCTTCCCTCCATTTGCTAAGAGGTTTGAGAGTATATTATTATCTCTATTTAAAAATCAAGTACTAAGACAAAACTTTAATGGTATGAGTGTTGTTCAGGTAGCGGAGTTTGGATATGATATAGATAATAGATTACAAATAAAAGCACATGAAAACGGAGGTGTATACGCAGAAGTAGCGCTTCCTTATGAGTTAGCAGCTCAGATTGGATTAAAACCAGGAGATGTTATTTCAGATTCAGATATATATGATTTAATAGGATATAGAATACCAACACAAGGTAAAAATTCTATGCTATCTCTTAAGGTGGTTAAGGTATTACCTGAGAATATGGGAGGTGTTATTATGTTACCTGCAGAAATCACAACTATGATGGGATCTGATTTTGATATTGATAAGATGTATCTTATGATGCCTGAACTATCTAAAAGTAAAACAAAAATTAATGCCTTTGATATAAGTAGATATAATGAAAAGAAATCATTTGATGGATTATCAGATGCAGCTCTTACAAATCTTTTATTTGACTTAAGACAAGGTATAGTTACTTCTAGAAACCATTTAGTAGAGCAGTTAGATCCTTTAGATTCTCCTACATATACTACAAAAGTAGCTGAGTATGAGAGTAAGGGCCTTATTACTAGTTTATCAGGTATGAATATAAATTCATTTGCTGCAGATATATATTTAGAAAAGATTAATAAAGATGCTAGTCTTCTTATTGGTATCTTTTCTTTACATTCTACAGGACACTCTGTAGCACAGCAGGTAAAATTAGAACTGAATGACAAGTACTCTATTAATATAAGTGCGGGAGGTAAGAAAAGTCATAAGTCTTTAAGTCTAATTGAAGGTTTTGATGGTAAATTTATATCATCTTATTTATCAGAAGACCAGAATGAAGCGTTAGATAATGCAAAACATCAGAGAATTGGACGTGCTGGAGTAACTGTATATAATAGTGGTGTAGTAGCACTTCTAAACAGAGCTGGATTTAATAATTCTATTACATTAGACTTTATTAATCAGCCTATTATGAGAGAGTTCTTTGCAAAACGTTATAAAGCAGAGATGAATGTATCTGATATACAGATAGCAAAAGAAATAGCGGATAGCCTTGCACTAGGTGTAGAGTTTGATAATATGAGAAAGGGAGAGGTTGGGTTTACACCTACAGCTAATTCTTTATCAGATTCACTACAATATAACATGGCTGATCCTAAAGTAGCGAGAGACCAGATACAGATATTAAGTGACTTCTTAAACTATGCAAAAATAGGTAGAGATTTAGCACTATTTAATACTGTAGTTTCTCCAGAAACGTTAAAGAATTTATCTAGATTAAGTTTTATTGAGAACTATCAAAATAAAGTAGAATACCTTAACGGTCCAGGGTCATCTTTAGAGATGGCTAACTCTACAGAAAGAATAGAAGCTTATCAAAAATATGGTTTAGAAGCAGCTGTAAATTTTGTAGGACAGTTTGTTCCTTACAATGCGCCAGGTTATATAGAGTTAAAGAACCAAATAGCTGAGGCTACTGGACAAAAGAATAATATTCTTACTCCAGAACTTACAGATATTATTAATTCTATGGGTCTATACTACGCACTTACTAAAAAGACATCTCCATTTGCGGCGATGGTATATGAAAAGAGTGCAGCAGTAGAACAGCTTTTATTTACAAAAGAGAATTCTTTACTTAAGCATTTAGGAGAAATAAAACAAAAATATAAATTAGAAGATGATTTATTTTTAGGTATGTTATTCGGACATGAGTCTAATATAGATATGAATAACCACTTACAATTAATTTCATTTAATAATACAACTAGGCTAGGTGTAGACCAGCTGAATGCTATTACAAATAGATGGGCAGAGTTATTAGTAGATTCTAGAGATGAGGTAAGAATATTAGCACAAAATTTAGCTAGGTATTCAGTAATTACTTCCGGGTTTATGCTAGGACCAAATTCATTTGTTGACTTAGTACCTATGTCTTACTGGAAAAGTTCTGGATTAACAGACTTCTTTAGGAAAGAGGAAAGAGCGATGGGATATGAAAATTATTTCTCAGGGGCTGCAGAACAGATTATAAGAAACATGTTCGCTGAACAAGGATTACTGATGACTATAGATAGTCAAGATGTAGCAACTTCTGATAAAGTGAGATCAGACTTTAGTCTTACTTTAAATGAGTATTTCATGCATCAAGATAGTAATCCACAATTAGTTACAGATAAAGCAGACAATAGTCAGGGGTATGTTAATTACTTTAAATCTTACATGAATGATAAATTTAGATTGTTTAAGTTTAGATACAGTACAGAAAGAGGTGCAATATATGAAGAGATAGCTCCACTGGGAGATAGATTTAAACATGTAGAGATGCAAGCAGACAATGCTGTAGTAGAAAGTATAAACCCTATAAACAAGCTTATTCATGAAAAGAGCACAACAAATGAGATTACGCTTGATGACAGGTTAGATAGTGAACAAACTAACTTCAGTGATTTATATCAGTTAACCCCGGTAATGAAAGAGGCTACACTTAATACACTAGATCAAAGAATCGAACAGTGGTTAATGGAACATTTCGGTATACCTGTTGAGAAATATAACAACCTAAGAAATAAATTAGGTGTTGATGCTATAGGTATGGCAGACATGCTGAACAAAACTATATTAATAGATAATAATAGAGATCGTTATACATTACCTGAAGAGGGCGCTCATTTCTATGTAGAGATGATGGAGAATGCTCCAATGAGAAAACTATTATCACTGGTTAGTCAGACTAAAACATACCAACAAGTAAAAGAAGACTACAAAAATATATATAATAAAGATTTAGACTTCCAAAAAGAAGCAGCTGGTAAAATATTAGCTAAATTTATTGTAGGAGAATATACAGGAGAGGCTGTAACTGAAGATTATGGAGATGGATTATTAGGAACGTTAGCTAAAGTATGGGACTCTATTAAAAGATTCTTTATGGGCAGACGTACTGAAATGAATGCATTAAACGAAGAGCTATATAAAATATTAGGTCCTGCAGCTAACTCAATGATTAATGGAATAAATCCAGGAGGTCTTAGTATAGATAATATAGGAATAAATAAATATTATTCTCTTAATAAGTCTAACTTCGAGTATAGAGATGCAAACGGAGAAAAGATTACAGTGGGAGGACTGCTAAGAAGAGGCGCTCAGGCAGCCAGTAGTAGAGTACCTTACTTAAGAACTTTTACAGAAAAAGATAAGATGGATATGCTTATTGATGAAAGCTCTAATATTTTAGATCCTACTGAAGCTTCTCCATATTACGAAATGGATGGTGTAAAAATGAATAGAGTGAGTCAGCTTATGGAAATATTCCAAGACCCATTCAATCAGCAGCAGATGGCAGAGAAGGTAGCCGCTATAAATAGCAAGGCAAACAATGACTTTAATACAGCAGATAAAGTACAAAATCTTTGGGATTTCTTAAGAGATGATATGGGAACAGGGATTCATTCTATAGCTGAGGGTGTTATTAATAAACAAGATATGAGTACAATCTTGGATGGTTTACCTAATAGACATAGAGCAGCCTTTGAAGCTATGATACCAGGGATTAGAAATTGGGTACGTAGTAAGGAGGCAGCAGGAAGTACACTACATTCAGAGATCAGGTTAGCAGACAAACAAGATTTAATTGCAGGTACAGTAGATATTATCGAAGTTACATCAAGTAACAAGAAAATTATACATGACTTTAAAACTAAAATGCGAGGTAAGTTTGGATCTATTACTAAAAAACTACCTAATTTTAAAGGGCCATTGGCAGGAATACAAAATACATTATTAAATAAGTATCGTATTCAGCTTTCTTTATATAAGCATATTATAGAAGACAAAGGTATACAGATAGATGGATTAAATATAGTTCCTATTGAGGCAGATGTATCAATAGATAATCAAGGCAATATAACTTTTGCTAATGCTGCTATAACTACGGCTACAACTCCAATCATGAATAAGCTTAATGATATGGAAGCTATACCTAAAAAGACAATAAAGAAAATGGTTGAGTTTATTGCACCTAATCATGATAGTATGATGGAGCATAATAACCATAACCAAGTACTTAAAGTATTTGCTAAAGCCAAAGGAATTTTAGAAAGGAAAATTGCACAGTACTCTAAAGACCAAGGTAATTCAGATTATGCTAACCGTCTAAAAGAAGTATTCAATGAGATGGAGGAGTTAAATGAAAAAGAAGGTTTAGTATTATTTACTAAACGTGCTGTAGCAGATCTAAACAGTGCGCACAGAAGACTTAATCAACTTAAAAAAGACGACGCATTAAATGCTAGAGTGCTTAATCAGATAAAAGATTTCGTTAGTGCATACAGTATATTAGAACAGGTATCTTTAATGGCACCATTATTAGCTGAATCAGGATATGAAAATCTTTTAGAGAAGTATGTGATGCCGGCTATAGCAAAGAGAGATCTTATCTTAGAAGAGTATAAAGCATTAATAAGACCTATTATCTCAGAATCTTTCGCAGCACTATCAACTAATCCTGAGTATAAGAATAACCCGGAAAAGTTTATGGAAGAACTGTCTATAGCTGGGGGAGATATAACATGGCTAGCTAGATGGATGGATGCTGTAGGAGATTCCGCAGATCCATCATTAGCTATGGTAGATAAAATGGTAACCATACAAAGAGGTAAAGTAAACAAAGCTGATTATGATTTAGTTCACGGATCAGGCGCTCTACTAGATCTAACAAAAAAACTAGAAAATTTCCAACACCAGAATGGAGTAGGGATATTCAGATTTAGAGATCTTTATGACTTTATGTTAGAAAAAGAAGAGAATGGTGATTTAACAGGTAAAATAGTAACACAGTATAAACCTGAGTTCCAGATTGCAAAACAACAATTCATGAATGAAATGATAGATTCAGGTTTTGGATTAAATGATATAAATTGGAATAGATTTTTTAAAGAAGATAGCACAAAAGGAAAATTCAATCAGTGGTTAAAGAATAGTCCTGAGTCTTATAAAAGTGAAAAGTTTGATGCACTAATGAGTATGGAATCCTCTGATCCAAGAAAAGCATTCTTTGAGTTTTATTTAACTAATTATATGGATTCACAGAAAAATCTACCAGCTTCTTATAGACGAGGTTTTTCTCTACCAGGACTAAGAGCTAGCCAGGCAGAAAGATGGTTCATGAATGAAGAGCATAGAGGTATTTTTAAAGGTAGTGTTAATGCTATTAGAGAGAAAATGACTGAAGTTGTAGGTAAAGCAGAAGATAATGTGATGTGGGGAGAGTATGTGACGGCTTCGGGAGAGGCTATGAATTATGTACCTGTACACTATGCGTCGAGAATTGGTAATGGAGAAGGACAATTAAGTCCATCTGATGTATCATACGATCTTAGTTCAGGTCTTAAGATGTACTACACAATGGCTACCAACTTTACTTTGATGCAGGAGATCTTACCAGAGATAGAAGCAGCTAAAGAATTGGTGAGAACTAGAGAAGTTCTAAAACTTAAAGGTGGGATGCCTATAAAAGATGCGGTAACAGGTGAAAATGTTACTACTAAAGGTGTAGACTCTAGAGCATTCCAAAGACTAGAAGACTACTTTAATATGATAGTTTACGGTAAACGTAAAAAATCAGAAGGCGCTATTACATTATTTGGTAAATCTACAAATGTAGAACAAGTAAGTGATGCATTATTACAGATGGGTAGTTTAAGAGTACTCGCAATGAATGATAAAGCCGCCGTAGCAAATATAACGTTTGGTTCTATTATGAACTTTACTGAAGCTTGGGCAGGACAATTCTTTAACATGAAAGAATGGCTTTCAGCCAAAGGAGTTTACCTAGGATACACATCAGGAGACTTAATGGGAGGCGCAGGAATAATAGCAGATAGTTTAGCAAGAGCTCCTAAATCTAAATTAGGTCAGATGAATGAATTATTTAATATAATACAAGAATTTGATGAGTATGGTACAAAATTACAACCTAGACAATTAGGATTAAGAATGAATTCAGGAGCATTATACTTTATGATGTCTGCTGGTGAGCATATGATCCAAAGTCAGGTAGCCATTGCAATGATGAAGAACAAAAAATTTACTACATCTAAAGGAGAAACAGACTTATGGAAAGCTTACAGTGTAGGAGAAGATGGTAAACTAGTATTAGACCCTGAAGTGGCATCACAATTTAGTGAGACAGACAGAATCTTATATTCAGAAAAAATCCAAGCAGTGTATCAGAGGCTGCACGGTATATATAACGAAAAAGATAAAGCTGCTATACAACAGTATGCAGCTGGTAGATGGGCATTACAATTCCGTAAGTGGTTAAGACCTGGATACAGACGTAGATTTGAAGGTGCAGAGAAATTATTTTATTCTAAAGAATCAGATAGAAAACAAGCTAACTGGAATGAAAGAATGGAATCTTATATGGAGGGTAATTATGTTACTGCCGTGAAGTTTATAGGACAGTTAGGAAGAGACTTTAAAAGGATGCATTTCCTTACTGCAAAAGAACGTTACAAAGAACTTGCTCCTTGGCAACAAGCTAATATAAAACGTGGGTTAGGTGAAGTAGCAGGATTTTATTTACTAAGTATGCTAGGTATTGCATTCTTTGGGATGGACGACGAACCAGAAGAAAGATCGGCAACAGATTGGTACGCACTGTATTCAATAAAAAGAGTACAGTCTGAGATTAAATTCTTTAATCCTTTAGGATCTTCTTTCTATGAAATCTTAAGAACACCTGCAGCCAATTTAACTACTATTGAAGCTTATAGTAAATTACTTACACAGGCTTGGGATGATAGCTGGTCAGTAATACTAGGAGGAGATGTTGAGAGATATAAGAGAAAAACAGGAAAGTATGAAAAAGGTGATGCGAAGATTAATAAGTATATACGTAATACATTACCATTTAAAGAGATTGGAACAGACCCTAAAGATAAAATTAAGTTTTTTGATTTAAAATAGAACTAATGAGTGAAGAGTATGATAATTACTTTTATGATGGTGACGACCCGGACTTACAGGAACTTAAGCCTGAAGAGCGCGAAGAAATCAAAAGACAGTCTATGGAAAACACATATACTCTTATTATTAATAATTACAATTTTGAAGTGTTTCCCAATAAGTTATTCTGGCTCTTAAGTGATTTCGATGAGATAACTGTGTTTGATGTTCTTATAGATTATTTTAAACACCCAGACAGAGAGCAGTACGAAAAGTGCGCCGTGTTAGTAGAAATAGTTAAGGACCATAAGCAGTACTATAAGAGAGGTGCGGCAAAAAAGGGGATGTTCACTTATCAACTGGGAGCTAATGAAGAAGAAGATGGAGAAGAATCCACCTATTAATATAAGTTAATAGGTAGATCCTCATTTATTTCCATCAATTCTTTGAACTCGCTTTTATCGAATAACTCTTCATCTTTATTTACAATGGGCCATACTTCTTGGTTTTCTAGCAATTCGGCATCTAGTCTTTTCTCCCAGTATACACGAAGGCTTTTATCCTTATCGAGGATTAACGGCATAGGGCTGCTTGGTTTACGATGTCTCATTATACGAATTTTAGCGGGGTGAGATAGCTCAGAATACTTGCCATCCATAAACTTATTAAAATCTTCAAGAAACGCCGCACTTATAGTAAATACAAACATAATATATCTACCACGGATTAGCGCATAAGAAGTTTTAAAATTTTCGTCTTTTTCTAATTCTTTTTCTAGGTTATAAAATGATATATGTCCACTAAATTTCAATAGTACAAATACATCAGGAGAACTTAGATCCCAATCTAGCATACTCACATCGCCAAGATATGCATTTACTAGATAGGGGTCCAAATCTTTCCTTGAGTAACCTGTTAAAGGAAAAGCAAAGTCTTTAGTTTTAGTTGGTTTAATTACTTTCTGAATTTTCTCTAATTCTTGAAATAGCTTCATCCGATAGTTTGATTTTAATTATGCCATTATTAGTATAATACTCCATTGGATAATCCCAACGGTTGTGGTCTTGATGCCATTTAAGCCTTTGTAATAAGCTCTCAAATTCATCAATGGCGATAGATAAGTCGAGGTTATCAGGCTCATATACCACACATTCGTGAAGTCCAGTAGTTTGTAAAGCTACAATTAATACTTTAAAATCATACTCTGCAGGATCTAAACCTTTCTCAACCATAAAGGCTGTTACTCCGAGTTTATATATTGCAATTTGCCTATAATATCCATAAGATGTATAAGATCTTACAAAATTATATGGGCTTTTAGCAGTGGTTTTTAAGTCTGTAATTGTAACTAACTTCTTTTCTTCATCAAGTATTAGATTATCAATAATAGATTTAACTTTAAAATCTTTGTGAGTCCAAAGAATTTCTTTTTCAGCGTGAGCTCCTTCAGGATTCAACACGGTACTTGCTACCGCATGTCGTCTTACAGAATCTGCACACCTAATGATTACTTCCATCTCTTCTTGAGATAGAACATGTTTATTTGTAGATCTTTTTAAGAATTCTAAATAGCTGTTGTTTTCAGCAATATCTAGTTTTTTAATTACTGTAGCTATTGGAATTTTAAATCCTGCTAAATCATAACAATGTTGATAAAGATGTTCTTTATTTTTCAGTGTAAATTCAGCTGGAGTATCTTCTGTTGAATCGTGTAAGGATTCTACTACGAACTTATCATTCTCTACAAGAGCATGCAAAAATTTACCCATCATACCTCCAACAACACCAACATCAGATACGATATATTTGTCATTAAATGTACTATTTTCTAAAATATAGCAGTGAATAGCGCTTCCAAGATCTAAATATCTACTATCTTGTACTAATTCGCGATTTACATACTTTTTAAAATATTCAGGGCTTACTTTAAGTGCACTCAACGAGGAGTGGCTAACGTGATTTATTTCCATTTTTCTTTTTTTTATATTGTGTTATTACAAATACTAATTTTCTATTTTCTAACTTTTCTACAGGGATAAATTCTATTTCTCCTGTATTAGGTATTACAGCACAGTTATCGTCGTCTATAAGACCCATTTGTACAACAGTATCTTGAAAAGCTTTAATCCAGATCCATAGGTTATCTACATCCCATTTTGGTTTGTAACCTTTTTTTGGTGGACGCCATCTTAAATCGCCTTTATACATTCTAATATCACCGTGGTTTATTACAGTGTGTAGCTCTAGTTTTATTTTTAGTGGTCCCCAATCTCTTATATCCATCCCATTAGGAATGTATTGTTGTATATAAGTATGCATCCTTCTTATAATAAGAGCTCGCAAGTGATGGTTCATACCAGTATAAAGTCTTTGCCCGTTAATTTTAACCCATTTAGTTTTTGTTTTTGCTATATGGGTAATAAAATGAGGGATTTCGATCTTTAATTCTTTCATAATTTATTTAAAGCGTAAGGGTGAGCCCCCCACAGTGACAAATGGAGGAAACACTAATAGGGGGCTCTCTTACTAATTTATAATTACGCCATTAAGCTAGCAGCAATTTCAGAGTTCTGAGCTAACTCAGTTTCTAATTCATTGATTTGCTTTCTTTTGGCAGATTCATATTCTTGTAAGTCTATAGCCATCTGCTTATTATCGAAAGCAGAATAGTCAGACTCAAGGAATATGTTTGCATTTTCACCATTGTTTATAGCAATAGGGAAATACTCACATGTTCTCATCTTCGTATTTTCGTAATCAGTCGGAACTGCTACAACATTGCGAGGACTTACAAGAACTTCTAGGATTACACCATCACCGTAACCAAAATCATGAACATATTCCATTGAACCTACATGTAGGCCTCTAGAACAAGTTGCTTCAGGATTTGAGTCACAATCTTCTCTCGGCATAGTAATTGGTGTTCCGCACTTAATTACCATTCCATGCTTACCACTATGATATGGAGCAAAAGTTAGTGATTGTGTATATTTCGAC
>TARA_R110000787_G_scaffold40444_2_pt1 | contig 14514 bp, 12 predicted proteins | sample TARA_R110000787 | Tara Oceans TARA_R110000787 (sample SAMEA4397920) | marine metagenome | biome: Polar Biome; feature: [DCM] deep chlorophyll maximum layer (ENVO:01000326); material: water (ENVO:00002006), including particulate matter (ENVO:01000060) such as... | depth 35 m
CCAAATCGGGTACGCTGCGCAAATGTTGTCTTGAAGCATTTCTTAAGCCAGCGTTGTCACAGGCAAATGCGATGGCATCTAAGCGATCCTGAATAGTCTCTAACACGCGGGAGGGTGAGGAAATGCGCCGTTCAAGCAGACGTGCTCCGGCGGCGGTCGCCGTCTTGTCCATCACCGATAACAAAGTGTCGGTCCGCCCGCCGGTCAGCGCGTGGGTCAATTCGAGATTGCGTCGCGTGGCCGCGTCGATCTGGATGCTGCGAGCTTCGGCTTCTTTTTGAGGGTGGCGCAGCAGCGGCAGTTTGCCTTTTTGAGTGATTTCGAGATAGTCGATGATCGCACCCATCGCAGATATTTCGGTGCGGGCGAAAGTGCCAAACGCATCCAGAGAGCTGACGCCGAACAGATCGCAAATGCGTTTTTCGGCGCTGGAGCTGTCAAAAGCTGAACGTGCCAGAGGTGTGAGAGCTAAGTCAAAATCAGAGACTAATTCACGCAGTTCCGCCTCTTTTGCTTCCGACACAACAAGCTCTGAAGGCATGAGCCGGGCCAGTTCGGGCCCAAGACGTGCCGGCTTCATGGGCATCACGTGAAACGCGCCGGTCGAAATATCGACCCAGGCCAGCGCGTGGCTATCGCGTACCTCGGCATACGCGGCAAGATAGTTGTGACGTCGCGCTTCGAGCAATGATTCCTCGGTCAGGGTGCCGGGGGTGACCAGGCGAACGACATCGCGTTTGACCACACTTTTGTAACCGCGCTTCTTTGCCTCTGCCGGGCTTTCCATTTGTTCGCATACTGCGACGCGAAAGCCCTTGCGGATCAGCGTCAGAAGATAGCCTTCGGCGGCATGGACCGGGACACCGCACATGGGGATATCTTCGCCGCCATGTTTGCCGCGTTTGGTCAGTGCGATGTCCAGTGCTTCGGCGGCTGCAACCGCGTCGTCAAAGAACATCTCGTAGAAATCGCCCATTCGGTAAAATAGCAATGCGTCCGCATATTGCGCTTTCAGCTCGAGATACTGAACCATCATCGGCGTGATTTTTTCTTCGGTCACTTTCAATCCCCGTTCTACTTTGCCTTATGTACAGACCCGTTTCCTTGGGCGAAAGGGCGGAAGGCCGTTGGACCCCCGTATCGCGACGCAGAAAATACCATCATGATTGTGCGTTGGGTCGTTCACCGATATGAAGCTAGGAAATATTAGGGAGGCCGTTTCAGTGTCAAAAAGCCGTATTACGCCAGAAGAGGCACTTGCCTTTCATCTTGAACCCATGCCCGGCAAGTTCGAGATTTCCGCAACCGTTCCGATGACCACCCAACGGGATCTGAGCCTTGCGTATTCTCCCGGTGTTGCCGTGCCTTGCGAGGCGATCGCTGACAACCCCGAATTGGCGTATGACTATACCAACAAAGGCAATCTGGTCGCGGTCATTTCCAACGGTACAGCGGTTCTGGGGCTGGGGAACCTGGGGGCGCTCGCGTCGAAGCCGGTGATGGAAGGCAAAGCGGTTTTGTTCAAGCGGTTCGCAGATGTGAATTCGATCGATATTGAACTGGATACCGAAGACCCCGAGGCATTCATCAATGCGGTTAAATTAATGGGACCTACGTTTGGTGGGATCAATCTGGAAGACATAAAGGCACCCGAGTGTTTCATCATTGAACAGCGTCTGAAAGAAGAAATGGACATTCCAGTCTTTCACGACGATCAGCACGGAACTGCGGTGATTTGTGCAGCGGGTCTGCTGAACGCCTTGCGCATTTCGGGCAAGAAGATCGAAGATGTGCAGATTGTGTTGAACGGTGCGGGTGCGGCGGGGATCGCCTGCCTTGAACTGCTCAAGGCGATGGGTGCCAAGCACAACAATTGCATCATGTGCGACACCAAAGGTGTGATCTATCAGGGCCGTACCGAGGGCATGAACCAGTGGAAGTCGGCCCATGCGGCGCAGACCGAGCTGCGCACGCTGGAAGAGGCGATGAAGAATGCGGATGTGTTTCTGGGGGTGTCGGTCAAAGGGGCGGTGACGCCTGCGATGGTCGCCAGCATGGCCGATAATCCGGTGATCTTCGCATTGGCGAACCCCGATCCTGAAATCACGCCGGAGGAAGCGCACGAGGTGCGCCCCGATGCGATTGTCGCCACGGGCCGCAGCGATTACCCCAATCAGGTGAACAACGTTTTGGGCTTTCCCTACCTGTTCCGCGGGGCGCTGGATATTCACGCCCGCGCAATCAACGACGAGATGAAGATCGCCTGCGCCCACGCTTTGGCCGATCTGGCGCGCGAGGATGTGCCGGATGAAGTGGCGCTGGCCTATGGCAAGAACCTGAGCTTTGGGCGCGATTACATCATCCCGACGCCGTTCGATCCGCGTCTGATTCATCGCATCCCGCCTGCTGTTGCACGTGCAGGGATGGACACCGGCGCCGCGCGGCGGCCGATTATCGATATGGATGCCTATGAGTTAAGTCTGAAATCAAGAATGGATCCGACAGCGAACATCTTGCGCGGCATTAACGCTCGGGCACGGGCAAATCAGGCGCGGATGATCTTTGCAGAGGGTGACGATCCCAGGGTCTTGCGTGCAGCAGTGATGTATCAGCGATCAGGGCTGGGTAAAGCGCTGGTGGTTGGACGCGCTGACGACGTCAAGCAAAAGCTGTCGGTAGCAGGGTTAGATGACGCTTACCGGGAACTTGAAATCGTCAACGCCGCCAACACCACTTATCTGGATACGTATAAGTCGTTTCTTTATGACCGCCTGAAGCGTAGAGGGTCCGACCACAAGGACATTCACCGGCTTGCCGCCCGCGATCGGCATGTTTTTGCCTCGCTTATGCTGGCGCATGGTCACGGTGATGGGCTGGTTACGGGTGCTACACGCAAATCCGCGCATGTGTTAGAGAGAATAAACCATGTCTTCAACGCAGACGCGGAGCATGGTGCCGTGGGCATTACGGCGCTTTTGCACAAAGGTCGGATCGTTTTTATCGGCGATACCCTGGTGCACGAGTGGCCGAACGAGGTGGATCTTGCCAACATCGCCGAAAGCGGTGCCAAGGTCGCCCGCCATATGGGGTTGGAGCCCCGCGTCGCCTTCGTGAGCTTTTCTACTTTCGGTTATCCCGTGTCAGAGCGGGCGGAAAAGATGCAGCGCGCGCCAGACGTACTGGATGCACGTGGGGTTGATTTTGAATACGAAGGCGAGATGACCGTCGACGTCGCGTTGAACGCTGCAAGTCAAAAGAACTATCCGTTCTCTCGTTTGACCGGTCCAGCCAACATTCTGGTTGTGCCCGCGCGGCATTCGGCAAGCATATCGGTCAAGTTGATGCAGGAAATGGCGGGTGCGACAGTCATTGGACCAATCTTGACCGGCCTTGATAAATCAATTCAAATTTGTTCGACCACGTCCACCGCGAACGATATCCTTAATATGGCAATCTTGGCCGCGTGCAAGGTTGGCGAATGATCTGGAATCTCGGCTCTATCAACGCTGATAACTTTTACTATTTATGTGATCTGCCCCGGCCGGGCGAAACGTTAACAGCACGTGATTTCCGACAGGGCCTGGGCGGTAAGGGAGCGAATATGTCGGTCGCAGCCGCACGGGCCGGTGCCCGGGTGATGCATATCGGGGCGGTCGGCAAGGACGGAAAATGGGCAAAAGACCGGTTGCTTGAATACGGGGTCGAAACGCAACATATCAACATCGTCGACACGGTGACGGGTCATGCGAATATCTGCGTCAGCGATGATGGCGAGAATTCTATCGTAATATCACCTGGTGCGAATTATCAGGTCAGCGACAAAATGATAGGTGCAGCTCTTGCCGAAGCGTCACTGGATGACATTTTGTTGATGCAAAACGAGACGTTAAATCAACACTACGCGGCAACGATAGCCAAAACGCTTGGACTGCGTGTCATCTACGCCGCTGCTCCGTTTGATGCCCAGGCGGTTATGCATCTTATTGATCATGTTGACCTGCTGGTTCTCAATCAGGGGGAGGCAGAGGAATTCGAGGCTTCGATTGGAGCAGAACTCGAGACGTGCCAAGTTAACGATATCATCGTGACCTTAGGGGCGCAGGGATGCAAATGGGTCTCTAATAAGGCCCATACCACCTGCTCTTTTCCCGCATATAAAGTGGATGCGATCGATACAACCGGTGCCGGAGATACCTTTACCGGCTATCTGGCGGCAGCACTTGACCGCCGCTTGACCATGCCGAATGCGATCACTCTCGCAATGCAGGCGAGCGCGTTGATGGTGATGCGTCGGGGCACCGCTGATGTTATCCCCGATCTTAAGGACATCGAAGATTACGGCTTTGATGAAATACCTTAATGCGTGAAAGGTGCGGCACTGCCCCAAAGCTGTTTCACACGCTGATCACGCCCACAGCCATCCCGGTAGCGTTTATATGCGACTGATTTTTTAACGGCCAGCCCGACGCTTGAGAAGGCCAGCCTTTCGCTACTTTTGTAATAATCCTGATGGTAAGCGTCCGCAGGATAAAATGTGGTTTTTCCCAACACAGGCGTCACGATCGTCTGGCCAAGGGCAGCCTGGGCCTGAGCCTTTGCCTGGGTGGCGGCTGCTTTCTGAACCGCGTCCTTTGCGAATATCGCTGTGCGATAACTGTCGCCGCGATCACAAAATTGACCACCCGCATCCGTGGGATCTACGGACCGGAAATACATTGAAAGCAGTTGGTCCAGGCTGACAACAGCGGGGTCGAACTGGATTTGAGCCGCTTCGTAGTGTCCTGTCCCCCCGGCCGTAACTTGTTTGTAAGTGGGGTTCTTAACAGTGCCCCCTGCAAAACCCGAAATGACTTCCTTCACACCCTTGACGCTTTCAAAGTCGGATTCAACGCACCAGAAACATCCACCCGCCACCAAAAGTGTCTCTGTTTCAGCAGCCTTGGCGGTTGTCGCTTGCGCAATCGCCCCTAGTGAAATGGTAACCGACAGTGCAATTATCCTGACGTTGTAACTGAAATTCATAGTGCATCCTCCACACGAAACGGTGGCGGCAATACCGAAATGGCGCAATACACGTCTTGGCGATGTCACGACCTAGTGATTTCAATTTCAGTGTTGGCGTAGGCTGTCGAAGTTCTTAGCGTTTGGCAAATCACAAGGAGTTTTTATGCAAGAGCATGTCACCACGCATCAAGCAGAAGAAGATGCAAGAAACGACGCCATATTTATATATTTAAACGGTGAAATCTTACCGAAGGCGCAAGCCTTGGTAAGCGTTTACGACAGTGGTTTCATGCTGGGCGATGGTATCTGGGAAGGGCTGCGCCTGTACGATGGGTGCTGGGCCTTCATTGACGATCATTTCGACAGGTTGTTCGAGGCCGCCAAAGCCATTGATCTTGATATCGGTCTGACCCGGGAAAAACTGGTCGAGGCTTTGTTAGAGACCCAACGCGCGAACAAAATGACCACAGATGCCCATGCGCGGCTGATGATCACGCGGGGCGTAAAAACCCGCCCCTTCCAGCATCCGTCCTTGTCTAGATCGGGTCCGACCATCACCATTATCATGGAGCATTCCCGCCCGAGCATCCCGAGACCCATTCGGCTGGCCACCGTACCACATATGCGCGGTCTGCCGATGACCCAGGACCCCAAGTTGAATAGCCATTCGAAACTCAATTGCATTCTAGCATGCATAGCTGCCGAAAAAGCCGGAGCTGACGAGGCGCTGATGCTTGATATCAATGGCTTCGTGAATACCACCAATGCCTGCAATTTTTTTATTGTGCGTAAAGGCGCTGTTTGGACCAGCACGGGTGACTATTGTATGAATGGTATCACGCGCCAGAAGGTGATCGATTTGTGCCATTCCCATGACATTCCGATATATGAACGAAATTTTTCGTTGGTTGATACCTATGGCGCGGACGAGGCATTCTTGACCGGGACATTTGGCGCTCAGACACCGGTGGCATCGGTTGACGGTCGTCAGATCGGTACGGGCGATATGGGCCCGGTCACCCGGCGGCTTCGCGGGCTTTATAAGGACTTGATCAAAGAGGAGTGCAGCTAATGCGGATCGCAATGTGGTCGGGGCCGCGTAACCTTAGCACCGCCATGATGTACAGCTTTGGCAACAGGGCGGACTTTTCCGTGATGGATGAACCGTTTTATGCTGCGTACCTTGCCCGGACGGGCTTATCGCACCCGTTGTCTGATCAGATAATTGTAGCGCATCCTACCGACCCGGTCAAAATCGCTGCGTCTTGTCGTGTCGGCGGTACACCCCACCTTTATATGAAACATATGCCTCACCATATGCTTGACGGGTTTCCGGTGGATTGGGCCAGGGATTGCGTGAACATTCATCTGATACGCCATCCTGCGCGTGTAATTGCCAGTTATGCCGCCAAACGGGAAACCCCGACCTTCGATGACATCGGATTTGGTCAACAGACGGCGTTGTTCAACCAAATCGGCGGACTGGTCATTGATTCATCGGACATCCGACGTGACCCCGAAGGTATGCTGCGCAAGCTCTGCGCAGCCATTGACCTTTCGTTTGATCCGGCGATGCTTCACTGGCCAGCCGGAGGCCGTCGCGAAGACGGTATCTGGGCGTCGCACTGGTACGGTGCGGTGCATCAAAGTACCGGGTTCGCTGGCGCTGAAGGACCGTTGCCAAAGCTTGGTGGCATGGATCATGACGTGATGATGCAGGCACAGCCACATTATGACCAGCTATATGATCAGCGGCTTAGGTGAGATCGCAAAAACCTGGAACGCTAGGACGTGTTCACACAGCTTGGGTCAACGGCGGCTGCGCCAGTCGCCGCATCGGGATGCATGGATGCCGCATTGGGTTGACATACTGAAGTCTTTGTCAAAGCGTTCACCAAAGTTGTACAGACCCAATACCCTTTTGTTCTTTAGCCCAGACAACACGCTGCATTGTCTGGGCTAATTAGGGTCTGATACTCACTTTTTCAGGCGCTTGTCTCGAGCGGCGAGCAGTTTGAGGCGTAGCGCGTTCAGCTGAATAAATCCTGCCGCGTCTTTTTGATCGTAAGCGCCGGCATCGTCTTCGAAAGTCACGTGAGCTTCGGAGTAAAGCGAATGTTCTGACCAGCGGCCAACGGTGCGCACATGACCCTTGTACAGTTTCAACCGAACCGTGCCGGTAACGTGGGTTTGCGATGCATCAATCGCAGCTTGCAGCATCGTGCGTTCGGGGCTGAACCAGAAACCGTTGTAAATTAGTTCGGCATAACGCGGCATCAGCTCGTCCTTCAGGTGCATCGCACCCCGGTCAAGCGTGATAGATTCTATCCCGCGGTGTGCTTCCAGCAACAAGGTCCCGCCAGGGGTTTCGTAGATACCGCGCGATTTCATACCCACAAACCGACCCTCGACAAGGTCGAGACGCCCACATCCGTGTTTACCGCCCAGTTCGTTCAGCTTGGTCAAAATCGTCGCGGGCGACATCGCTTTGCCGTCGATGCTGACCGCATCGCCGCGTTCAAACCCGATTTCAACATATTCGGGTTCATCAGGTGCCTTTTCCGGTGAAACAGTACGCTGGTAGACATATTCGGGCGCGTCAACTGCCGGATCTTCCAGCACTTTACCTTCAGAGGAAGTGTGCAACAGGTTTGCGTCGACACTAAACGGGGCGTCGCCGCGTTTGTCCTTGGCCACTGGAATTTGGTTTTTCTCAGCGAACTCAATGAGCTTGGTACGGCTTGAAAGATCCCATTCGCGCCAAGGGGCGATCACCTTGATGTCGGGGTTCAACGCATAGGCCGCCAGTTCAAAGCGCACCTGATCATTGCCTTTACCCGTGGCACCATGGGCCACGGCGTCGGCGCCGGTTTCCGCAGCGATCTCGACCAATCGCTTTGAAATAAGGGGGCGCGCGATGGATGTTCCCAGCAGATACAGACCCTCGTAGACGGCGTTGGCGCGGAACATCGGGAATACGAAATCACGTACAAACTCTTCGCGCAGATCTTCGATATAGATTTCCGAGGCACCCATCATTTCGGCCTTGGCGCGGGCAGGTTCCAGTTCCTCTCCCTGTCCCAAGTCGGCGGTAAACGTCACCACCTCGCAACCATATTCTGTTTGCAGCCATTTCAGGATGATCGAGGTATCAAGCCCACCGGAATAGGCGAGCACAACTTTTTTGGGCGCGGACATGATGTTTCCTTTGCGGTTTGCATCGCGAACTATCTGTTTTTCATGATGTGGGCAAGATTGAAGGCTGCGTTGACCGCGCGCGCAAGGGGTCGTATCGACATATAGTCCAATTATAGGCCGATTTAATGACCGATACCTTTCAGCAAGCCGCGCGTTCCGCCACCGAAGCGATGCGTGATGTCTTCCAGCCGACACCGTTGATGCGAAATGATCACCTTTCTGAAAGGTACGGGGCGGATATCTGGCTTAAGCGTGAGGATTTAAGCCCGGTTCGGTCTTACAAGCTGCGCGGTGCCTTCAATGCGATGCGCAAGGTTATCCCAGCACAGACACTTTTTGTTTGCGCGAGCGCGGGTAATCACGCGCAGGGTGTTGCGTTCATGTGCAGCCATTTCGGCGTGAAAGGCGTGATTTTCATGCCGGTAACGACGCCGCAACAGAAAATACAAAAAACCAAGATGTTCGGCGGTGCGCAGGTCGAGGTCCGGCTTGTCGGTGACTATTTTGATAAAACGTTGGCGGCCGCGCAACAGTTTTGCCGCCAGGAAGCCGCCCATTTTCTATCACCCTTCGATGATGATGACGTTATTGAAGGGCAGGCGTCGGTCGCGGTCGAAATCGAGCAACAGTTGGGTCGCGTGCCAGATCACGTTATCCTGCCAGTGGGTGGGGGTGGCCTGTCCTCGGGTATCTTCAGTTATTATGGGCGTGCCTGTAATTTCACTTTTGTAGAGCCGAAAGGTGCCCCAAGTCTGGCCCGGGCACTGCAAAATGGTGCGCCTGTGGATATTTCACCGATCAATAGTTTCGTCGATGGTGCCGCAGTAGCCATGATCGGCCAGAGGAATTTTGATCGACTACGACGGATTGATTCAAGTGCAGTTATAAATTTGGCCGAAGACCGCATCTGCACAACCATCATTGAGATGTTGAATGTCGAAGGTATCGTACTCGAGCCGGCGGGTGCCCTTTCGATTGAGGCACTGAGCGAAGTCGCTGAACAAATCAAAGGTAAATCCGTCGTATGTATCGCATCTGGCGGAAATTTTGATTTCGAGAGGTTGCCCGAGGTTAAAGAGCGTGCGCAACGGTATTCGGGCATAAAAAAATACTACATACTGCGAATGCCTCAACGCCCGGGCGCATTGAAGGAATTTCTGAATACTCTCGGCCCCGATGACGATATTTGTCGATTTGAATATCTCAAGAAATCCGCACGCAACTTCGGTTCGGTATTGATCGGGATCGAGACGCGGTCACCGGATAGCTTTGGTCTCATTCAGTCTCAGCTAGATGAAGCGGGTTTTACCTATACTGACATCACCAATGACGAAACGTTAGCACAATTTGTTCTGTAAGATCACTTCAGGCCAGTCTCGCTGAGAGCGCTTAAAAACAGTGTCTTTGACTTTCCATATGTCGCCAGCAAGCCTGCTGTATGGCGCATATCATCTGCATTGTCGGTCGACATGTCGTGGCTTTTGCGGCATTCTGCCGAAAATCCCACAAAACCCATATTTAAAGCACTGCCTTGCAGAAAATGCAGTTCTTCGGTGATGTCGATTGGCCTATGGGCATCTTCCAGCCGTTTTAATGTATCCTCCGTTTCGTCAAAAAACACTTGAACAATCTCGTTGAAACTATCTTTCCCAATTCCGGCCCGAAGACCGTTGACGTATGCCCAATCAATCATTTTCGACCCCACGCTCGATGGGCTTTCACTAATGGTCATTGATTAACGTGGTATGTATTCGCCCGCTAAATTCGCTAAAGTTGTCGGGTTCACTGTCTCTTAATCTGCATTGTCTAAGGATCTGACAAAGTATTTTTGAGGAGCAGATGAATGTTTTTGGCATGCCCCTCTACCGCGGACCTTTTAGCGACCCGACAAAACAGGGTACCGCGGTTGGTAATGGTTGTTGATGACAGTAAACTACAGCGTCGGATACTTGCCGCATACCTGACCGGCTGGGGCTTCGCGGTTGTAGAGGCCTCATCGGGCGATGATGCGCTGGAAAAATGTCGTCATTGTGTACCCGACATGGTGCTGAGCGATTGGATGATGCCCGGTATTTCGGGGTTGGAGTTTTGCCGGGCTTTTCGCGCTCTGTCTCAGGACGAATACGGATATTTCATCCTGCTGACTTCCAAACACGAAAAAGCCGAGGTTGCGAAGGGGTTGGACAGCGGCGCAGATGATTTTTTGACCAAACCTGTAGATCCGGATGAACTGCGTGCCAGACTCGCCGCGGGCGAGCGTATACTGGAGATGCAGCGGGAGCTTACTGAGAAAAACGAAATTATCTGGGACACGCTTGGAGAATTACAGCGTATTTATGATTCATTGGATCGGGACCTTATTGCGGCGGAAAAGTTGCAAAAATCCCTGATTAGTGACACTACCCGACAGTTCGCTACCGGGCGCTTGTCGTTGATGTTACAATCAAGCGGCCATGTCGGTGGCGATTTGGTCGGATTCTTTCCAGTAGGCGCAGATAAGCTTGGTTTGTTTGCGATGGACGTTTCCGGACACGGCATCAGCTCCGCCCTAATGACAGCACGTCTTGCAGGGTATCTATCCGCTTCGGCTCCAGATCAGAATATAGCGCTGCACCGGAGCGACGATGGCAGCTATCGAATGAATCCCCCCGATGAGGTTATCGTAAAGATAAACGAACTGTTGCTGAGCGAAATGGAAACGGAGCATTACCTGACGCTGTTGCTGGCGCAGATTGACCTCAACACCGGTAAAGCCATCATTTCGCAAGCTGGACACCCGCACCCGGTCGTGCAGCGAAAGGACGGCCGGATTGAACACTGCGGCACGGGTGGGTACCCGGTTGGACTGCTCGAAAACGCGACGTATGAGCAGTTTACAGTGCAGCTACACCCCGGTGACCGTTTGCTGATTCTGTCTGACGGCGTGACGGAATGTCCTGATAGTGACGGGAATATGTTGGTTGAAATCGGGTTGGATGACATGTTGTACGATCTTCATGACGTTGAAGGCCCTCGGATGTTTGATGTCATGTTGGAAAAGCTTGCCGATTTTTCGCGGAGCGAGAGTTTCCCGGACGATGTGTCGGGCATATTATTAGAATTTCAAGGAGCGCGGGAAATATAGCGCTTCAGAAAAAGCCTATCGCCGTCGTTGCCAAGGCTTGCAAGCGCCTCTTGGGCCGAAAGCACAACGGTTGCATGGTCTGGTTCGGTTGGGTCAGCGATTTGGCGCACCGGGTATGCGACGTAGACATGGCATAGTTTCTCGGCCCACAGGTCATATTCAGGCATATATACAAAACGCCGGAAGGCACCCAACCTTCGAAGGCGCGCAATCGACCACCCAATTTCTTCACGGACTTCTCTGAACACGGCCTGTTGAGGGGATTCACCGGGATCGATCCCGCCTCCGGGAAGTTGAACATCAACCCGTGGTGACAATTGCGCAGTCATCAAAAACCGCTGTTTCAACGGTAGGATAGCATAGGCCCCAGGGCGCAAGACATAAGCTTTGCCTCGCAACGGTGGCTTCCCAATTCGCTGCAACATCTCTTACCCCCTTTTCGCACGGCTTGTTGACCTTATATAGACGCGGTATGCCAACCGTCTGCCGGTAAGGAAAGTCCAATGACTCAAGGAACCAAAATCGCGTGGGACGACACCGTCCTTCCCTTTCAACTTGACGCTGCCGATATTCGCGGCCGCGTTGCTCGTCTTGACGGCGTGTTGGAGGGCATCTTGCGTCAGCATGATTACCCCGAAAAGGTTGAGGCACTGGTCGCAGAAATGGCGCTGTTGACCGCCTTGATCGGCCAAACAATAAAGTTGCGCTGGAAATTGCAGCTACAGGTGCAATCAAAGGGACCGGTGCGAATGATTGCCACCGACTACTATGGCCCGTCAAAGGAAGGTGAGCCGGCGCGTATCCGTGCCTATGCCAGCTATGACGCGGATCGCATCACCGATGGTTCTGCGTTTGATCAGGTCGGCGAAGGCTATTTTGCTGTAATGATCGATCAGGGTGAAGGTATGACGCCATATCAGGGGATAACTCCGCTTACCGGCAAATCGCTTTCCGCGTGTGCTGAAGCGTATTTTGCGCAGTCTGAACAGCTGCCGACCCGGTTCCAACTGAGCTTTGGGAAATCCACCATGTCGGATGAGCAAGAGCATTGGCGTGCAGGTGGTATCATGCTTCAGCACATGCCCAAAGCATCGCCCCTGGCCGCCAAAACCGAAGGAAGCGGAGACCTCGTCAGTGCCGACGATTTGCTGAACGGTGACGATGGTGAAAACTGGCGTCGCGTCAACCTGTTGCTCGACACGGTTGATGAGCTTGAATTGATCGGACCAACATTGCCGCCGACCGGCTTGTTGACGCGATTGTTTCACGAAGAATCGCCTCGGGTTTTCGACGCGCAGGCAATCCGTTTTGGCTGCACCTGTTCAGAGGACCGGGTAAGACAGAGTCTTTCGATCTATTCGGCGAAGGATATCAAAACGATGACCACAGATGATGGTCGCGTTACGGCAGACTGTCAGTACTGTAGTGCGCACTATGATCTGGACCCCGAAACCGTCGGTTTTGAGGCCAAAAACTCTGACGAAGATTGATAGTGGAGCCTGAACATCTAGCGAATTTTCGGTCGGCGTTGGCACAAACCGGTGTCACGTCGTCCGATTTCGATCTTTACAAGGGTATCGAACCCCCGGCTAATCGCAAATTGCGCCCTGCCGGGGTTCTTGCCCCGATCATATATAAAAATGGCCGATTGGAGCTAATCCTTACCAAGCGGTCTTCGGCGCTACGACATCATCCGGGGCAGATTGCCTTTCCGGGGGGGAAGCAAGATGGTGATGATGTTGATGTGATCGCCGCCGCCCTACGCGAAGCCCGCGAGGAAATTGGACTGCCGACCGAATTGGTCGAGGTGCTGGGCACGCTGCCCGCGCACGAAACCGTGACGAATTTCAAGGTCACGCCCGTTATCGCCTTTGTGAAAGACAAATTCGATATCATTCCCGAGCCCGGTGAGGTTGACGAAGTGTTTACCGTGCCTTTGGACCACGTGTTGAATGCTGACAATTACCTGATTCAATCGCGGCGCTGGCAGGGACAGATGCGGCATTATTACGTTGTCCCTTACGGTCCCTATTACATTTGGGGGGCAACCGCGCGTATGCTGCGGGCATGGACCGAACGAATGAACTGACCCTTCCCGCCAGTACAAGCTGGCTTGCCGATGCAGATGCCCAAGCTGTTTGCGATGCGATTCGGCAGGGAGGGCATAACATCTACTTTGTCGGTGGGTGTGTTAGGAATGCGATCCTGGGGCTACCCGACAGTGACGTCGACATGTCCACTGACGCTATACCCGAAAAGGTAATGGACCTAGCAAAGGACGCTGGACTCAAGGCCGTGCCCACAGGTATTGAACACGGCACTGTGACGATTGTGAGCGGTGGTAAGGGGTTCGAGGTCACGACCTTTCGCCGCGATGTGGAAACCGATGGTCGTCGTGCGGTTGTCGCATTTTCTGACAGTATGCGTGAAGATGCATTGCGGCGCGATTTTACAATGAACGCGCTTTACGCTGATGCCAGGGGTCGCGTTATCGACCCACTAGGTGGGTTACCCGATCTACTTGCGCGTCATGTGCGGTTCATTGACGATCCCCAGGCACGTATCCGCGAGGACTATTTACGGATACTGCGGTATTTTCGATTTTCTGCTTGGTACGCAGACCCCCATGCCGGTTTTGAACCAGAGGCATTGGCGGCGATCGCGTCAAATATAACCGGGTTAGAGACACTTTCCGCAGAGCGTATCGGTGCCGAGGTGAAAAAGCTGCTGGCAGCGCCTGATCCAGCCCCCGCACTCGCCGTCATGCGCCAGATCGGGGTATTGAACACCATACTTCCTGGATCGGATGACACGTGGTCAAGCATGGTGGTACATTTTGAAACACTGCTGGACGCCCCCCCGGATTGGCGGCTTCGGTTGGCAGCCATAGGCGGGGCGGATGTCGCGCACCGTCTTCGCTTAGCCAAAGTAGACGCAAAGCATCTTGAGCTGCTGAAAGAATCCGCTTTTGGGTCACAAGCCACTGCCGAGGTGGCCTACCGCCATGGTTCCGATGTCGCGAGGGCAGTGGTGATATTGCGGGCATGTGTGTCAGAGCAACCGCCCAGTTTAGACGTGTTAGAGACTATTCGTGAGGGAGCGGAAGCGCGGTTTCCTATTCGTGCTGTCGATCTGATGCCGCAGTATAGCGGTGCGGATCTTGGTCAACGACTGGCCTATCTAGAAAG
>TARA_R110000787_G_scaffold26847_5_pt1 | contig 14510 bp, 21 predicted proteins | sample TARA_R110000787 | Tara Oceans TARA_R110000787 (sample SAMEA4397920) | marine metagenome | biome: Polar Biome; feature: [DCM] deep chlorophyll maximum layer (ENVO:01000326); material: water (ENVO:00002006), including particulate matter (ENVO:01000060) such as... | depth 35 m
AACAAACTTGTAGGTAAATCAGGGGTTGGTATTACTCAACTTCAGTCCCTACCAATCAGTCAGTTAACAATTGTAGATGATAGAAAGATACCATTTGCAGCAACTAAAGACTATGCAATAATGAAAGGAGTATTTTATCTTTACAAAGAGAATGCTGTAAATAGTGCTAAGTATTTAGCCAGTGAAATTATGCACATTAAAATTGACTACCGTTCTAACTGGTACATGGACCGAATGGGTCGCTGGACTTACGGTATATGGGGAGCATCCCGCTTCTCCGCACTTAAACAGGCTATTCGTGCAAAGTATAACAGTATGAATAATCGTATCGCACTCGAAGATAGTCTAACCAAGCAATACATTACTATTGGTCCCGAGGCTATTGAGAATATCCAAGACCCGGATGAGGCAGCAGAACGCCTTGAGAACATTATGGATAGTGTAGGCTCCCTCCTTGACGGACTACGGTCCGACCAAATACCAATCCTACCGCATTATGTTAACATGGAGTTCGTGGACCTAAAGAATACAATCCCCGATAATTCTTCATTCTTAGACAATGTTAATGCTGACATCTCAGCAGTACTACATGTTCCTCGAGTATCAATGGGACAGGAGCGAGGGTCAACCTTTGCTGCTACCTTTAACGCATCCCAGTGGTCTGTTCAGTCAATTCGTAGATTACAAACTATTCTAGGCCAATCCATTAGTAGTCTATTCTCAAAGCATCTTGAATTACTAGGTATTGCTCACAAGAAATCAGACATACCATTATTAGTGTTTGACCCTATGGATGAGGAGTCGCCATTTGAAGAAACCCGTCGTGTGGTTCTATCTTACCAATCGGGAATTACTACTCTAAATGAAGCAAGAGTTGATTTAGATTTACCTAGAGAATCTGCTGAGTTAGGCAAACAAAGATATAACAGCCCAACTACCGAACCAATGGGAGACTTGCCTCGAGAAAACGAGAATAAGCCGACCGATGAGGAAGTGGAACAAGATGGTGAAGAAAATGAAGAATAAAGCAAAGTCTTTTAATGACCGTATGGTAAGCAGAACAGTTTTACCGGCAATATACCTTTGGCTTCTTGCCGCAGGTGCAATAGTAGGTATGGGTATTTTCAAACCCGATGTCGTTCTTGCTAATCTTGATGGGTTTATCGCACTTTTAGCAATTATTAGTGGTGTGGCTTTACCTGCTCTTACTACGGTTCTCCGTATGTGGGAGTCTGAGCAAAGTCAAGAAGTTGATAATATCCCAATTGAATTAAAGCATGAGCGTGACCGTGATTCTTCTATAAAAGAACATGCTATTGAATTAGAAAAGATTGCTCAGAAACATGAACATCTTCTAGCACAAATGGCTCAAGAGCATACACAAGATATGGAAAAAGTACGGGGCGACTTGAACATAAAAACTTTGAACCCTGCTAAGGAAAAGAAGTGATACCTTGAGTCTTTACATTGACTATATTCTAACCCACGAAGGGTTAGAAAGTATATGGGGTTCTGAATTACCAATGGCTAGTGAAAAAGGCTATCCCGGCATATATGATAAAATGTGTTACTGGGTCTTGTTTGAGGATGGGGTAGCAATAGCCTACACATCATCCTTAGTTATGAGTGACAAATATGCCTTTGTCGGTAACACATATGTTCGTAGGGGTTGGAGAAACAAAGGGCTACATTCTATACTACTTGAGTATAGAAACAATGCTCCCCACATGAAAAATCGCACAAAAATAACTGTGATTAACCCAACCGAAGAATCTAAAATGCACCATTTAGTAAAGGTTGTTAGACGACTTGGTTATAAGAAAGTTGAAACGATAGACGATGTATCGGATATAATGCCGGAGTGGTTGTACCATAGTATTACTCAGCCGGACCAAGAAATATGGAGGTTAGATTATGACATCGCCGGATATTCAAGCCTCATTAGAAAATGCTGAAGAAATTGCTCAATTAACAGGGCGAGATAAAGGTGATGTAATAGCAGACCTTCTCGATGATGGTAAACTCAATAACTCAAATGCCATGAAGGAAAACACTACGGCTCTTGACCGAGCCACCAGTGCAGCAAAGGCCACACATAAACTGCTAATAGCAGTTATCCCTATATTGATTCTTCTAGCAACAAGTGGTTTAGAATTAGGTGGTATCATAGACTTAACACCTGCTGGTGCAGACGACCCTTTTTGGGAAGGCGACCCAAATAATCCTGAACCTAAACATGAAATCTATTGGGGTTGTATGGATTCTTATGCAGAAAACTACGACTCAATGGCAAATGAAGATGATGGTTCCTGTCATTACAAAGATGAAGACATATACGGCTGTATGGATAATATGGCTATGAATTACAATTATGAAGCAACAGTTGATGATGGTTCTTGTGAGTATGAAGAACCGGAAGAAAACTGTACTGGTTCTTTTTACAGTGCTTCAGTAGAATTAATTACATCTAATAATACAACAGATTTGAAAATCTATTGGGATGCTGATTGGTCTTGCGAAGTAGAACAGTATATTGAAGTTGATGTTGTTATTAAATGGACTGGAAATCAAACTTATTATTATAATAACTTTGCAGGTTACAATACAACAGGTGACGAAATAGATAACAAGGTCTTTACTAAAATAAATATACCAACTAATGATTCATTCGATGTATGTCTTATCATTTGGGTTGAGTCTAATGATGGTTGGAAGCAAAACGATGAGTGGAACCAAACAGAAATTAAAACATAGAGGGATTGAAATGGCAGAATATCAAGGTAAAAAAGTTAAACTAAACAAACCATTCCGTACTCCGGGTAAATCTAAAAAGTTTGCAGTATATACTAAGAACGGTTCCGGTACAGTAGTTATTGTACGATTTGGCGACCCTAACATGGAAATTAAGCGTGACGACCCTAAGCGTCGTAAAGCATTCCGAGATAGAATGAATTGCAGTAGCCCCGGTCCAAAGTGGAAGGCTAATTACTGGTCGTGTAGAATGTGGTCTACTACTCCGGTAAATAAAATGAGTAGTGATATTGATAAGTCGGAAGATACCGTAGCAGATGTTATGAGCGATTGTGGCTGTAATGATTGTGGCTGTGTTGAGGCTGCGGAGCCTACACCCAAAGATGATGAAAGCCACGGCGAGTATATGTCCCGCTGTGAAACAGCAGGTTACAGTACTGAAGAATGTATGGCTGCTCACGACGGTCACACCTTTGCTGAAGAAGCAGTAGAGTATGGTACTTGTCCTCCCGGTCAAGAAATGCAAGATGGAGAATGTCGCCGTGTAGCAGTAACACTTGATATTGACATTCTTGAAGTCCAAACTTCAATAGTCGCTACTACTGGTGAAACAATAGTTAGAATCAGTGGTACAGCATTCCACGAAGGAGTTAACAAAAACTCATGGGGCATCCGTCCCGAATTAGCCGCTCGCTTGGCTGATGAAATGGTTGGGGCAGATGTCACACTAAATCATCCTGAAGCAAAAGGTGGTAGATTCAGCCGTAATATGGACGGTGGTGTTGATGAAGCAGTAGTAGGTACTGTTACTGAAGCATCTTATCATTCTCGAGAACATGGTTACTTAGTAAAGTATGTAGCCGAGATTCGCAGACCTGAATTATTTGAGGCTCTTGAATCGGGCCTTTGGATGAAGGCTGATTACGGAGTATCTATTGGCGGTACCGGCATCCCCACAGAAATCATCGAAGCCGATGAAGAAGGTGGCCGCCCTACCATGTGGTTTGCTGATGATTTTTCCTTTGACCACCTCGCAATAGTCCATAGGCCAGCATATTCTGAAGCAAATATCGAAACAGTTGAAAGGGTTGAGGCAAATGAAAGTATTAAGTATCAAACCACTGGTAGGCCAAAACAGTCGAAGGTGAACAATATGACCGAAGATAATAGTGAAATAGAAAACATGGCTTCTGAACTGGAAGCATTAAAAGCATCTCTTGTATTAAGTGAGGCTCGAAACTCCGAGTTTGAAACCGCACAAGTAGCAAGAATTGAAGAATCAAGAATGGAATTGGTACGCAAGGCTTCCGATATGGGACTTAACGGCCATGACGACTTTACAATGGAAACCCTAGAAAGCATGATTGCTTCTTGGGACTCTTCCCGCCCAACACCAGTCGAAGAGACTATTGTTGAAATGGCACCAGTCGCTACAGTAACTTCTCAGCCTGCTGAGATTACTGAAGAAGTGTCTGAAGAACCAATTATCGCAAACTACCTCAACGGAGTATTAGTTGAGTCCTCAGAATCCCTCTATGCAAGAGCATACAACAGTTGGGTTAATGCCTACAACGGTGTTATTGCATCTGATTCCGGCGAAAAACCGGCTCTAAAATACGAGGAAATAAACCAATAATGGAGATGATGAAAAATGAGCGCATATAGTGGACTAAGCCCTGTAGACTGCAAGGATATTCAAAATACTTTTTCGCAAAGTGGTTTGCTTGTCAAGTATAATGCGGCTGGTATTCAAATTACCAACGCAATAACCGACCTACCTATTGGTGTCACAATTGACGAATCAAGTCGTGACGCTGCTGGAACCCTTGAGGCGGCTGGTACTGGAACAGTATCAATCGTACCTCTATCCGGCGTACAATGGCTTCGATGTGTCGGTGGAGGTGCCATAAAAACTGGAGAATCTCTTTACTGTACTACCACCGCTCTTGGCGATGGATTCGTTAACACAACTGCCGCAGGTGCGGTCTTTGTAGGATATTACATGGGTGAAGATGGTGTAACACCAGCAGCCGGAAGCCTAATAGCAGTTAACTGTCGAGCGGAGATGGCTTGATAGTAGAAAATGAAAATATAGGAGATGATTGATATGGCAAACGAAACATTAGAACAACTATTGAATGTATCTGCGGCTACTGGGCCTTTCGGCAAAGGAGATGCAGTACTAGAACAAACACTTAGGGACTTTATTCAATTACAGTCCACAACTATCGCTATCGGTACAAACCTTGTAGGACAGCGAAATGTTAACTGGTTGACCTTCACATGGTACACTGGCGCACAGGGAACCTTCGCATACCCACTAGACGACAACGCAGTTGTTGACCCAACCAAGATTGGAACAGCAAACTACTCCGTCAAACTAGAAAAGGGTCAAGGTCGCTGTGTCTTCCTAGACTCCACACTACTTCGTGGCGAAACATGGGAAAACATGAACCGTCAACAGATGGCTATTATCCAAGCAAGAGCAGACTTAATTGACTCCCACATACTAACAAAGTTAGTTGCTGGAGCAGGTCAAGCACAAGCCGCTACTGCACTATGGGCCGCTGGTGGAGCAGACCCCGAAGCAGACATTCTAAATGCTATGGACCTTATCTTTGCTAACGCAAGAGTGTCCGGTAATGAAGGACTATCTTTGGTACTTCCAGCAAGTCTAAGAGCAGACATGTTGAACACACGCCTTTACACAAATGTATTAATGTCCCTCCAAGAGAGACTAAACTCAATGATTACACTTAATGTATACTACACCCGTGACTATGGTAGCGCAACATCGGCTATCGTTGCTGGTGGAGCAGGTACTGTCGGTGCTTTGCTACTCATTCCGGGTGCAGAAACCGCTGAGTTTTTCCAGTACAACGGTGCTGGATTCCAAGAGACTGAATTAACTCGCATCGAAGGTGTCGGTTACTCATGGCTTTTGACTTCCTACATGGGAACAGTTATTCACGAAATGCAAGATGGTGCAGCAGCAGGTAAGAACATGCGTATCTGTACCATTACTGGTACTGTCTGATATTGAGGGTTAATCTTGTCTGACAAGACTAAACTACTTAGACAGTTAAAGAGTAAAGGTATTGACGCACCATTAGGTGCTAAGATGGCAGATTTACGCCATATGGTTGACTACTGGATAGACGGACAGGGTTACTTGTTTAGACTGGCGATACCGCCAAGTCGAAAACCCGACAACCCTGCTAATCTATTAGAGTTTGGTAGCATTTACTGGGTTCCAAACAGTGAGTTTGCACGAATGATTGCCAAGTCTCAATTAGTATTTATTATGGGTAGAGCATTTAATGTTCCTGAAGGCTGTATTACTCTTGATGTTCCAAAAGACTTTAACGACAGATGGGGTGTGAGTAAATCTAATGGCAGTAACAACTGATAACATTCGAGACCTTCTCAACAGACCAAAGGGTCTGAATGAAGGCACCATTAGTGAAATGATTACCATTCGCACTAATGAAGTAACTAAGGTTGCCCGTGGTGCAAAGTATGGGGTTGAAGCAGCAAATCAAGTCACTACGGACTTAAAAGAAGGTGCAATTAAAATGTTAGTTGCACTGGATTGTCTTAACATTCTTATTAACACGGTACCAACCTATTATAGTGAAGATGAGCGCAGCGGTAACGACCGGAGATTTGCTGAACAGATAAAAGTCTTTGAAAAAAGAGCAGATAAAGCACTGAAATTAATTTCAGAAGCCGAAGGTTCAGCATACGCAAGCGGTAATACAGCAACTCGTCTATCCTCGAGTTGATGTTAAATGGTTGATAGATACTGGATTAGCAATCAAACTAGCAGTACCGCTAAAACAGCCAATACTGCTGGTAATTGGAATACTGTTGCTGACAGTAGTGGTTCATCAGGTGTTCCAGCAATCGGTGACGATTGCATATTTGGTCACGCTGATACTTTATCAATGGGTAGAGGTAGTGCTTTATGCTCATGGGATTTAGCCCAAGTCAACAGTATTACAACTCTTAATGATTATAGATATGAAACTAAGGTGGTACTATCAGCGATTATTTTTGCTGCAAGCGCAAATACATTAAAAATAACAGAAAATTGGAAGGAGTATGGTTATAGAGTTGGAATGTGGATTACTATTAGTGGTTCAGCCAGCAACAGTGGTTCTTTTTATATTAGTGCCATAAGTGCTGGCTTAATGACTATTAATGCAGTATCAGCAGATGAGGCAATCGGACCAAGTATTACAATTAATTCCGAATCTTCAATTGATTTAACAGTAAGTACTCTTACAATTAGATTACTGGCTCTTGATGGCACCTTAAAAAATACAAGCGGAAGTAATAAAACAGTAAGATTTGTTGGTGCTTTAGGTGCTAATAATAGATACATTACTAATGACCTATCCGCTTCTATACTAAATCAAGATGATATTACATATGATATTTCAACAGGTTCAGGTGGGACTATTTCGTTTGACGATGGACCGTACCCCAAAGTTACTTGTACAGAAATAAGAGTTTTTACATGGGACTATATTGCACCACCAACATCAACAGCGCATGGTTCTGTTTCTTTTTATTCCCTTAGTATTAGTAATGCTGGCGCAAGTGTAAGTTGTGCTGCCACTGACCCTAGAAATGATGTTACAAAGATATTCAAAGTATTAACTACTTCCACTTTTGTTTTTACACCAACTCTATTTGATGCCGGACTATCTACTTGGCATTTCAAAATGAATGGTCCTTTTCCATTCCCTACAAGTGGTATAGGTAATTATGGTGCCGGTGATGGTACCTTCATGGGTCTATGGTATAATGTTGTATTAGATACACCGGCAAGTGCTGGACAAGTATGTAGTATTTCTGCTGGACGGACATTAAATGTTAACTCATTAACCGTTGAAGGCGGTGCTGTTTTACAAGGTGCTTTTACTAAAAATAGTATTGGTTCTTCAGCAATTGTCTCAGTAAGTAGACCTACAATTAATGGTGCTTGGAACTTTTCACAGGTAGCAGATGGTATCTATTCTTCCATAGTATCTGAAACATATCCTATTACACCCTCACACAGCGTAGGTGGTCGTGTACAGTTATCAGACAACGCTGGTAAGTTTATCAGTGACGCAAGGTTAACTTGGACTTCGGCCACATCAACCCTGCTTGTTAACGGCAAACTCGATGTCACAGGGTTAATTGACCCAACAGGAATGCAGTTTGATAGACAGGCTTCAAATCCCGGCTCCGTTGATACCGTATGGGTTAATGCCTCCGGTACACTAATGTTTGGTGCAAGCGCAGCCGGAGGTGGTGGCGGTTCCGGTGACATTACTTCAGTAGTGGCAGGTACCGGTTTATCAGGCGGGGCTACAAGTGGAGCAGCAACACTTAATTTAGCCGCTATTGCTGATGATACCATATTAGCAAATGTTTCGGGTGGTTCTTTAGCACCTGCGGCTCTCAATGTGGCGGGAATAAAAACTCTTATTGGTGACGCAACAACTTCTGTTCACGGTCTAATGACCGACACTCAATTTGATTCATTGGCTGCTAATGTATCTAAACTATCAGGTATAGAAGCAAGTGCTGATGTAACAGACACCGCAAATGTAACTGCGGCTGGCGCACTGATGGATTCAGAAGTCGATGCCGATATTAAAACTCTTTCGCTACCGGCTAGTACAACTATTAGTGCCTATGGTAAAACCTTGATTGATGATGCTGATGCTGCGGCGGCTCGTACTACACTAAACTTAGGCACAGCCGCAACTACGGCGACAGGTGCCTACGCTACTGCTGCTCAAGGTGCTACGGCTGATACAGCACTACAAGCGGGTATGCCTGTTAGTTTATTACTTAATGATGCCGGTTATCTAACTGCGGCTACAACACCTACTGGTACATGGGGTCGCTGGGAGTCAACCTCTAATTATGATGATAAAGACGAAGGGACTAACCACTTAATGTTAGTTGACGACTCAACTAATTTCACAAGAATAGGTACTTTGACAGGATTTTCTTCAGGAACATTTACTGCTACTGCGGCAACGGCTGGTACTTACATAGTCTATGCTCAAGCACAATATGGTACTGCTACTAATACTCCCGTTCCTGAAACAAGTGGTCTTAAATATCAAGCCCAACTACTTATCTATCATGGTTCAACTATGGAAGGATTTGGTAGGTATCTTAGGAATGGTTTTTGGGCTGACGAACACTACTGTACTACAACCGTAGTTACTTTGGCTGATGGTGAAGAATTAGAAGTATATTATAAACTAAATGACCCTAATACAGCAACCGGCCTCCATTTCAAACTCAAAAATGGAGGGGGCAACCCCGCAACTTATGTAATGATGGTGAAAATAGCATGAAATCTTATTATGAAGTATTAGCAGAACATTATCCTGATGTTCTAAATAACGGTAATGTATTATTTGATAACGGCCAACAGTTTCTAAGATTAGAATTATGGCCCACTGACATATGTGCATGTCCCACGGCAGAACATATAGAATCATTAAGAGGTGAATAAAATGCGTAAAGGAAAAATAGTGTATGTTCCACCTGAAAGGTGCTATACAAATGTGAACATTGAAAAGACAGAACATGGGTACGCTGTATATAGGGTCGGCGAGAGCAAGCCGTTTACCTTTATTCCAACCTCGGCAGTAAAACAAATAGAATATAGAGATGATTGAAATGGATATAACAATGATAGCATTATATGTAGGATTGGCCGGAATAGTACTTACTGGTGTATACAAGATATACCAAAAGTATTACCTTGATGATGGAAAAATTAGCCTAAGTGAATTGGGTGGCATAGTTGACGACATCAAAGAAGTAGTCGAAGAAGTTACAAACGAAAAAAAGAAGTGATTACTATGTCCAAAACAACTCACGGAGTACGCATTGATAATGTCGAAAAGCGTACTGATAAACACGAAGAATTAATTGAAAAGATGGGAGCGGCGCAAACTGACATGATGGTCTCTCTTGCCAAGTTACACGGAAGCGTTAGGATTCTAATTATAATTATAGCGGCTTCGTTTGGTGTTGATGTTGGTAGTCTAATGATGTAAGGTGATTAAATGGGATATTGTACAGCATCAGATGTGGCAGTTAGATTGGGACTTGATTCCGGTCAGCGTGATAGAGCCGCTACTCGTATAGCAAGTGCTATTCGTCGAGCAGGTGTTGACATCGACCAAACATTCAGAGATTACGGGCGTGACGCTCCATCCTCCTACACAGCCTCCACTACACTTAACGGTGTAATAGTCGCAGGTGCTAGTACTATCACCCTAACAAGTGGTACAGACTTTGCGGCGGCAGGTACAGGTAACATAGACGGAGATACATTCAAGTGGACTGGAAAATCCACGCACAATTTAACCGGCTGTACTGGTATCGACTTCGGACACGCAGACGGAGTTGCTGTACAGCAAGGTGAGTTTGCAGAAATTACTCGAGAGATTTGCGGTGATTTAGCGGCTGCTATTTATCTTGAAGATGAATCAGCATTCCATACATCAGGGGCTGACCCTGTGCGTTCTAATATCCTTCGAGCAAGAGGTAATGGTAGTCTAGTTCGATTAGCACACTTAGGTACTGTTGATTGAGGCGATTAGATGAGTATTATAAAAGGTTCAAAAGGTAATTCAAGCGACCTAATGGGTTTTAGTTTTGTAATAGATACTACTAGATTCAAAAGGTCTATGAAAGAATTAGAAAATAGGTCGAGTAAAATTATGTCCGACGCTATATTTGAGGTTCTTAAAAAACAAATACCCGCTGCCCAAAGTCAAATAAAAAGTGATAGTCCCGTTAGACAAAGAGACATGGCACAAAAAGTGGCTGATTCTTTAGGGGTCGAACAGGGAATGGCAGGTAAGCAAAAAGCAGAAGTACGCTTTGGTTCCCTTCCTATGGACTCCGGTGGTGTTAAAGGCTCTCGAGGAGGGAAGTTGGCAGCACTATTAGAATACGGTGCGCCTCAGTTTAACTATCCATTTACATTCAAATCCATTAACAATAGCGCAACCTTTGGTGGTGGTTCAGGTAGTGGTGGTTTTATTAATACCAAAGGAGGTAATAATACAGTCCACCCCGGATTCAAGTCTATTGATTGGCTAAGTAAAGCCCGAGATAAAAGCGTTCCAAAAATAGAAGCGGCTATGAAAACTGCATTTGAAAAAGCATGGAGGGATATTACTGCCAATAGCAACAACAAGTGAGTACTGGACTAGCCGTATGAATGGTGGTACTCCAGTTGACCTAACTGGTTACGGTCAAAATAACGAGTCATTTACATTAGCCGGTACGGGTAGTGACGGTTCAGCCGTCGGCGAAGCATGGCAAATCGCCAGTGCTGGCAGCGGCCAACTGTGGTCGGTAATACCTACTACTAGCGACTACAGTATAGTTACTTGTCTAAAATACACTGTAACGCCAAATAATGATACAGTCTTAATGATGTTAGACAATGGTGACTACAAAGTCGAAGTAAAGGCTACCGGTGACGACCAAACATTAAAGGTAGTAGGTGCTACTACCGTTGTAACAAGAGATTTAGATTTGAAACAGGCCGATGGTTTCGAGGCTGTCCCAATCATGCTCCGCCTAACATTAAGTGCTGCTGGAGTTGCTCGTTTGTATATGCGTGAGATTATCGAAGATGATTTGGCGAGTACAAACTACATAGAAATAACTGGCGCATCAGGCTCAAGTAAAAAAATACAGTGGGGAAATAACAATGGAACAATTTTATGGAATAATGTATACGCTACGAACATGGGTGCTTTCAATCCCGACGAATTATCCACTAGCGCATTTGTATCTGATTCTTTGCTCCGCATGGGTCTATCAGTAGTACAACTACTAAAGGATAGTAAAAGATTCTTTTTGAAAAATCAAGTAAACGATTCTTCTATTCTATATGGTTATGATATATCATCACAAATGGTCTCAAGAATTGCTCCACCAAGCATACATGTCATATTGCAGAAAATGGATTCCCCTGATTTTGCTACCCTCGGCGGCTCAAGAATTACGCAACTTTTCACATTGGTACTATTTATCACTACTAGAGGTACCGATTATAAAAACGCATATCGTATGGGTATGGAGATAGCCGGTGATGCCTTCGATGAAATCTATACTAACACCGGGCTTAAAGGCACTACTGATAGCCTGACTGATTATACAATTGAGTTTGATACTAAGATGGACGATGATGAAGTTATATGTGTTCACAAGATGGAAATAACTTACATGCGACAACTCAGTATGCTGCTTCGATAAGAACCTTCAAATAACAAACCGCTTGTAGGGACATACAGGTGAAAGTAAATGACCTCTAATTTTACATACAGATATTTGAATATAACTCCCGAACATACGGCAGCAATTAAAGCCACAGGAACCCCTACCGCTACAACATACGGTACCAAGTCTGATATGACATTCGCTACTGGTGCGTCTAGTACGGCACTCCCATATATAGGGATGGGTGAGATTGATGATGAAAGTATTGCATATCAATTTGACCTAATGACTCGTAGTGGTATAAGCCGCTACGGTGCTGCTAAGTCCGTTAACGGCAAAGAATACTCCGAAGGTGGAATAAACTTCGTAACACAACCTGACGACTTTTTGGGCCTATGTCTATTTGGTATCTACGGGTCCGGTGATGGCTATACTATTGGTGCTTCTAATTTGATTCACTCATTCACAGAATCATCAAACAATCAACTACCTTCCTTTACACTTGAAGTAGGTCGTGAAGAAAAAGAGCATACCTACACAGGTATGTGTATTAACAACCTATCAATTAGTGCAACTCATGGTGAGTATGTCACTTCAAGCGTTACTTTCAATGGCAAGAGTGAATCAAATGTTGATACACTTATAGCAGCACCTACCTTTGGTGGTGCAACACTCGATGGATTCCACTTTGCAGAAGGCACAGTTAGTTTCTCTGAATCAGGAAGTACTGGAGTATCATCAACTAAGATTAAGTCTATCAGTATGGAGTTCAACATGAACCTTGATACTGATGCGGCTTGCTCTATTGGCGACAGAACATACCTTCGCCAACCACAACCACAACTGCGTGAAATCACAGGAAGCGTTGAGTTTTCAGATGCTTCCACAACCAGTGCAACAAATGTACCGGGCTATGACATGCTTCTAGCAGCCGCCGGAAAGATGTACACTGGTGTTGCAGCAGACCCAGCAATTAAATTAGTCTTGACAAACAGCACACAAAGTCTAGCAATAGGCATTCGTAAGGTACGCTGGGAAGCACCATCAGCGAATGTTTCAGGCCGTGACACACAAACACTTACTCTAAACTTCGTAGCACTTGTTGATGTAACAGACAATGTAATGAGCAATATGGTATTAACTCATACTGCTGCTTCAACCGCACTTGCCGTCGGTGTCAAATACGATACTATTTGAGGGTGATTTGAATGCCGGTACAAAATCCAGCAAACTTAACCGTAGTTTCGGTTCAAAGTAGTGCGGCTACAATCCACACTACCGTTCAGACTTGGCTTAGGGCTAATATGGCGGCAGCAGATGAATTATACAGTGTCCAATACATTTCTAATAAGTACAGTGACAAAGTTACAGCAATCATACTATTCGAGGACCAGTGATTAATATGCAGAAATCAGTAGGAAAAATAATTGGAAAAGTAACATCAGTTGTACTTATTAAAGGTACAGAAATCAAAGTCGATGAGCCGGTTGTAGAACCGGTTGTAGAAACAGTTGTTGAAGTAAAGACGACTGAGGCAAAGAAAGAGCCAGTAAAGAAAAGTAAAGTAAAGAAGAGTGAAAGAAATGCCAATACTAAAAAAAGAGTTTGAAATAGGAAACAAGAAGATTTGGGTACGCCAAGCCTCGGGCATGGAACGACTCAAGTTTGAAACTGTACTAGCCAAAACATTCCGTAAGTTTAAGCACTTTGGTTTAGACCAAAGTGAATGGACTGATGAGCAACAAGAAGAGTTTATGCTTGCTCTTGAACTTAACGACGGCGATGTATCAGCACAAATAACAAATATGATTCCACCATGTCTGCCGGAAGGTTTCGATGTCAATATGCTTGACAAAGATGAATTAATGCTTATATTTAATTTCGTTAGAGGGCTCGATGAGCCGGAAGGCGCAATCCCTTTGGACTACTAGGCAAGGTAGCCCCAGCATTATGTTCATCCTACAAAGGAGCCTTACCAAGCGACTTACTGATGAAATATACTGTTGAGGGGGGAATGTACTTGTTTGAATATGACCTTGCCGTACTTAATGAAATGCAAGACCAAATCAAGGAGGCCACTGGCAAAGGTAAAGCCGATGGCAAGTCCATGATGGAACGGGTCAAACAGCGCAGGGGGAACCCATCCCCCGAATTAAGTGCCGGTGATGCAGTAGAATTATTAAAACAACGGGGCATACCTGTACAAGAACAGGGAGAGTGATAACATGACACGAATAGGCCCATCCCAAATGTTCTTTAACATGGTTGCGGGCTTCAATGCTCGTAAACTAATCTCGGACCAACGGGCTGCTATGGCTATGATGAGGGCCGTTACCTTAGACTCCTTTGAGGCCATGCTAAAACCTGTTGGTGAATTAGATAAAGCCATTCAAGTTTTCATAGAAAGTATTAAAGAAGTTAGTCAGGAAATGGGTAAGGCTTCAGTTGAGTTTGCCAAGTTTTATGACGAAGATAATGCTCGAAAAATGAAAGAC
>TARA_R110000787_G_scaffold132412_1_pt1 | contig 14483 bp, 12 predicted proteins | sample TARA_R110000787 | Tara Oceans TARA_R110000787 (sample SAMEA4397920) | marine metagenome | biome: Polar Biome; feature: [DCM] deep chlorophyll maximum layer (ENVO:01000326); material: water (ENVO:00002006), including particulate matter (ENVO:01000060) such as... | depth 35 m
ATCGGATAACTCCGGAATCGCTGTTCGGAATCACCGAAATACGCAAGGAGATTGCTATGTCTGTAATATCTGGAAAATCTAATTACGAGCTTGATGTTTTAAGCGCTCGTTCTATGCATGATGAGTTATCTGAAAGTAAGACGGCTGCTAGTTCTAACGACTACAAGAAGTGCATTGATAAGATTCAATTAATATTTTCATCAATGAGGGAAAGTACGAAAAGTAAAGTAAAGAGGAAAGTCATAATGCTTTATGAGGAAGGTAAAAGAAAAAATGATAAGAAACATGCACAGCGTGCAGCGAATAAACTGTACAAAAACCTTGGAATTAAAAGCATTGAAACAGGCCGAGCATATTTCTATGTCTATGTAGTTTATCAACGGTTTTTGAATATTAATAGGGCAGGAGTGGTGACCAGAACTAATATTAAATCTGTAGTTACGTTTCTGAATGAAGTAAGTGAAATATATAATTATAATTCAAATACGCTCAAAAAATATAAACAAGCGCTACAGTGGATATTGAGAAATAATGGTGACCTTGATATGCATGAAACGTTAGAAGATATAGCCCCGGGCCTTGATGCAGGTTATGCGCCGAGATTTTATACGTTTGCGCAGTTTTCAACCTTGTACGAGCATTGTAAAACCTCGCAACAGCATGCCTCATTAGCTATCTGCTATTATTCGGGACTACGTGCCCACGAAATATTGACAATATTACCGGGGGATCAACGCGAACCGCATAAGCGGCCAGCCCTAGATACGAAATTTCAATATATGGATGGCCGATTGTACACGGTTTGTGGCAAAGGTGGTTTGATCCGACTGGTCTGTATTCCACATCCTTACGCAGACGATCTCGAAGCCCTTCGGCTCTCCGTACCAGCGAAAGTCAAAGACCGTGGAAAGTTTTACTATTCGCACTATGCAGTAATAGGTGGTGCCAGATTATCGTCTTGGTTTAGTCAATTTTCCAAGAAAATATTGGGATTTTCTAATGGCGTTCATGGTTTAAGGCATAGCTACGCCCAGAATCGATTTGAAGTGTTATTAAATAGGCATTTATCCGTTGATATCGCGTTAAGAACGGTTAGTCAGGAACTCGGTCATTTTCGACCTGAGATAACTAAAGTTTATCTAAGAGGCGTGCTTTTCTCAATGATAAAAGCAGTTTTTACTAAAGTTAAAAAGACAGCTTTTGTGAGCGTGTAAAGTAATATTAAATTTCTACGCTATTAGAAATTGCATAGCGCAAAAATATGTTGAGGTGTTTTTAAGGGTGTGAGTTAAGCGGTGGAAGTCTGATTTGACTGCAATATTAACTTTTCTTTCAAATCGGCTAATAAAGTCGTTTTTTCTACATCATTTAATGCGTTATCTTCATTATTGGTAATGAAAAATACGTCTTCAACCTGATCGCCCAATGTGACCATTTTGGCATTGATAACTTGTATTTGATGCACCAAAAAAACCTGAGCGACAGTAGATAGTAAGCCGGGTCTGTCATGAGTATATAATTCCATCACTGAATGATTCTGTTGCAAGTTGGTGGCAAACTTGATGACAGGTTCGGTTTGAAATAGTTTGGTCGTTCTCGGTATGAGCTGCGGTGCGTAACCCGAGGTCAGTTCGTCGCGGGTCAGCTGTTTGTGCAAGGCGTCGATAATATCTTGGTAACGTTGTTGGGCACCATTAACAATAAATGTATTTAATGCGTAACCGTCAAGGCTGATGTTAAGCTTGGCATCCAGAATGTTCAGTCGTAACTGTTCCAAGCATGCTGTTGTAGCTGCAAACAAGCCGCGCCTGTCACGCGTGAAAAAGCATAGTTCCAAGGTGTGGTTATCATTATGTGGGCGTACCAGAATCAGCGTATCCTGGGCCAGGTTTTCTAAACGGCCATTGTTTTGCCAGACGATTTCATCGACAGAGCGCCGTAGAAAATAGTCCAAATCGTAGTGAAGCCATAAAGTTGTGACATCCTGTGGAGACCAACCTAACTTGACGAGTTGATCAAGCGCCTGCTGATATTTTTGATAACTTTTTTCCTGTGTACTTTTCTCCTGGACTTCGGAATTTTCCAGCCATTGATGGGTGCTGTGATAAAGCTGTTTGAGCAGCGAATCACGCCAACCATTCCACAAATTATTATTTGTGGCTCTAATGTCGGCTACAGTCAACAAATACAAATAATTTAATCTGTTAACACTGCCAACTAAACCAGCAAAGTCCTGAATGACTTCAGGATCTTCCAGATCTTTCTTTTGGGCAGTGGACGACATAGCCAGATGATGTCGAACTAGAAAAGTCACAATGCTGGTGTCGTAATCACTCAAATTATGTTGGGTACAAAATTGTTCTGCATCCTGAACTCCCAGAATACTGTGATCACCACCACGGCCTTTGGCAATGTCATGATAAATACCGGCAATGTAGAGCAATTCAGGTTTTGGCAGTTGATAAAATACTTCCGAACATAACGGGAATTCATCTTTGAATTCAGCGCAAGAGAAACGCCGCAAGTTACGCACCAGGAACAAGGTGTGTTCATCAACGGTATAGGCATGAAATAAATCATGCTGCATTTGTCCAACGATTCGGCCAAATTCTGGCAGATAGGCACCCAATACGCCGAGCTGATTCATCCGACGGAATTCGTGTGTAACGCCTTTGGGCTGGCGAATGATCTCCATAAACAAGCTGCGATTTTTGATGTCTGCACGAAAGCGTTCATCAATTAAATGTAAATGCGCGTGAATTTGGCGGATTGTTGATGCGCGAATGCCTTTGATATGTGGGTGCTGTTGCAGAATCAAGAATACTTCTAACAAAGCATAAGGATAGAAGGCAAACATACCGGGGTTAATGGTTTCTAAATAACCATTATGTGATTGGAAGCGACGGTTTATTGGTTCGATATCCCTTGGCTCATCTGCCAGTATGATATTTTCTTCAAATAGCTGTAACAACAGTGCATTCATCTGCCCAACTGCGCGGACAGTCCGGTAATAATCTTTCATGAAATGCTCAACGGCCATGCGGCTGTTGGTTTCAACGTAACCTAACTGTTTCGCAAGTTCACGTTGATGATCAATCATCATTTTTTCTTGTTTACGCCCGGCTAGATGATGCAAAGCAAATCGCACTCGCCATAAAAAACGCCGTGATTGTTGCAGTGTGTCGAATTCACTCTCAGCCAAAAATCCTTTGGATTTCAAGCCTTGTAGATTTCTTACATCGAAATGTTGTTGAGCAACCCAGTTGATGACCTGGATATCGCGCAGACCGCCAGGTGATTCTTTTAAATTTGGCTCGAGGTTATTGCCGGTATCGTTATATTTATGATGCCGCTGAATTTGCTCCTGTTTTTTACGCTCGTAAAATAACCGGGTATCCCAGGTTTTATTGGAAACGGTTAATTGTTGTAATTGCTCAAACAATTGCTGATTACCGGATAAAAATCGCGCTTCTAGCAAATTGGTGGCAATGGTAATGTCGTCTTCTGCTTGGTGACGACATTCACTAATCGTGCGCACACTATGGCCAATTTCAAGACCGATATCCCATAGTTGGGTTAGAAAGTTAGATAACGCTGCTGGCGGTGCTTCGGCAATCGAATCGTCTAATAACACTAGCAAGTCGACATCGGAATGAGGATGTAATTCACCACGTCCATAGCCACCTACCGCTACCAAGCTCACAGTCGTTTCGGCAGCTAGATTCTTTTGCCAAATGAATTGCAGGATTTCGTCTACAAAATGTGATTGTTGATGAACTAGCCAATCAATGTCAGCCTCATCTTCAAAAAAACATTTTTTTAAATGTTGGGAGGCTTTCGCGAGAATATCGCGACAACCAGTCGCATTATCTGCCTGGCCAAATTCGCAGACAGATTGTGCTGCAATTGCCATTATTGGAGGCTCCTATGAGCGTTCTTCATCCCTAAGGGTTAAAATCTCATGACCATCATCGGTCACCAGAATAGTGTGTTCCCATTGGGCAGATAAGGAACGGTCTTTAGTGACTACAGTCCAGCCATCAGGCAGTTGGCGTACTTGCCGTTTGCCAGCATTGATCATTGGTTCAATCGTAAAAGTCATACCAGTTTGTAGCGTCATTCCAGTATCGGGCGAACCATAATGTAAAACTTGTGGTTCCTCATGGAATACCTGACCAATGCCGTGCCCACAATATTCTCTGACAACAGAAAAGTGTTCATTCTCCGCATGTTGCTGAATCGCATGACCGATATCGCCAAGTTTGATACCTGGCTTGACCATATCAATGCCAATCAGCATGCATTCACGAGCGACTCGAGATAATCTCTGGGCAAGAATCGAGGTTTTTCCAACATGGAACATTTTGCTGGTGTCGCCGTGGTAACCGTCCTTGATTACCGTGATATCGATATTAATGATATCGCCATCTTTCAGTTTTTTATCGCTGGGAATGCCATGACAAATAACATGGTTCACCGATGTACAGATAGATTTTGGAAAACCATGGTAGTTTAACGGCGCAGGAATGGCTTTTTGTTCGTTCACAATATAATCATGGCAGATTTTATTTAATTCATCGGTGGTGATGCCCGCGACTACATGTGGTTCTATCATGGTTAATACGTCAGCGGCGAGTTTGCCTGCCACACGCATTTTTTCAATTTCTTCTGCTGTTTTGATAGTCACACTCATGTCTGATCCTGATTGCTATTAACGATAAAAAGACAAAGCATAGTTTGCCGTAAAAAGCCGTTAACTACCAGTTAAGCAGGCTAATCCAACCTATATACTGTTGGTGCTTTGTTTTAGTTGGTAACTGTGGAATAATATGCGCGCCTTAGCAAAGGCAAAATCACACACGTGCCGACACAGTTATCGGGGTGCTGTCTGGAAAATCAGATCAGTCGATAGCTGGGGTACGTGGAGGTTTAACCCCATATATATAGGTATAAAAATGGCTAAAATTACTATGCGCCAAATGCTTGAAGCTGGCGTTCACTTCGGTCACCAAACGCGTTACTGGAACCCAAAAATGGGTCCTTACATCTTTGGTAAACGTAACAATATTCATATCGTTAACTTAGAGCACAGTCTGCCTATGTTTAACGATGCACTTAACTACGTCAGCAAACTGGCTTCCAAAAAAGGTCGTATTTTGTTCGTCGGCACTAAACGTGCTGCACAAGATTCAATCCGTGAAGATGCTGAACGTTGTGGCATGCCTTACGTCAACCGTCGCTGGTTGGGTGGTATGTTGACCAACTATCAAACCGTTCGCCAATCAATTAAACGTCTTGAAGCAATTCAAGCGATGATTGAATCAGGTAAGACGGAAGGTTTGAAAAAGAAAGAAGTTCTGAACCTGACTCGTGAACAAGAGAAATTAGAAAAAAGCATCGGTGGTATCAAGAAAATGGGTAACCTGCCAGATGCTTTGTTTGTAATTGACGTTGATCACGAACGCATTGCTATTCAAGAAGCCAATAAACTGGGCATTCCTGTTATTGCCGTCGTTGATACTAACAGTAATCCTGAAGGTGTTGACTATGTTATTCCTGGCAATGACGACTCTATGCGCGCTATTCGTCTGTACACAGCAAACATTGCCGACACCATTCTGGAAGGCCGTGCATCGGTCACCACCGGTGATGCCAGCGAACAGTTTGTTGAAGTCGCGGAAGAAAATGCACCAGCTGCAGCTGAATAAGCTCTGCTAATGACTTAAGCAGGCTCGCTGAAAAGCGGGCCTGTGTCGTATGTGTGGTCTTAAAAAAGACCGTTCACAAAAATTGATTTTAAGGGTTACAAGAAAATGGCTATAACTGCAGCTTTAGTAAAAGAACTGCGTGAGCGTACTGGCTCCGGCATGATGGAATGCAAAAAAGCATTGGTAGAATCGAACGGCGATATCGAAGTAGCGATTGAAGAAATGCGTAAATCTGGTCTGGCTAAAGCCGACAAAAAATCAGATCGTGTTGCTGCTGAAGGTGTTATTGCCATCGAAACCAGTGCTGACAACAAACAAGCAGTAATGCTTGAAGTGAACTCAGAAACTGACTTCGTAGCAAAAGCAGATGATTTTGTTAATTTCGTCGAAGCAGTAGCGAAGAAAGTGCTTGAAGCTCAACCTGCTGATTTAGACGCATTAATGCAATTATCATTAAGCAATGGTGAAAGTATTGAAACAGTTCGCCAATCATTGGTCGCGAAAATTGGTGAAAACATTCAAATTCGTCGTTTTACATTGATGAATGCAGAAGCTGGTGTTATTGGTGCTTACCGTCATGGCGATCGCATCGGTACATTGGTTCAATTGAACGGTGGTGATGAGAGTCTGGCGAGAGATTTAGCAATGCATGTTGCTGCCAGCCGTCCTCAAGCGGTTTCTGCTGCTGAATTACCAGAAGAATTATTGCAAAAAGAACGTGATATTGTGGCGACTCAAGCACGTGAAAGCGGCAAGCCTGAAGCGATTGTTGAAAAAATGATCGAAGGTCGCATGAGCAAGTTTGTTAACGAAATTAGCCTGTTGGGTCAAGCTTTTGTTAAAGACCCAGATGTCACTGTTGAGAAGCTGGTTAAACAAGCTAATGCAACGGTTGAAGGTTTTGCCTGTTTTGAAGTTGGTGAAGGTATCGAGAAGAAAGCCGATAACTTTGCTGAAGAGGTTATGGCTCAGGCACGAGGAAATTAAATTATGACAACATCGGGAAGTCAGCCAGTCTATAAGCGAATTCTGCTCAAGCTGAGTGGGGAAGCTTTAATGGGAACTGCCGAGTATGGCATTCAACCCGAGGTGATTTCCCGATTTGCCCAAGAAATATCTGAACTGAATGCCCAAGGTGTTCAGCTCGGTATTGTGATTGGTGGTGGCAATATCTTCCGTGGTGCCGGTCTTGCGGCTAGTGGGATGGATAGAGTCAGTGCCGATCATATGGGCATGTTGGCCACGGTTTTAAATGCACTGGCACTGCAGGATGCTCTGGAACGTAATGGAACATTCTGTCGTGTCATGTCTGCAATCCGTATACATGAAGTGTGTGAAGATTATCTGCGTCGTCGTGCGATTCGTCATTTGGAAAAAGGTCGTGTGGTGATTTTTGCTGCCGGTACCGGTAATCCATTTTTCACTACTGACTCGGCCGCCAGTTTACGTGCTGTTGAAATTGGTGCTGAGCTGATGCTCAAAGCCACTCAGGTTGACGGTGTGTATGATGCTGATCCGCGGAAAAATCCGGATGCGGTTCGTTACGATACTTTATCTTATGATGAAGTCATCAATAACCGTCTCGGTGTGATGGATACGACTGCGGTAGTCATGTGTCAGGAGCAGAAAATGCCTTTACGGGTATTTGATGTTCATCGTTACGGTAATCTGACTGACATTGTGTACGGGAAAAATGTTGGAACATTGGTTAAATAGGACAAATCATGATTAATGATATTCAAAAAGATGCAGCAGACCGGATGCAAAAAAGCGTTTCCGCTCTGAGTACTGCACTGGCGAAAATTCGTGCCGGACGAGCACATACCAGTTTATTAGATCATGTCACAGTGCCATATTACGGTTCTGACGTTCCATTAAGTCAGGTTGCCAGTGTGGGCATTGAAGACTCAAGAACACTTACAGTGGCTCCTTGGGAAAAAAATATGGTGTCAGTCATCGAGAAAGCTATTATGACTTCTGATTTGGGTGTCAATCCAAACAGTGCTGGCATGACGATCCGTATTCCAATCCCACCGTTAACCGAAGAACGTCGTAAAGATTTGGTTAAGGTGGCTAAGTCTGAAGCTGAGAATGCCCGCATTGCAGTGCGTAACATTCGCCGTGATGCCAATGGCAGCTTGAAAGATTTATTGAAAGACAAGGCGATTTCTGAAGATGAGCAACGCGGTGCAGAAGAAGCCATTCAGAAGTTAACCGATAGCACCATCAAACAGATTGACGAAGTGCTGGCAGAAAAAGAAACTGATTTGATGGCGGTCTAAGCCATTACGGTTTAGCCATTATTGATGAAATCTTCCAGCCGTTCTATACCCAGACACATTGCTATCATCATGGATGGCAATGGTCGCTGGGCAAAACAACGGTTACAACCACGTTTCATGGGCCATCGTGCAGGTGTAAGAGCAGTAGAAGGCATTGTCAAACACTGTGTTGCTACCGGTGTTGAAGTCCTTAGCCTGTTTGCTTTCAGTAGTGAAAACTGGCGCCGACCTGGCAAAGAAGTTAACTTGTTGATGGAGTTATTCAGTCACGCCTTGGATAACCAGGTTAAACGTCTACATAAAAATAATATCCGTCTGAACATTATTGGCGATATCAGCCGTTTTTCGGATTCGCTTCAACAACAAATTGCCGATGCAACAGCATTAACTGCTGCAAATGATGGTTTGATTTTGAACATTGCTGCCAACTATGGTGGGCGATGGGATATTGCTCAGTCAGTTCAGCAGATTGCTTATAAAATTAAATCTGGCGAATTGAATCCGGAGCAAATCGACGAAACCTTATTAGCCAGTCATCTGGTTACAGCGGATCTACCTGAACCAGACTTGTTTATCCGTACTGGTGGGGAGCAACGCATCAGTAACTTCTTACTGTGGCAATTAGCCTACACAGAATTGTATTTTACCGAGAAACTATGGCCAGAATTCAAAGCGCAGGATCTGGATATCGCCATTGAATCTTTTTCCAGCCGCGAGCGCCGTTTTGGTCGCACTTCAGAACAACTAACTGGTCAAGATGATGCTTAAACAGCGATTATTAACCGCTGCAGTACTCATCCCCTTAATTATACTGGCTATATTATTTTTACCCAGTATCGGTTTTATCGCTTTGCTGACGGTTATTTCTTTGATGGCAATGTGGGAATGGCTGTCGATGGCTGCAATGAAACCAGTCACTAAAGTCTTTGCCGGCTTGTCATTTCTTGCTGTTTTAGCCCTGCTGTTTACCATGGCAGCCATACAACAGGTTTTATTAAGTGGTTTGATTTTTTGGCTAATCATCAGCCTTATCATTGTTTTATTTGCTCATCGTCCATTACCCGGTGTTCTCGCACGCTGCTTCCATAACAAATTATTTACCTATCTGCTAAGCATGCTGGTTTCGTTATTGTTTGTTTACAGTGCGGTGTGGTTGCATGGACTGGCCAACGATGGGCCAGTTTTAGTGCTTTATGTTCTGATAAGTGTTTGGCTGGCAGATACTGGCGGTTATTTCGCTGGTAAACGTTGGGGAAAACATGCTTTAGCGAAAGCCATCAGCCCGAATAAAACACTGGAAGGATTGGCAGGAGCGTTGGTATTAGTCGCCATCTGGAGCGTGATCGCTCATTTAATGGGTATTGCTGAGCATTTATCAGTAGTAACGTGGATTGTTATCAGCGTGATATCCGGATTGATTTCAGTCTGTGGTGATTTATTTGAAAGTTTATTCAAACGTAGTTATCAGATAAAAGACAGCGGTCATTTACTACCTGGACATGGCGGAATGCTGGATCGGGTGGACAGTCTTTTAGCCGCAGTTCCATTCTTTGCCGCACTTATGTGGCTGACAGGGCAGTTTTAATGCAGCGCATTACTATCCTTGGCTCAACGGGTTCTATTGGCATCAGCACTTTAGACGTATTACAACGACACCCGGATAAGTATCGTGTCTATGCACTTGCAGCAAATAAATCAGTTGATGTGTTGTTTGAACAATGCAAACAATTTAAACCTGCAGTCGCAGTAATGTTATGTCCCGATTCGGCCGAACAACTTGAAGTGAAATTTCGCAACGCTGGATTAGCCATTAAAGTACAAAGTGGCATGCAAGCGCTGGAAATGATTTCAAGCACCGAAGAAACGGATGTTGTTGTCTCAGCAATAGTTGGGGCTGCCGGATTAATGCCGACTTTGGCCGCAGCCAATTCAGGTAAACGAATCTTGCTGGCAAACAAAGAAGCGCTGGTAATGAGCGGTGCTTTATTAATGCGCGAAGTACAAGCAAATAACGCTATTTTGTTACCGGTTGATAGCGAACATAATGCTATATGGCAGTGCATGCCAGTGGGTGATACTCAGCAATATCATTTTGAAAATGAAGGCATTCGCCGCATTATTCTTACTGCATCAGGTGGGCCGTTTCGTGATTGGAATGTAGCCGATTTAGAAAACGTAACGCCGGAACAAGCTGTTGCCCACCCTAATTGGTCGATGGGGCCAAAAATATCAGTTGATTCCGCCACGATGATGAATAAAGGTCTTGAAGTCATCGAAGCACATTGGTTATTTGGAATGAGCAGCGACAAAATTGAAGTCGTATTGCATCGTCAAAGCATCATCCATTCTATGGTGGATTATGCTGATGGATCAGTCTTGGCGCAGATGGGGAATCCTGATATGCGCACGCCGATCGCCAATACGCTTGCTTGGCCGGAGCGTATTGATTCAGGCGTTGAAGCTTTGGATTTAGTGAAAGCCGGAAGGCTGGACTTTGCCGCTGCAGATTTTGAGCGATTCCCTTGTCTGGCACTTGCTTATAAGGCGTTAAATACTGGCGGAACAAGTACCGCCATTCTTAATGCCGCTAATGAAGTGGCAGTAGAAGCCTTTCTTAATCGGCAAATCAAGTTTACCGATATTGCCCGAATTATTGCTGATGTTTTGGAAAGCGTAAAATCAACTCCAGCCGATTCATTGGAACAAATTTTGTCTGCCGACAAAATGGCCAGAAAGATCGCCCAACAGCAGATACAGGTTTTATGCAATCACTAATATTTTTCATCGTCGCTCTGAGTTTGCTGGTGGTCATTCATGAGTTTGGCCACTACTGGGTAGCGCGGCGCTGTGGGGTGAAAGTACTGCGTTTTTCAGTTGGTTTTGGTCAAAAGCTTTGGTCGAAGCAATTAAAAAATGGTACAGAGTTTGTCATTGCAGCCCTGCCATTGGGCGGCTACGTCAAGATGCTTGATGAGCGAGAAGGGCCGGTGGCTGAAAATGAGCTTGATCAAGCCTTTAATCGTCAGCCATTAATGAACCGAGTGGCAATTGTTTCCGCCGGACCAATAGCTAATTTGTTATTTGCAATATTTGCCTATTGGCTGATTATGGTTGTCGGTGTACCAGGCATAAAACCGATTATTGCTGAAGTGACAACGGACTCACCTGCTGCTGTGGCTCAGCTACATGCAGGTGAAGAAATTATTGCCGTCAATGGCAAAGCAACACCAACGATAAACAGCTTGTTTCAGCAATGGTTGAGGTTAGCCCAAGATGGAGAAACCATCACGCTAACAACTCTTAGCGCAGATGTTGAAACCAACAAACAACTTGCTCTACCAAAGCTAGGCCTTGATGATGCAGGTTCGCTGTTTAATCAGATCGGGATTAAAATGCAGCAACCTGATATGCCGCCGGTGTTGGGCGATATTGTGGTCGACAGTCCAGCAGAAAAAGCAGGGTTACAAGCTGGTGATGAATTAATTTCTGCTGATGGCGAGGCTTTATCAAGTTGGCAGGCCTGGGTCACACTGATTCAGAATCATGCTGATCAGCCTATTGAAGCTGAAATTCTGCGCAATGGACAAATTCAGAACTTTGTTATTACCCCTGAAGCAGACCAAAATGGTATTGGTCGGATAGGCGCAGCGGTCAATACAGATGCATTTGAAATCCCTGCAGAATTACAAGCAGAGTTACGCTATGGACCGTTAGCAGCAATGCCAGAGGCAGTGATGCAAACCTGGCAGTTTAGTGTGACTACGTTAAGCGGTTTATGGGGCATGCTAGTCGGTACAGTATCAAGTGACAACCTGGGTGGTCCCATTGCGATTGCCCAATTCGCCGGGGACTCGGCACAGCAAGGGTTTATTGCCTTTATCAGTTTTTTAGCCATGATCAGTATTAGTTTGGGTATTTTGAATTTATTGCCTGTACCGGTACTTGATGGTGGCCATTTGCTCATGTATTTTTTTGAATGGGTTCGTGGTAAACCGCTACCGGAATCAATACAAATACAGGGACAAAAAATAGGATTATTTTTGATTCTGTTATTGATGGTATTCGCTTTTACAAATGACATTGCTCGTCTGATTGGCTAATCCTCTCATTGCAGGTACACTTACGATTTTCTTCGGCTGACTGACTGTAAAATAACAATGAAACAAATCATCACAGCATTGACGCTCATCTGGTTATCCTCCGCAGCTTGGGCCGAGGAATTTATCATTAAAGATATCCGTGTGGAGGGCCTACAACGCATCTCTGCAGGAACGGTTTTTAACTTCTTACCGGTCAAGGTAGGCGATGAGCTGACAGATAACGATGTTAGAGGCATCATTCGTTCTCTGTTTAAATCGAAATATTTCAATGATGTACAAGTTGAGCGTGATGACGGTGAATTGGTCATCAAAGTCAGTGAACGTCCCGCTATTTCCAGTATTGAATTTGTCGGTAATAAGGATCTAGACAGTGATGAGCTGACTAAATCGTTGCGACAAATTGGTTTTGCAGAAGGCCAAGTGTTTGAACAAGCTATGTTGGAACGAGTTGAGCTTGAATTGCAACGTCAGTATTTCAGCCGTGGTAAATACGGAGTCAATATTGATTCAGAAGTTACACCCTTGTCGCGTAACCGAGTTGCGGTGCGTATCAACATGGCGGAAGGGGTGGTGGCGACTATTGGTGAAATAAATATCGTTGGCAATGACTCTTATGAAGATTCAGAGTTGTTAGAGGAATTAGAATCGACCACTGGTGGTTGGTTATCATCTCTAACCAAAGACAATCAATATTCACGTCAAAAATTATCTGCTGATCTTGAAACCTTACGTTCATTTTATCTAGATCGAGGCTATGTAGATTTCACTGTTGAATCGACCCAAGTCACAATTTCAGATGATAAAAAACAGATGTTTATCACCGTCAATATTGCCGAAGGTGAACGTTATAAAATCAATGAAGTAAGGCTCGCGGGCAATCTGATTGTGCCTGAGGAAGAACTGTTCGATTTGGTCACCATTCGTAAAAACTCTGTATTTTCAAGAAAAGCGATTACTTCCAGTTCGGAAAGACTGACTGATCGTTTAGGTAATGATGGTTATGCGTTTGCTAACGTTAATGCTGTACCTGATATTGATCGTGAAACGCGGGAAGTAGACCTGACTTTCTTTGTTGATCCTGGTCGACGAGCTTATGTAAGACGTATCAATATTTCTGGCAATAGTAAAACCCGTGATGAAGTATTACGCCAAGAATTGCGTCAACAAGAATCAGCTTGGATTTCTACCGGCGATGTTGAACGGTCTCGTGAACGTATCTCACGTTTAGGCTATTTCGAAGATGTGAACGTCGAAACATTACCAGTTGCAGGTACTTCGGATCAGGTTGACCTGGACTTTGCCGTCACCGAAATGGCCTCTGGTAGTTTGTCAGCCGGTATTGGTTATTCCCAGTCTGACGGTATTATCTTTAATGCAAACGTGACACAGAAAAACTTCTTTGGTAGCGGTAAGCATGTACGCTTTGGTTTTAATAACAGCCGAGTCAATACCGTCTACAGCTTTGGTTATACTAATCCGTTTGCAACGGTTGACGGTATCAGTCAAGGGTTTAACCTTTTCTACCGTGAAACGGATGCCTTTAAAGCCAATATAGCTAACTACACCACAGACGTTTTTGGGGGCGATATTAATTTTGGAATACCCGTTTCAGAGAATAATCGCATCAATCTTGCATTGGGCTATGAAAATACTCAGTTGGATATTCCAACCAGAAGAAGAAATGACAGGGAAGAAATTACGCGTTACAGAGATTATATTGAGCAAGAAGGTGACTCATTTAATTCCTTTCCTGTAACCATTAGTTGGTCAGGTGACACACGTGACAATGCAATTTTACCGACAAGGGGGATGTCACAGAGTGTTTCTGCCGAAGTGGCTACACCAATAGGTGACTTGCAATTTTATAAACTCAGATATCGTAATAATTGGTACACGCCTATTAACGATACATTTACTTTTGCCTTAAGAACGGATCTTGGCTACGGAAAAGCCTACGGTGATAGTGAGCAATTTCCTTTCTTCCAGAACTTCTATGCTGGTGGTATCAGAAGTGTGAGAGGTTTTAGGGCAAATACTTTGGGCCCACGAGAAGCTGATCAGCCACTAGGTGGTAATTTAATGGTCACGGGGGGCGCAGAGATTATATTCCCAATTCCATTCATGAAAAAAGCGTTACGCTCCTTCCGCTTGAGCACATTCGTGGATGTGGGTAACGTATATGATGTTGAGGAAAGTTTTGAAGCTGATTTATTGCGTTATTCAACCGGTCTTTCAGCAATTTGGATTTCGCCATTTGGTGCAATGTCGTTTAGTATTGCCGCTCCTTTGCGTGATCAGCCGGATGATGAAACCGAAATATTCCAGTTTTCATTGGGATCGACATTTTAAATTTAACTATCGGAGTTAAGAGTGAAAAACATCAAGATTGTTGG
>TARA_R110000787_G_scaffold158123_1_pt1 | contig 14462 bp, 15 predicted proteins | sample TARA_R110000787 | Tara Oceans TARA_R110000787 (sample SAMEA4397920) | marine metagenome | biome: Polar Biome; feature: [DCM] deep chlorophyll maximum layer (ENVO:01000326); material: water (ENVO:00002006), including particulate matter (ENVO:01000060) such as... | depth 35 m
TTGGAATCAACATAAAATACACAGTGTTGGTACACTAAAATGCCCCCTATGCAGAACAGAACAAACACAAAATCCTCCACAAAATCCTCCACAAAATGATGAGTTATATATGAATGGCCCCCCAGCATATACACCAACCAGAATTTTTATACTTCCAAATGGAACAAAAGTATCTGTAACTAATGGGATTGTTTCACCCCTTCATCCCCCCCAAAATTCATTTATATTACCATATAGAAATATCTGGGGCAATAATTACTGATTGTAAAAAAATTTGATGCGGTTTCAGCAGAATAATTAGGAGGTTATAAAATGGAATCATTAACTAAGGCTAATCTTATAAAACATACTCAAAAATACTCAACTTTTAAATGGACTGATAAAAATATTCATGAATGGTATAAAAAGATTACATAAGTTTTTTCTCTATGTTTTGAAATCTAATTATTTTTTAATAGAACAATTAGATTTAATTCTATGGACTTACAAAGTGTATCTATATATACTGCTTAAGCCTATATATCCTATTAGAAATGTCCGGTAGCGCCACCGAGTTGCTGGGCTGTGCTAAAAGTTGGAGCCGCCAATGAACCAAACGCAGGAGCAGCTCCACCAACTTTACTGGCAAACTGATCCGCACTAATCTGGGCACCCATATTACTTACTTTATCTTGTCCAGCTGCTAAGGTTGACCTGACTGCCGCATATGGATCATTACCTTCATCACCATACGCCTTATTCATATCTTTTAACCCACTATACATACCATATCCCGCCATAATTGGGGCTATAAACGGCATTAAATCTCCCAAAAATCCACCTATTCCAGACAACATACTACCCCCCATATCTGCTAAACTGGAAGCTATTGATGATGTTTCTTCACTTACTTCTGGGACTATTTGTTTTACTTCACTACTTACTTCACTGCTTATATTTCCAGCTTGACTGGATAATCTGGACGCATCTTCTCCAGCAGTTGCGCTTTCTTGTGATATAGTTTTTTGCATATCATTAACAGTTGATGATGGTCCGCCAGCTGGGTCAGGTGCTTGTCCCGGCGGTGCTTGACCTGGTTCAGGCCCAGTAGGCCCTTGTGCTGATCGAGCAGGGGGTGGTATAGGCCCTTGCCATTCGGTTGTAGGCATAGTATATCCCCCCTCTGTTCCCCCCTGTACGTCTGTAGCACCACCTGGAGCATCATCATCCGTAGGTTTCGCATCTTTTTGCGTTATTGTTGTTCCAGTAGTGCTTCTCGTAGTTCCTGTAAAATTTCCAACTGCATCATTAAACGCAGTTTCACTTGAACCAAACTCTGGACCAACCACATCTCCCGGCTGAGTTACTTGTGTAGTTGTAAAAGTATCTGGTTCATCAGTAGGGCCAGTCATTTGTGTAGATGATTGGTAATTTTCTGCTGATTCACTCATTTGCCATCCAGGTGTATCTCCAAAATCTGCGTCTTCTGGCACTTCCGCTTGTCTTGCTTGGGGTCGGGGTGGTAATAAATCTGGCTCTGGTCCCAACTGTCCGGCAGGAGTGGGTGTACCAGCCGGAACATCTGGTTCGGGTGCCGGTGGCTCTTCACTTAATGGATTATTTCTGGTGTTATAATCTTGTACTTTAGCGTTATATTCATCTATCTGATTGGGTGTTCTGGCTACTCTACCTTCATTTATTGCATTCATTTGTTCTCCCGCTGTGGGCATATCACCCTGTCTTAATCTACTAAACTGTTCGGTCATTTGTTCAGGCATTGTCCCAGCTTGTGGGGCTGGATCAGTTGGACCAGCTTTGGGTATTGAGCCAGGGTCTACTTCTACTGGTTCAGGATCATCTGCTGGGGGAGCACTACCTCCAACCGGCTGGGCTACAACATCTGGGGCATCTGCTGGGGGGGCACCATCTCTAACAGGCGGTAAATCACCAACAGGCTGGCCTATAACATCTGGAGGCCCCCCTACACCACCAGTTCCCCCTACGTCACCGCCACCTTCTGGGGGTGGGGCAACATCACCAGGATTTGTATCATTAGCACTTCTAATTCTACCTGGCTCATATGGATCAATTGGTTTTCCAGTTTCGGGGTCTACCTCACTACGCATTCCCTTTTTACCCACTCCTATAGGTGACATATCACTTGGGCCTTTAGATTCAGCCATAGGTAAACTTGTTTTATTAGCATATTGGGTTAATTTACTTCCAGTATAACTTAATAACTTACTTGCTCCCTCTAATGTAGGACCTGTAGAAAAATCTAATCCCATCTCTTTCATAAATTTTGTTGTTTGTTCGCCTAATTGGGATTGGAGTTCTCCTAAATCTATAGCACTCTTAGCTGTCTCACCAGCTTCAGCCAAAGACTGTCTGCCGGCTGCCACTGAAGCATATCCCCCTAAGGCTCCTTGAGCTACTGAAGTGGCATTGTTACTGTATTGACTAATAGCTCTCTCAAAATCGTTTTGTTGTTCGCCAAATATGCTATCCATCTTCTTCTATATCTTTATTAATATTATTATAATCAAAATCATTATTAAAATTTCCATTGGCGTCATATTTTTCCCAAAGAAACTCCGTATGATTATGGTAAGCTTGTAAATCCCTATAATTAAAATAGCCAAAATGATAAGGCTTCTGGGTGCTATAATCTAATATATTCTTAACGTTCTGGGCTGTTCCAAATGTTCCTTGTAAATCATCACAAAAACTCTTAATTTGTTTCGCTGATGGATTCCTAAACATAATCATTCCCTCAAGATTATTTTTAACTATAGGCGGTAAAGAATTATGAGATTGATAGGATTGCGTTAAATAAATAATACTACAATCTAAATGCCTTAAATAAGTAGAAGAAGTAAATAATCTCGCCATTGGACTACAACCTAATGCAATTAAATCGTCCGCAATAATTAAAACTCTTTCTCTAAGTTCCCCTAAATCTTTTTGTCTTTGGATTATTGTATCTATTAAATAATCACTGTAGGTCTGATGGATATTATCCTCTCCCGCAATATCTTTAATATGACGAGTCGTAGAATCTAATCCAAGATTAGGACTAAAAACATATACTTTATTAAAGCATGGTTCAATACCCGAATCTTCACAGCCACCGTAAAAATCTTTTCTAAAATAATTCATAAGATAATTGGACTTTCCACTTTTAGAAGCCCCTACTATTGCAACTCTAAATGGTGGGCTTAATAAATTCTCGTGGACTTCTCTGTATTTTGGTCTGTCGGGATCCTGGGTAACTGGGTATATATTTAAATCACAGTTTTTCATATATATAAAGAGTGATTTAAATATTATATAAATTATTTATTACTTTATGCCTCCATTGTGTCTATCATACCATTTCTAATCTGGAGCATTTTCACCGACTCGCAAATAACGTCCACTTGTTTAACTGATCGCTGTCTTGTAGCAGCACCTCCGCCATCTTGTTCTATATTTAATATGATCGGGGTTGAGCCAACTCTAAATCCCGCGTTCTGGGCAGTTAATCCACCCTCAACACCATATCGAGATAAATCAAATCCTATAAAAGCCTGTGTACCCATTATACCATCACGAGCGTTACAAGCAGATATACCGTCATTGGTATCATTGGCGGTGACTTCTCTACCACCTGCCACGAATAATGATGAAGAAATGTCCCCATCAGCTGCAGCGCCAGCATTAGCCCCTCTATTAAATAAACAATTAAAATCAAAACTATTTGGGAAAGCATAAATTGGATTTTCAGCAGTCATAGATAAATAAGAATACTGTTGGGAAGCTGTATCTACTTTTGCATCGTGAATATGGAGATCATTAATAATTAAATTATATTTTAAATTTTCACCCATATCACTTCGGCACCTTCCATTAAATCTAAAGTATGCTGGACCAGCAGCCGGGTTAGCAGGATTGGCAGTAGTAATACCAGTATTAGAAAATTTATGACTAACATATATTTTCATCAATAATTTACCCTGAAAACCTAAAAATATATCCTGTGAAGTATTAGCAGCCGTAATTGCTGGTAATTGTTTTCGAATTAAATCTATTTCTCTATATGGAATTGTTATACCCTGTTGAGAAGCCATTGCTAAGCCCGCTTCTACTTCATCGTTATAAGTTAAATAATCTAAGTATAAAAGTGGATTGCTAATGACTGCGGTTTGATCCGCTACAACAATCGCAGTGGTGTTATTACACGCCATATTTAAAACTTCCTTAAAATCAGTGTTCCAATCTATTTCTATACGAACTTCGTCCTTTAAAAATTTAACAGGTAATTGGAGATGTTTTAAAGCTGGAAAAACTTCACTGAGAAGAATTGTGGCCTCCCAACTATAATTGTTTGCTGGTAATAAAGCGTAACTACCCACAATACGGCACAATTGGTCGCTTCGGGCAGCAGCATCAACTGCAACTAATCCATCACTTCCAGTTTGGATTTTACCCCGAGCAGCTAAGGCGGCACCAGGTTGTTCTAACTGAATTCCGTGATTGGAACCTAATTTACAATCCTCCACCTCTTGGTAATGATCTGGGTTAGTTGCTAATTTATGAATATGAGCTGAAAGTCCCACATCTGGATTCTCAAATAAAAGTCTACCCCCAACATAAAGTCTTGCTCTCTGTATAGAATTTAATGATCCTGAAAAATGTTTTGCTAATACAGCCTGATCGATAGTCCCCGCTGCTAACATATTGGCTTTAGCAAATTCATTCCAACCCAACGACCAAACAAGGGAAGAGTTAGAATCTAAAACCGAACCACTCTTAGGTAAAATAAACACTGAACTAATCTGTGAAGAAGCATTCGGTTCTAATCTAACTGTAGTTAAAATAGTATCTTGGTTTTCGTCTTGAGATGAATTCTGTAATAAAACTTGTGGTATCATAGCATTTGGATTTTGTCCTCCGTTCATATTATACTATTATAATATGAAAAAATTTTAAATGTAAATATTAAATTAGACCGAACTCATTCCTTGTGGAGTTACTATGTAATCTTGACGAGAAAGATAGTAAGAGTAAAAAGCATACGGCTCTGTTCCTGCTGCGTCTGGAGTAGTTATATCTTCTAACTTACTCTGTATATCATAAGAGATGGTTCCATTAATAGATATACCCGCTCCCGCCGATGGATCATAATTCTGTCCTAATCCAAACACACCATTAGTTACAGCATTTCTACCGTTAAGATTCTCTGGGATAATTTGAGTATAATTAATATCTCGTGGATTTCTAAAGGCACTTAAATATTCATTAAGAAGTTCAGCATTGGAACAGTCTTTATTTGCTAAAGCCTCTGTTCTATTAACAGTAGGCATTATACTTTTCTCATATGGATTTTTAACTCCGTCTCTTAAAAATGTAAGTATTTCTACACCAGGATCAATAAGGGCGTGGTTATCAAATGCTGTGTTATTAATTGATATTGTTGGTTGCATATTATGAATTGCTGAAAGTAATCCTTTAAGGGCTAATCTATGAGCTATAGAATTAAAGGTTGAGTCTAATACTGAATATATTGATGTCCAATACATAAAAGATAATACACTTTCTGGTTGAGCCACTTGTGCTTGGATTTGTTGTGAATTGTAATATAACAGTGGAATAGAAAGAGAAACATCAGTAATAGAATATGATGCGGTATTAGCAACTCCAGCTCCATAAAATAAATTTCGTGTCTGGTCTAAATATAAAACAATTTCTAAACCCCCAACTTGATTTAAATTAACATCACTGGATTGGAAAAATCCTAAATGTAACGGTATAGAAAAGTCTAAATAACCCGCTGAACCGGCATTGGCAGCCATAAGACTACCCGCTCCCGTCACTGGTCCAGTTCCTTGATTCCAGTTGCGTTTTGTTGGGCCTACCGCGGTTTCAGCCGCATTAGTTACAAGATATTTACGTTGTAATATATGGGCTGGATCAGCTGCAACTGTCCCAAGACCTGCTAAACTCTGTTGTAACCCATAACAACCTTTACCTACTGACCTACAATTTAAATTAACATTTGCCGCCATTTGTTTTGGGGAATAAAGTGATGAATACCACGATGAATTTAATCGCCCTAAATTATGAACGGCTTCTATCTGATTGCCATATCTACGACTTGATACAATGACTTGATCAAAAACCGCACAACCATTTACACATTGGTCTATATTAAAATCATTGTTACTTGCTACGGCTGCTCCAGCGGCACTTGTAACTTTAAGTCTAAAATTAACTCTGGCATTTTGCATATCGGCTGTAGCCATTGTATCTGCTACTGAAAATCTTATGATTGGTTGAGATGAGTCTGGGGAAAATCCAGCACTTGCATTATTTGAGGGTGTTATACGGACGAAACGCTTTTGTTGGATAGCTACCGAATTCATTATATATTATAAATTATAAAATATTTTATTTTTAATTTAACTCAAAACTTCTAAACCATTGGGGCCTATCATTATGCGATTAACGTGGTTCACATAACTCACTATATCAAGGGCATTGGCTGAACCAGCCCCATTATATTCTAAGTATAACCGAATCCCTTTCTCTAAGTTGACCGATGCTCCATATTTGGCTAACACTCGCGGAATAACAAAATTCTGTTTAGTGGAAAGTAAAGATCTTAATGGAATCTTACACGCTTGTAGGCATTTTTCTAATTCTACAATATGCTGTGCTGAAAAGTGACAAACATCGGCTTTAATCATCTGGTCGAGTTGTACTGGTTGATTTGGGTAATAAAGTTCACCTATCTGTGTTCTATATCTTAATAGTTGTTCATATTGTCCTAATATATTGTTTTTAGCTACATTAGTTGGATTATAATTATGAAATTCTCCGGCTTGATTATTTAATCGAGGGACGGATAATATACCACGAGCCCTACTCATCATTGCTGGGATTTCACAGGTTACATTATTAATACCAGCCGTAATAGATGTTCTATAAGTGGTATAAGTATTTAAATCTAATATCAAACCGTCTTGGGAAACTTTCTCAGCAGTCTCTTGGATATATTGTTGTGGAGGGCTAACCACCTGTAAAAGTAATGAGGCTCTGGAAACAACAAAGGCAGTAGCATCATTTAAAAAATTAACCGCATCATTACCTTGAGTTATTAATACAGTAGCACCCGCATTACCGCCATTAAGATTACCCGCACAAGTTAAAGTTATAGTTCCTGTGCCATTATCCTGAACCATATCCGTAATTAAGGCAGGAGTAGAACCTGTTACTGCTGTTCCATTTGCGTCTGCGGCAGTCAGTTGCATACCAACCACATAAGGACTGTCTGCTAAATTAGTAAAACCATTAAAAGGAGGGCTTAACACTACGGTGTCCGCATTAGCACCATTAATACCTACGTGAGGCACTTTAGAAGCAGGGTGAACCATCAAGGCTGATTTATTAAAATTGACTAATCTTATTTCTATCAATATATCTCCTATCGCAATTGATGGAATGGCATTTAATAACTCAAATAATCCTATTCCACGCATTTCTAACTGATATTTTTTAGCAGTGCGATCCATTGCTCCTGCTGGTCCTTGACCGTTGAGATTCTGTCCTAATATAACACCACTTGATGTGCCTTGACGTTTAAGTGCCAACCACGGTGCTGCTTCTGGAAACACAGTGCCATCTCCAACAACCCCTTCTGTTACAAGATCTCGTGCCCCATTTTGGACTGAATTTCTTTGTTTAATAGATAAAGAATCACTGTAAAGAGAGAATAAATTACTAAGAGTAGCATATTCAGTTGTTTCACTTAATACTATACCATTTTGAGATATTCTAACCATATCAATTAAACTGGCAGCTCCACAAGAGTGTGCAAAAGCCATTTTCCAATTATTATTTTCAGTTCTAACTTCTAACTGAACTCGACTGGTATGAGGGTCCCAATACCCGATAGAACGTGGGATTACAAATCTAATTATTTGACCTGCTCTAAAATCAGTCTGGTTTTCACAAGGGCTTACCACTTGGAAAGAGTTTAACGGCATACTTTGACTTGGCTTATACATCTTTATATTATATTTAATATAAATATTTTTAACTATTTATATTAAATTTTAAAAATGAATTCTACCGCCCAATCCATATCTTTGAGCGTATTGACTACTTGTCGAAAAATTATTCTGGATATCTGTTTGCTGAGGTGGTGCTGAATATGCCATTGCCGGATGGTTATATTGTAGTTGTATCGAATTTACAGGTGGTTGCCACTGATCTCTTAACATACGTGGTCCGGGTCCACCGCCGGGTGTATCCCCTTCTCCAGTCCAATCTCCTTGACTGGTCCCTGTAGATTCTGGGTCACTGCCTGGCCCACCCATACCTTCGTGTTCCGCATTTTCACCCATAGTAGTTAAAAAATTTCCCATTATATATATATAAAGCGTTTATATTATTTTTAAATTATATACTATCATTTAATGGTTCGCAACTTAAATAATCCCCAATACGAAGAAAGAGAGAAACAACGAATCTATAATAAAGACTATTATCAAAAAAATAAAGATAGATTAAAACTCTATGCTAAAATATATAATACTCTACATAAAGAGAAAAATTTAGAATATCTTAGAGAATATTATGAAAATATTACTAAGGTAAAAAGAGAAGGTTGGGTTAAGGCTATGTTAATTCCAAAAAGTACACGATATAAACCCCCAAGAAAAGGCTGTTTTGATAAAGGTATAAGGGTTACTGGATTTGAGAAAAAAACTACGTTAGTAACGGTATCTTTTCAGTAGGTCTTATTTCTAATGTTCTATTAGAATAATTATCAAAAAAAACTAAAGTATATCTATCTGATAGAGTCCAATCTTCCACCCAGTGTTTATATTTACTTCCATTAAATTTTAAATAATCTTCTCTGCAATCATATTTTTTAATTGCGCCGTCAAAATCTATTACAGTATCTCCACCTTTATAATAACCAAACGCACATAGAACTGATTCACCAACATTCGTAGAATCCTTATGCTTAGGACATTGGAAATTATGATTCATTTGTACTTGACTGTAATAAAAATATGGAAAATAAATATCTCTATACTCTTTAAAAATATGTTCTAAATCTGGATATTCGTCCATCACTTTAGTTTTATATAAACCCTTATATATTGATGGAGTTTTAGATTTGGTCTTAGATAAATATCCCTTCCAAGTCAATCCATATAGCATTGAACCACCCGGATTTGCTTTTAAATTTTTAAACATAGTTCTCCTGGCTGTTCCGCTTTTAAATTCTATTGATCTCAAAATATCTAACATTATATCATGGTCTTCATCTCTATCACCTGTAAAATATTTGATTTCGTCCATCATATATTTTAAAGGTAGAAAATAAATTTAAATTTCGTGTGTTTGATATTTTATGGCTTTTGCATGTTTATAATTATGAACGGATGGACGTTTATTTTGGATATTCCATATTACTTTTAAATCTTCAGGTTTTAATTGATATTGGGATAAATCTATATGTAATAAATCCTTAGGTAAATCCGCTACATTAAAGGTGCATTCACTATCACATTTAAACCGTTTACAAAGCCACTTAATTATATTAAAACCCATATATAACGATATATAATTTAAATAGTTCTGGGTCTAAGGTCTAAGTTTATAACTGTAGGGTGTACCAAACCCTGTATTAATCCACCTTCTGCATCTGTAAGTCTTACTCTAATCTCATTGTGGTTCTCCTCTCCTTTATTTTCTAACCCATGATACGTTAAATTATATGACCTATCCTGAAATAATCCAGCTGTTGTTCCATCTCCATAAGGTAGTGCTGCTATACAACGCCCTTCTCCACCTTTATGTTTACTTTTAATTGGAAAATTATCTAAATGAATTAATAAATTATTTGCCACACGACTATTAGCAGTTACAGCAGTTCCGGTTTCATCTAATGTCGAAACAGTTTGGGTTGCATTTATAGTTGCATTTTGTATTCCAGGTAATCCTATTAATGGTCCCAGTGTATCCATATCTATCTTTAAATGTTGTTGTAATCCTAATGGATTATGAATTATATCTGGTTGATTGGTGGGGTGTGCTACAAACCCAGTCATTCTCAAATTCTTAATAGACGGATAATAACTTTGGGCGTTATTTAATGAGATTTGCGCTCTACTTCCAGCACCTGCGTGAGCGTTACTTAATATCATTGGAGATCCCGCTACATATCCAGCATTACCATTAGAACTAATTGATATTTCGGTTATAACTCCACCAGGTGCTGCCAATACTGTAAATCTTAAGTCTGGTTGACCTGCCCCTGCGTTGGTAACACTTAAAATATCGCCTACAACATAACTTGCTCCTCCAGTGGATAATATTGCGTGAGCTCCTATTCCTGTTATATCTAATACTGCTCCCGATTGACCACTCTCCACACCCGTCAGCACTATACCATTTTCCACTATATATCCCTCCCCTATTTCAGTAAACTCTAACCCGGTTACACTGCCATTGCCGTCTACACCTGTAATAATTCCAGTTACTGCTTTTGTAGCAGGATTTGTTCCCAATCCCAACGTAAACTGTTCTCCCTCAAAGTATGAAACACCTCTGGCAGCAAATGTTGCTGTAAGTAATCCACCCGCTTTAGCCAAAACATTTACTGCAGGCTCTTGTTTTGGTTCGTCTAAATATCCAGGTGTCTGTATAGAAGCCCTGAATACTACGTTATCATTGCCTTTAATTGTATATCGTTGGGCCCCAGCTGCTATTGGAAGCGTGTGCCATCCACCTCCATAATATTTTTGATAAATAGCATTATTATGATCTGTAGCCTGTCCGGCATACTGAACTGGTATTAAAATTCTAAACTTGTCATTATGAACCGCACTCACCACAGGATCGAATGCTACTAAAGCTGGTGCGGCTGCTCCATTATTTTCATAACAAGTTACATTAGAACTTTGACCAACTCCCGAACCATCAAACGCCAACTGAATATTAGCGAAATTAATGTTTACAAGAGTAGGGTGACTTAATGCTATACGAGCGTGTATTCCAACTGTCGCCGTCGCCTGCATTTCATAGGCCGTAAAATAGGCATTCGCAGTTGCTAAAGCCGGAATTTTTATACCCATCGCATTCGCATTATATGTATTACCACCATTAACACTCGTCATAGAATTAGTCCCAAAAACCTCATCGTCGCTGGTTTTATAATATAAAGACTGTTCGGTATTAGGAACACCTGTTAATGGAACTTGTAATGCCCCTCCCGCCATTGAGCCATTATTTGTAGCGTATTCATCAGTATTAATATTATATTGGACTTCATCTGTAGGATCCCACGGTAAGTCTAACGTAAATTGAGACTTTGTGCCATCAAAAGTGCATTTAAATTTATTTGAAGGCCAAACATTGTTAGATGCGTTCATTGCCGGTAATGTATTTAAAGCCGTTTCTATTGCTGCGGCCAGCTCATCGCCAGTATATGAACCTACTGGAATTTGTCTTATTTGTTCTCGTGTATCTGGGGGTATAAATATTTTGATTTGGAGCGGAGTGCCTTCTATAACAAACCCCTCTTTTATATTATAAGTACAATTCAGTAAGCCAACCTCACTATTTTTTTTAAGTATTAATCCACCCGGAAAAAAATTACTAAACTGGTTAGCAGCGTTGGTATTGTCTTCACTTCCATCAAGTAAATTGGATTTTAAAGTAATCAACATATTATATTTTATATAATATATTAATATATAAATGGGAAAAATTAAGATGGAGAAAGTCCAACACTTTACTATGGAACTCCCTCAAGTCCATAAAAAGATAGAGAAAAAAGAGAAACAGATAGATGTTGATACTATCTTTGATAAATCTGGAGATAAAGTAGTAAAGGTTGCTAAAAAAATAAAATCTAAGGCTAAACAGAATTTGGATTTAAGTTTTTATAATGCCAGACAAAAAACTTATTCTAAGGATAATAATTAACTTAGTATTCTTCTATATGTTTCCAGTACTGTTGTTGCTCTTCTATGCTATGCATCATTAACTTAGCATATTTTTTAGAATTCCCTAAATTAATATTCTCACTAATGAAAATATGCCTGAGGGTATCAACAGATAATTTATTATTGTATATGGAAAAGGCTTCAGTTATATATTTTCCAAGGTTGTTTCTGGAAAGGGGTTTATCTCTGGTATTCACCAATAAATCAATTGGATTATTTCTGTAAATTAACCATAATTTTAAAACCTCATATAATTCATCTCCAACTCTAACAACTTTTCTACCGTATGCCTTTTTTGTTTTATATGTATTAAATATAAAAGTCATAGAATCATCATTTACTATCAGATAGTTTTGTTCTTCATTGGATTTAAAAAATGCAGATAATCTTTGATTTTTATATAGAATTTTCATACCATAATCACATCTAACCGGTGGATTTTCAGGATCTAACATATAGAGAGATTGTATGACCCAGTTCTGGACTGTTCTAATAGTCTCCCTCTTTCCAGTAAATCCATTAGCTATGATTTCCTTACTAACCTCACCTAATTTTTTTATGGATTTTAAAATCTGTTTATGATTGACCCAATTGTTTTCCTGTACTACTGTTTTTTTATGCTCATCTAATAATAATTGTATATCATTTTTTAAATAGGTAATATGCTCTCTACAAGACTCTATCATACAGGTATTGCCCCCTGACGTTGGATAAGATTGATATAAAGTAGATATAGCACAGTATTGATTTGCTCTGGTATTTTTATTTGTTGTAGTATTATTTAAATAAAATGTTATACTACTAATATCAGTAATAGCTGTTGGAAAAGTTAAACCATAATAAATTAAAGTTCTAATTATTTTAGCATTAGCCCAAATTGTTCTATCACTAACACCAGGTTTAGATAATTTTAAATTTTCTACCATCTCTTCTATGTTGCTGTAATAGCATTGTGCATTATCCCAATTATTAATCATTTTATAATTTGATGATTGATTTTAAAATAAACAATCAAATTTTTTTTAAATTATTTAATTAGTTCAAAATTTTTATATTATAGAATATATAAATGAGTTCAACTACGGTTTTAGCCTTAAATTCCAATGAAGACGGTTTAGAGAGAATGAAATTAAATGCCTCTAAAAATTTACTTGTAGATGGTTCCGCTGTTACACAGCCAGTTAGTATTGCGGCTACTGTTACTGTAGATGCATCTGGAACAACCGTCCCTGTTTCAGGAGCGTTTTACCAAGCCACTCAGCCTATTTCCGCAGCCGTCGCCCTTACTGTTGATGGTTCAGGAGTTACACAGCCAGTTTCTGGAGCGTTTTACCCAGCCACACAGCCCGTTACTGGAGCATTTTACCAAGCCACTCAGCCTATTTCAGCAGCTGTTGCCCTTACTGTTGATGGTTCAGGAGTTACACAGCCTATTTCCGGATCAGTGTCTATTACTGGAAACGTTGCTACAACAGGTGGGGCATTGTCTGTAGCTAATAACAGTGTATGGACGAGTCAAACTATTGCTGCTGCAGCCACTGCTGTTACAACTGGTTTAGATATTAGTTTATATCGAAGTGTAGTGATATACGGAGATACGGATAATACCAGTGATGAAATTAAAATAGAGATTTCTTTTGATAATACTAATTATTATGATTTGGGGGATAACTTGTATCCAGATGGTTCTACAGGTAATTTCGTTAAACAATTATCTACCGATGCTAAGTATATAAGACTCTCAAAAACTAATAACTTGGCTGTTGCTGAAACCATTACCGCGGACATAATGGTTAAGTCTGGATAAATTAAATAAAAATTTGAAGAGGTTTTATATGTTATAATTAATAATATACAATGCCTGGTTATATGTCTAAATCTAAAAGTGATAGTTGGTCTACACCTATCTATATTAAAACTGATTTAAATAAAGAGTTCCATTTTGATGATTTTGATCCCTGCCCCCTAAATGATAATCCATTAATAAATGGTCTGGATTTAGAATGGGCTAATTCTACCTTTGTAAATCCCCCATATAGTAGATTAAAAACTACCAAGAAAAATGGAATTGGTTGGGTTGAGAAAGCCCACATAGAAGCTGGTAAGGGTAAAACAGTGGTTATGTTAATACCATCAAGAACAGATACACAGTGGTTCCACGATATAATTATAAAAAATGATTATGAAGTTAGATTTATAAGAGGTAGACTGACGTTTGGAGATTCTAAGTTTTCAGCCCCCTTTCCATCAATGGTTGTAATATTTAAATAAAAATTTGATTAGGTTTTATATGTTATAATTAATAATATACAATGCCTTTATATACAGTAGAATTCAGTCATAAACAGGAAGAGGAGATATTTTTTAAATATATATGTAAAATGAAAATGAGATATGGAAATAATTTTGATGATAAGATTGATGAAATATTAAAAGAACACTACTCTAAATACAAAAAGGCGCAATGGGATAAATTAA
>TARA_R110000787_G_scaffold14647_8_pt1 | contig 14457 bp, 15 predicted proteins | sample TARA_R110000787 | Tara Oceans TARA_R110000787 (sample SAMEA4397920) | marine metagenome | biome: Polar Biome; feature: [DCM] deep chlorophyll maximum layer (ENVO:01000326); material: water (ENVO:00002006), including particulate matter (ENVO:01000060) such as... | depth 35 m
CTCGCCGCCTTTTTCCAGAACGACGACCGAAAGGTCCTCGCCTTTCTCATTGGCGAGCTGCTTGAATCGGATCGCTGCCGAGAGCCCGGCCGGGCCGCCGCCGACGATGACCAGATCATATTCCATCGACTCGCGCTGCGGGGCGTCATCAGCCATTGGTAACTCCTCATTTTGGCGTGTAGGATACCGCCGTATATTTCAAACATTAAGCAATTACAGCCTGTTTCAGGAAGGTCCAGAGCGTCGCAATGTCCGCCCCTACGTCAACCTCAGCCCTTCAGGCCCTGACCGAGTGGTGGCAGGACATGGGCGTGGAAGTCGATTCGGCCCGCATTGACGCGCTGATGCGCCAGATAAAACCCTCCGAAGTACCCTCGAATACCCACGCCAAAGCCGTCGCACCGACTATCAAACCCATGCAGCGACGATCACGCGCGCCCAAGAATTGGGTGACGGAAGCTGAAAAGGCGGCCGCTGCAGCCGATTCGCTCGACGCGCTAAAAACCGCCATTGAGGCTTTTGATGGCTGCCCGCTGAAGTCCGCGTGTGAAAACACGGTCGTATTTGATGGCGTACAGGGCGCCGACCTGATGGTCATCGGTGAAGGCCCGGGAGCCGAAGAGGATCGACGCGGCCTGCCTTTCATCGGCAAGGCCGGGCAATTGCTGGACAAGATGCTGGCCGCCATCAATCGCTCGCGCACCGAGAATACATTCATTTCGAATGTGACCTACTGGCGCCCACCAAATAACCGGAACCCGGAAGACGAGGAGCTCGACATGTGCCGCCCCTTCGTCGAGCGGATGATCGTGCTGGGCAAGCCAAAGCTGATCATCGCGGCTGGCGGGGTGCCGGCCAAGGCCCTCTTGGGCAAGAGTGATGGCATCATGCGCCTGCGCGGCACCGAACATGTCTTTCATACGCAAGACGGGACCAGCATTCCGCTGATCCCGATACTGCACCCGGCCTATTTGCTCCGTCGCCCCCAGGACAAGTCCCGCGCCTGGCGGGACCTGTTGCTGATTGAGCAGCGGCTCAAAGAGCTCGCCTGACTATTCTTCCATTTCTTCTTCGACTTTCTTGTCGACCAGGCCGCGTTCTTTCTTCTTCCGCGTGTCGAATTTGTCTGCCATTTCGCCTGAAGAATCCGCGCCGAGCACCTTGCGGGCTGTCTCGAAGATTTCCTCTTCTTCCTCTTTCATGTGGTGCTCATAGCGCTCGCGCATGGTCTTGAAGCGCGTGAGCCAACCCGGCGAGCTGAAATCCATGTCTTCGATATCCTGGATCATCTCGTCGACTTCATGGTGTTCGGAAACCGAGTGGCGCGCCTTGGGCTGGCCTTTGGAATCTTCCATCAGTGGCGCGTAGAAGGCTTCCTCTTCAGCGGCCGCGTGCGCACCGATATCATAGTAGAATGTTTTCCAGAGTTTCCGGCGCTCTTCGCTGTCGCCGGACGTCTCGGCGAGGCTTGCGAGCATGTCGCGCTGGCGGTCATGGTCAGATTTAAGCCGTTCATAGATGCTGGTCATATGCGTTTTCCTTGTGCATTGGGGATTGGAGATGGAACGCAGCTGGCCCAAGAGAGTTCCTGATATCACAAGCGCCTGCTAGGGATTTCCAATGCCCGCTCCCCTTTCCGTCATTATTCCCACACTGAACGCCGCCTATGACCTGCCGCTCTGTCTCGAAAGCCTGATGCCAGGCCTCGAGTCCGGGCTGATCCGCGAGGTCATTGTATGCGATGCCTTTTCCGAAGACGGGACGCAGGCCATCGCCGAGGCAGCCGGAGCGACCTATATCGCCACCGCCACAGGCCGCGGTCGGCAGCTGATTGCCGGAACCGAAGTCGCACGCGGCGACTGGTTCCTGTTTCTTCATGCCGACACGATCCTGTCGCGCGAGTGGGCCGAGCGCGTCTCTGACCATATTCGGGACCGGCCGGGCAATGCAGGCGCCTTCCACCTCAAGTATCGCTCCGATGACAAACGTGCGCGATGGCTGGAATCACGGGCCAACCGACGGGCCCGCTGGCTCGGCCTGCCCTATGGCGATCAGGGACTACTGATCTCACGCGAGCTTTATGACGATGTGGGTGGCTTCCCGGATGTACGCCTGATGGAAGACGTGATGATCGTGCGGGCCGTGGGCAAGAACAGGTTGACCTTTCTGGATGCGGAGGCGCGCACATCTGCCGTGAAATATGAGCGGGATGGCTGGCGCCGCCGCGCGTGGAAGAATTCCTGGATGCTGGCGCGCTTCCTTCTGGGCGTCAGCCCGGACAAGCTCGCCAAGGAATATACCTAGTCTTCGGTCCAGAAGGCTTGCGTGCCGAAATCTTCGTCATGTTCGGCAATGAGATAGGCCTTGAAGGACGCAAGATCGGTCACGCGGCAGGAATAGGCATCGACCCGTTCGAGCCCCTGTGTGGTCAGCACGTCATCCTCTGAATCATTGCAGGCGGGCATCGCGAACTCATAGGTCGGCACATGTGTGACTGCGTCTGGACGAATGTGCGCGACCAGATAGTGATAACTGACCTCCGGATCATCGCGCATCTCGACCTCGGCAAGATAGACCGGATCAGTGTCCTCCGCCGTCAGTACCTGGAAGCGCACGCGCAACGGCTTTTCCTCGGGCTCTTCTGGCGGTGGGGAAATTTCATAGACGCCGTCTTCGCCAACCATCACGTTGCAGCAATCGTCAGCGAGGCAAAGAACGACGCCATTATACGGCAACGTGATTTGCTCCCCCGGCGGGATCAGCGGCACCTCGCTGTAGAAGCAAGCAGACAGGCCCACGAGGCTCGCAAGCGCTGTGAGGATACGTAAAGGCCCCATGTTCTTTCTCCCTCCACTGAATTCCAGCTTTCATCCGGTTGAGGTCGAAAGTAAGGCCATGCCATGATGAAAGCCACGCTGCTGATCTATGCCAAGCCACCCCGCATGGGCCTCGCCAAGACGCGGCTGGCCGCTGGCCTCGGCTTTACCGAAGCGCGGAGGGTGGCCCACATGACGCTCGCACGTACAATGCGGGCGGCGCTCAGCGGACACTGGACGCCCCTTCTTTACACCGCGCCTGATAGCGCACTGTCCGATAGCATCGGCGGGCTCTGGCCAGCGAGCCTCATGCGCCGCAGCCAAGGGCATGGCGGCCTGACTGAACGGCTGGACAGGGGGCTTGCCGAAGCGCCACCCGGGCCAGTCCTCTTCATCGGTGCCGACGCCCCGGACCTTTCGCCGGCCCTTTTGCGGGCAGCAATCCGCACGCTGCAGAACAATGACGCCGTCTTCGGCCCGGCACGCGATGGCGGATTTTGGCTGTTCGGCCTTAACAAGGGCCCTCGCACACGCTCACCGTTCGACAAGGTACGCTGGTCAGGACCGCACGCGATGGAAGACGTATGGGGAAACCTTCCGCCGCATGCGCGTGTGGGTCTTTTGCGCACCCTCATTGATATTGACGAGGCAAATGACTGGCACGCCTGGAAAACAGCCCGCTGAGCAGTGGAATTGATTTATGTTATCGCTTGGAGACAGGAATGCCTGTGGGTAACGATAAGTTTTTTCTACATGAGGGGACACCCATGTTTCGGCTTATCTATATCAGCTCCGCGTCCGAAGACATTTCCCCAACGGATATTCGGGATATTCTGACAACCGCCGTGTCCAATAACCGGAATATGGAGATCACAGGCCTGTTGATGTATAATGGACTGAACTTCATGCAGGTGCTGGAAGGCGAGCGGGACGATGTCGAACCCCTGTTCGAGAAGATCACCAATGATAAGCGGCATGTATCTGTCGCTGCTATTCTTCAGGGCGATGCCGACACGCGGATTTTTGCGCCGTGGGCCATGCTGTTCAAGAAGGTCAAACCTGAAACGACAGAAGAAGATGTCCCTGAAGTGACCATGTCCGAAATCATGGCTCTCGACATGCCGGATAATGTGCGCACGATCATCAAGAACTTCGACAACCTTATGGGCTGATGACACCTGCCTGAATCCACAGGTTCTGGGCACCAACGCTAATTATGTTCTTGTTTTGTTCTTTATCTTGTGGGCACATGAGCGCCATGAGGACAGGACAGAAACTCAAACCCACGGGGCGTGTGACGCTGATCGACACGCAGCAGGCTGTCGAACGGTCTGACCAGCGCGGGCGCGGCGCAGTTTCCAACCAGACCGGCCGGTTCGAGCCCGAAACGCGTCACACTTTCGATGACGGCTGGGACACTGTCGAAGAGGCAGCAGCCCGTATCGAGACGACATTGACGCGTGAATCCGCCAAGACGATCATCACCTTCAATAAATCACCCGACATTTCGTTTGACCGTTCGATCAACCCCTACCGGGGCTGTGAGCATGGCTGCATCTACTGTTTCGCCCGACCCAGCCACGCCTATGGGGGCCTCTCTGCGGGGCTCGACTTCGAAAGCAGGCTCTTCTTCAAGCCCAATGCGCCTGAATTGCTGAAGCGGGAATTGTCGCGGCCCGGCTACCGCCCACGCTCAATCGCGCTGGGCATTAACACTGATGCCTTCCAGCCGGTCGAACGCGAGTTGGGGCTGACACGGGAGCTGCTGAAAATCCTGTCGGACTATCGTCACCCTGTCAGCCTTCTCACCAAATCCTCGCTGATCGAACGGGACATCGACCTGATGGCACCCATGGCGAAAGACGGGCTGCTGCGCGTCGGTGTCTCCATCACCACGCTGGATCGCACGTTGGCCCGCAAGATGGAGCCACGCGCCGCAACGCCCACCCGGCGGCTGCAAACCATCCGCGCCCTTTCCGATGCAGGCATACCGGTAACCGTAATGACGGCCCCCATCATTCCCGGCCTGACCGACCATGAGATCGAACACCTCCTGGATGCCGCCGCCGAGCACGGCGCCACAGGCGCCGGCTATGTGCTGCTACGCCTGCCGTATGAGATAAAGGACCTCTTCCATGAATGGCTGGTGACCCATGTGCCCGACCGGGCCGCCAAAGTGATCAATGCGATCCGCGAAATGCGGGGCGGCAAGGATTATGATGCGCGCTGGTTCGAACGTGGCAGCGGGCGTGGCCCTGTCGCGCATATAATTTCGCAGCGCTTTGCCCGGGAAACACGCAGGCTCGGCCTCGACGCACCTCGTCCCGCGCTGCGGACAGACCTGTTCCGGCCTCCCATCGCACCGAATGGCCAGCTGCGCTTCGGTTTTTGACAGGATTTTCACGGATAATCCTGATTCCATTCACAAGCTTATCAACAGGTCTATCCACAGGCCGAAAATCCGTTAGTTTCGATATCGAAACAATTTCGGACTGATTCGGCTACGCAACTATTAGGGTTTCGGAAACCGGCGTCCTTCAGTGATTCGTCTCCACGAAACACAAGTAGACAATACGGGGCCGGCCACATGGAATTGAAGCGCAACACGATCCTGCAGGGCGACTGCATCGACATTCTCCGCCGCCTGCCGGATCGCTCCGTCGATCTGGTCTTCGCCGATCCACCCTACAATCTCCAGCTTGGTGGCGGTCTGACCCGCCCTGACCAGTCGGTTGTTGATGGCGTGGACGATGCCTGGGACAAGTTCGACAGCTTCGATGCCTATGACCTGTTCACGCACGAGTGGATGGAAGAGTGCCGCCGCGTCCTGAAGGATGATGGCGCGATCTGGGTCATAGGCTCGTATCACAACATCTTTCGCGTCGGCACCGTGCTGCAGGACCAGGGCTTCTGGATCCAGAACGACGTCATCTGGCTGAAATCAAATCCGATGCCGAACTTCAAGGGCACACGCTTCCAGAACGCCCATGAGACGCTGATCTGGGCCGGCAAGTCCGAAGCCTCACGCGTCACATTCAACTATGACGCCCTGAAGGTCTTCAATGAAGACAAGCAGATGCGTTCCGACTGGGTCATCCCGCTTTGCACAGGCGGCGAACGCCTGAAGGACGAAGCCGGCAAGAAGGCGCACCCGACGCAAAAGCCGGAAAGCCTGCTCTCCCGCATCCTGCTCGCGACGACCCATCCGGGCGATGTTGTGCTCGATCCCTTCTCGGGCACCGGCACGACAGCCGCCGTCGCCAAGCGCCTCGGCCGCGACTTCATCGGCATCGAGCGCGCCCCTGACTATGTCCGCCTGTCGCGTGCCCGCATCGCCGCCATCACGCCAATCGAAGGCGAGATCCTCGAAACCGAGCGCAGCAAGAAATCCCTGCCTCGCGTGCCGTTCGGCGCCCTCATCGACAATGGCTGGCTGAAACCGGGCGACCGCCTCTTCTCGCCGCAGCGTCGCTTCCAGGCACGTATCCGCGTTGATGGTTCACTGACAACCGGCGCCGTCTCCGGCTCGATCCACCGCCTCGGTGCACATGTCCAGCAGGCTCCTGCCTGCAATGGCTGGACCTATTGGCACTTCGAGGACCCGAAACGGAACCTCGCGCCGATCGATCTGCTGCGCCGCCGCTATCGCGACGAAATGGGCCTCAACTAGGCCTCGGGCAGCGCCAGCCGGAAGGCTTTCGCAAATACGCTCGGCAATCCCTCAACGTCCCGGATGGGTGTCCACACCCCGTCCGGGCGTTTTGCTTTCAGGCGGGCCCGTTTGACCGTCAGGATCAGGGCAAAGTGCGTGAAAACATGGCGGACCTCGCCAATTGTTTCCCAGTCCGCCTCCACTGGCGGCGCTTCGCCCGGCATGCCCGTCTTCGGCCACTCGGTTCCCGGCAGGGCGAGCATGCCGCCGAGTAGGCCCTTGTCCGGGCGGCGCACGAGCATGATCTCGTCCCCTTCCAGCAGGACATAAGCCACGCCGTGACGAACCTTTGTCGCCGCCTTTGCAGGCTTGCGGGGATATGTTTCCGGTTCGCCCTCGGCCCGAGCCGCGCACATGTCCGCCAGCGGGCAGATGAGACAGTTCGGTCGCGTAGGGGTGCAGACAGTCGCGCCAAGGTCCATCAGCGCCTCTGCAAACTCACCTGGTCGCTTCGACGGCACGATTGCCTGCACTTCAGCCGCAATCACCTTCTTCTCTTCCGCCCACTCGCCCTTCAGCGCCAGCAAACGCGCGAATACCCGGTCGACATTTCCATCAACAGCCGCCGCCTGCTCGTCAAACGCAATCGCGGCGATGGCTCCGGCCGTGTAAGGGCCGATTCCAGGCAGCTTCACGAGCGCCTTCTCGGTTTCCGGGAAGCCACCCAAGGCCACTATTTCGCGCGCGCACTTCAGCAGGTTGCGCGCCCGCGCATAATATCCGAGCCCCGCCCAAGCGGTCATGACCTCCTCATCACGAGAATTTGCAAGCGCCTCCACCGTCGGCCAGCGCTGCGTAAACGCGTGAAAATATGGCGTGCCGTGCGGAATGGTCGTTTGCTGCAGCATGATCTCGGATAGCCATATCCTGTAAGGATCAGGGCGCTTTCCGAGTGCCCTTTCAGCTGGCGACACACGCCACGGCAAATCGCGCGCATGCTGGTCATACCAGGCCAGAAGCCGTGCAGGCAGTTTCTTGAAAGACCTCTTGCCGGGCATGTGTGCCTTTTCCTCGCCACCAAGCCGTGCTTGTCTTGGGGAATGGTAACAAGATCAACCCTGGACCCCATCGAAGAGGCACGCGCACGCGTTCGGCTGCGCTATCTGCGCGCCCGCAAGGTGCACACCGGCATCCCTCAGATCGGGCTCGCTGCCGAACGCCTGACGCGCAAGTCTGGTGCGAAGAAATTGCCTGCTGTGCAGATCCTGCAGCGCCGTTGGCGTGAAATTGTGGGCGAGAAGCTCTATCCCTTCTGCCGCCCGGAGAAGATTACCGGTGGCAAAGATGGCCGCGTTCTGACCCTTCGCGTCATTCCACAGGCCGCACCGCTGGTGCAACACCAGGCCGAGACGATCCGTCAGCGCGTGTCGGTATCTGCAGGCGGCGACATTGTTTCCATCAAAATCGTGCAGGGCGCCCTGACGGCCAGCGAACCCGTCGCACCACGGCGCAAGAAACGCCCCCTGACGGCGGCAGAGCGCCAGGCCCTTGAAGCGCGTACCGCCGGCATTCAGGACTCCAGCCTGCGCGCGGCGATTGTTGCGCTGGGCGCAGCTGTGCTAACCGCAGACGACTCTGATACTTCCACCCCGGACCCGCGTCCGGCCACGTAGACCTCCTGTCCCGAAGGCCCGTTTCAATGTCTCTGATTCCTCGCCCATCCGCTCTTGTTACGGCTCTCGCTTTCCTCATCGCCGCTTGCGGCAGCGCTACGGGCGACGACGCAAAGCCGGCTCCCGCCGAAGCACCTGCAGCCCCCGCCGTCCTGGGCCACGTCAAGGGCGAGGCCGACGCACCGCTGACTGTCATCGAGTATGCGTCGCCAACCTGCTCACACTGCAAGCATTTCCATGACGATGTGATGCCGACCGTCGAAGAGAAGTTCATAGCCACCGGCAAAGTGAAGTTCATCTTTCGGGAATACCCGCTGAACGATATTGATGTCGTCGCCTATGCGATGGCCAACTGCGCCGGCGAGGACAAGTTCTTCGACGTGCTGGATGACCTGTTTGAGCATCAACAGGACATCTTCGATGCCTCCAAGTCCGGAACCATCAAGCAAATACTCCTCGATATCGCCGCGCGTCATGGCATCGCTGATGAGAAGGCCTTTGATGCCTGCACGGTAAACCGGGCGATCCGCCAGCGCATTGCCGATACGATAATGACAGGCGACATCTTCGGCGTACATGCAACGCCAACGTTCGTGATCAATGGTCAGGTCAAACCAGCCGATCAGGATGCCCGTTCCGGCGAAGCATTCGAGGCTTACCTGAATGGCGAATTGGCCAAGCTGCCCCAATAGGCGACCCGGCACACAGCATTAACGATTTGGCAACCAACCCGACTCAATTCTTAACGCGAAGGTTATGATGATGGAACGCATCTCCAGACGAACCGCTTTGGCCGCCGTTTCAGCGCTGGCTCTTGCTGCCTGTGGTGGCAGCGACGACAGCGCGACTGCGCCCAAGAAAACGGGCAGCGATCCTGCCGTGATCGGGCACTCTGTCGGCTCGGCTGATGCGCCCGTGACATTTATCGAATATGCGTCACCCACCTGCCCGGCGTGCAAATATTTCCATGATTCCGTGCTTCCGGAGATCACCGAGAAATACATCTCCACTGGCAAGGTGCGCATGATCTACCGGGAATATCCCGTTCACGACATCGACGTACCTGCCTATGCGATGGCACTCTGTGCGGGCGACGGAAAATTCTTTGACGTGCTTGACGACATGTTCGAACACCAGTCCGGCATCACCGATGCGGCCCGCAATGGCGTGCTTAAAGCTGCGCTAGTTGCCATTGGCGAGCGCCACGGGATTGCCGACGAGGCTGCCTTCGATGCCTGCATGTCTGACGAGACCATTCGGAACCGCCTGAAGGCGACCTATGACGAAGCCCAAAAGGACGGCGTCGACAGCACGCCGACATTCATTTTCAACGGCCAGATGTCCCGCTTCGAAGGCGACATCCGGACGGTCGAAGGCTTTTCAGCGAAGCTCGATTCCTTGCTCGCTGGCGACACGGCAGGACAATAGGGATATGAGGCCGGCATGCAGATAACAGAACTTCGCATCGCCGGCTTCAAGTCGTTCGTAGACCCGCAAACCGTGCCCGTAGAACCGGGCCTCACCGGCATTGTAGGGCCGAACGGCTGTGGCAAGTCGAACCTGCTCGAGGCTCTTCGCTGGGCCATGGGCGCCAGCTCGGCCAAGGCCATGCGTGGCGGCGAAATGGACGACCTGATATTCTCAGGTGCGCAGGGCAGACCCGCGCGCGAGACGGCTGAAGTCACGCTGGTACTCGACAATTCCAAACGCACGGCACCGCCCGAATTCAACTCATCCGACACGCTGGAAATCGTGCGCAAGCTGCGCCGCGGCGCTGGTACATCCTACAAGCTCAATGGCCGGACTGTACGCGGCAAGGACATCCAGCTCCTATTCGCGGATGCCTCGACAGGCGCAAACTCCCCTGCCCTCGTGCGCCAAGGCCAGATATCGGAACTGATCGGATCCAAGCCTCAGAACCGCCGACGTATTCTTGAAGAGGCCGCCGGTATCGCAGGCCTAAACACGCGCCGCCATGAAGCGGAACTGAAGCTCAATGGCGCCGAATCGAACCTTGAGCGCCTGACAGAAGTGTCTGCCGAGGTTGAGCGCCAGCTTGCCAGCCTAAAGCGTCAGGCCGGCAAGGCCCGCAAATACAAGCGCCTGTCCGACGAAATCCACGCACTGGACGCTCTTGTCGCCCATTTGCGCTGGAGCGAAGCCAAGCTCGCCTGCGACATTGCCCGTGAAAAACTGGAAGAATCCCGCCGAGCTGTCGAAGACCTGACGCGCCGGGACGCCGTTTGCGAGCGTGAGCGTATTGAAGCCAGCGAAGGTCTTGGCCCACTGCGCGAAGCGGAAAGCGTCGCCTCAGCCAAGCTCGGCCAGGCACGCATCGCGCTGGCCAGACTGGAAACCGAGCGCAAGGTCGCTGCCGACGCCCATGCACGGCTGGAGGCAGAGGCTGCCCGCCTCGTGGAAGACCTTGAGCGCGAACAGGCCGCGAAGGCCGAAGCCGAAGCTGCAACCGAGAATGCCCGCAATGAACTCGCCGCGTTGCCCGTCATGGACGAAGCGCGCAATGACGAGATCGAAGCGGAGATCCGCGCCCGTCTCGAAACCGCTCGGAACCAGCTCTCAGCCGCAGAAGAAGCCGCTGATAATGCTCAGGGACAGCTCTCCGAAGTGCGCGCTCGGCGCAAGGCATCGGAAGAGAATGTCGGCGCACAGACACGTCGCCGCGACCAGATTACCGCAGATATCAACCGGCTGACCGCTGAAATGGCCGGTCTCGAAGACGCCGTGTCACTGGTGCGAAAGCTGAAGGATGCAAAGGACGCCGAGGCGCAAGCCGAACGGGCGTTGCAGGATGCCGAATCCGCCGTCGAAGCTGCCGAATCGAGGCTGACCGAAACCCGCGCGGCTGAAGCCGAGGCCCAGCCCCCGCGCGACGCAGCCGATAAGGATGTACGGGCTCTCGAGGCCGAGATTGCCGGCCTGCAGAAACTCTTGCGCAAGGCTGACGGCCCCAGCGCGCCGCCCGTGATCGACCGTATTCGCACCCGTGACGGCTATGAAAAGGCCGTTGCTGCAGCCCTTGGTGACGATATTGAGGCACCGACGGACCGTTCCGCTGCCATGTTCTGGAGCGGTGCTGGCGCAGCCACCCAGTCCCTGCCCGCTGGCGCAACGCCATTGAGCGAATTTGTCGAAGCGCCTTCCGAGCTGGCGGCACGCCTCTCTCAGTGCGGCGTTGCCACAGCATCAGACGGCGCACACCTCATGGCCGAATTGAAACCGGGCCAGCGCCTGGTTTCGCGTGAGGGACATCTCTGGCGCTGGGATGGTTTCACACGCACACCGGATGCGCCTGTGTCAGCTGCTGCCCGTCTTGAACAGCAGGCCCGGCTTGAGGCAGCGCAAAAAGAGATCGGCCCCCTTCAGGCCGAACTCGAGCAACTCACCAAAACCCTCACGGCAGCCCGCGACGCCCGGCTGGCAGCCGAGGAAACCCTACGCGGACTGCGCCAGACCATTGCACCGGCCCAGCGTAGCCTCAGCGAGGCCCGCACACGGGTCACGGAAGCCTCCCAAGCCTCCGAACGGGCCGCCATGAAGCGGGACACAGCCGGTGAATCCCTTGCACGCGCCAATGCCGATCTGGCTGTGGTGAAGGAAGCCCTGTCGCTTATGTCGCCGCAGTCTTCCGCCGATGAAGAATCAACGCTTGAAGCTAGGCTGACCGAGGCGCGCATGGGCGTCACAAAGGCCCGCGATGCCGAAATCGAGGCGCGCGGCCAACTGACAGACATTACACGCGGCCGGGAACAGGCCGCCAACCGACGCGCCGGGCTTGAGCGCGACGTTGAAACCTGGACCACCCGCGCGATCGCTGCAGGTGACCGCGTAGAGCGCCTCGTTCAACGCCGCGCCAGTGCCGCGTCCGAAGCCATCGCCGCCAAGTCTCGTCCTGAGGAACTGGCCAGCGAGATCGAGTCCATGGCGGCCGATGTCGAGCGGCTTGAAACCGAGCGCAAGCGTATCGCGGACCAGCTGTCGGAAAAGGAAACCGCAGCGCGCGAAGCCGAGACCGCAGCCCGGCAGGCCGCTGTCGCCGCGTCTGAATCCCGCGAGACCCTGGCTGGCTGGAGCGTAAAGCTCGAAACCGCTGAAGGCCGCCTCGAGGAAAGCGTCGAGATCGCCCGCAACTCTTTCCAGCGCACGCCCGAAGGCCTGCTGGCGATTGCCGAGTCAGGTCTCGACGAAGCCGAGATGGGCGAATTCACGCCGCGCGACGCAGAGCGCAAGGTCGAAGACCTGCGCCGCGAACGCGACCAGCTTGGCGGCGTCAACATGAATGCCGAGGAAGAGGCCGAGGAACTTGAGACCCGCCTTGGTAGCCAGGTTCACGAGAAGGAAGACCTGACGGCTGCCATCGCGAAGTTGCGTGAAGGTGTGGACGCCCTCAACGCGGAAGGTCGCGAACGCCTGCTGGCCGCCTTCGAGACTGTCAATGAGCACTTCAAGGCCCTGTTCACGGCCCTCTTCCGGGGTGGACAGGCGGAATTGCGCCTTGTCGACGCCGAAGACCCGCTGAACGCCGGACTCGAAATCTTCGCCCAACCGCCCGGCAAGAAGCTCGGCACGCTGAACCTGATGTCAGGTGGTGAACAGGCGCTAACGGCAGCCGCCCTGATCTTCGCCGTATTCCTGTCGCGCCCCGCACCGATCTGCGTGCTGGACGAGGTGGACGCGCCGCTGGATGACGCCAACGTGGACCGTTTCTGCAATATGCTGAACGAAATGCGCCAGCGCACAGATACACGTTTCGTGGTGATCACCCACAATCCCGTCACCATGAGCCGGATGGACCGTCTTTTCGGCGTTACAATGCGCGAACAGGGCGTTTCAAAACTGGTTTCTGTGGACCTTGAGGCCGCCGAACAGCTTGTTGCGGCGGAGTAGCGCAGACGCACAGTCGGGAATTGCAATAAAAACAAGGAATTGCGTTTCTGTAATCGCGGTTGACTTGGCAGAGCCCCCCTCATAGTTTGCGCCGAAATCCGGGGGTCTCCCGATCAGCAAGGATTCGCGGCTGCGGAGCGCTTAAAAACATGTCCAGTGAGGGTCCAGACGGCCTTGGTGAGGAAATCGCCAAAGCAAGGGCGGCCCGCGCTGAACGGGAAGCGACAAAGCAAGCGCAGACCAAGGCTGACGAAGGAAATCATTCGGCCGGGGCCTATGCCCTGCGATATGGCGCGGAATTCGGCGCCAGCATCTTTGTCGGTGGCTTCATGGGCTACTGGATTGATGTTTTCGCAGGAACGAAACCCTGGGGCTTGCTGATCATGGGGTCTTTTGGCTTCGCAGCAGGCATTCGCGCCATTATACGCGCCTACAAAGAGCTGAATGCTCAGGCGCTGAAACAGACAGAGGGGCCGCAGGCCTCCGAAGACGGGAATTGAGACGGATGAACCTGTTTATGCCAAGCGTTGCGCTGGATCCCATCCACCAGTTCAAGGTCACCAAGTGGCTCGACTTCAATGTCGGCGGTATCGACCTGTCGTTCACCAACGCATCCGGCTTCATGGCGCTGGGCGTCATCCTGACGATCGCGTTCTTCGGTATCGCCGCCTCTAAAGGCCAGCTCGTGCCATCTCGCCTCCAGTCGCTGGCCGAGATCGGTTACGGCTTTGTGGCCGACATGGTTCGCGGCGCCGCAGGTGAGGAAGGCCTTAAGTTCTTCCCCTTCGTCTTCACGCTCTTCTTCTTCCTGTTCTTCGCGAACATGATCGGCATGGTGCCTTACGCCTTCACCACGACGAGCCACATCATCGTGACCGGCGCACTGGCCTTGCTCGTGATTTCCATCGTTATCGGCTTCGGCTTCTACAAGAACGGCTTCAAGTTCCTGAAACTGTTTGCGCCATCGGGCGCACCATGGCCGATCTATATCATTCTGATCCCGATTGAGATCATTTCCTTCTTTGCACGCCCGCTGACCCTTTCGCTGCGTCTGTTCGCCAACATGCTGGCCGGACACATCATGCTGAAACTGTTCGCTGGCTTCGCTGTCGGCCTGATCGCAGCAGGCGGTGCCTATATCATCATCGCGCCGTTCGCTTTTGCCATGGGCGTTGCGCTTAACGCTCTAGAGCTTCTGGTGGCTGGCCTGCAGGCTTATGTCTTCGCTATTCTGACCTGTGTGTACCTCAACGACGCGTTCCACCCCGCACACTAGTTACCCTTTCGCCGGTGCGGCCACATGGTCACACCAAACCGCTTGACGCCGCACACGGAACACGCTTCACGGGCGGCACTTTGTAGAACAACAGCATTCCCATAAGGAGATCCCCATGGAAGGCGATATCACCCT
>TARA_R110000787_G_scaffold28923_2_pt1 | contig 14444 bp, 16 predicted proteins | sample TARA_R110000787 | Tara Oceans TARA_R110000787 (sample SAMEA4397920) | marine metagenome | biome: Polar Biome; feature: [DCM] deep chlorophyll maximum layer (ENVO:01000326); material: water (ENVO:00002006), including particulate matter (ENVO:01000060) such as... | depth 35 m
AGAGAGAGCATCGTTTTAAAGAATATGAGATTATCTTAAAAAAAAAGAGTTATTAGTATATTTAATATTCATTCTAACTTACTGGTTTTTAAAGCTATAAGTAAAAAGTGGGTGATTGTTTTGATAAAATTTTATACAGTATTTATAAAAATCAACAGTAATAGAAATAAAACCTGTACTTTTGTTCATCAAAATAGACAAATAGATGAACAGCATCAAGAATACATTTACGATTCAAGATTTAGAAATTTTGACCGGTATAAAAGCACATACCATACGTATCTGGGAAAAGAGATATAACTTATTAAATCCCTCTAGATTAAATCGTAACATAAGGGTTTATAGCCTATCCGACCTTCAGAAAATCCTAAATGTAAGTTTGTTGTATAACAACAATTATAAGATTTCTAAAATTTCTAAACTATCAGAAAGTCAGTTAACAGAAGAAACAAAAACATTTGCTTTAAGTGAGTTTTCCAATAATTATGAAATTAATTCTTTAGTTATAAGTATGTATACTTTTGATGAAAGCTTATTTCAAGAGATTTATTCACAACAAATCAAAAAAACTTCATTTATAAAAATATTTGCTAATACATACGTTCCTTTACTAAACCACCTGGGATTATTATGGCAAACAGATTCTATTAAGCCAGCTCACGAACACTTTATGTCTAATTTAATTTATCAAAAAATTGCTTTAAACATCGCTGCATTACCTAAAATAGAATCTACTAATAATCATGTAAATGTTTTATTTCTTCCTTATGGTGAAATCCATGAATTAGGCTTACTGTTTTTAAATTATTATTTAAAGTTAAAAGGAGAAAGAACAGTATACTTAGGTAAAAGCATCCCTTTTGATAATTTATTTTATGTTAATTCTCAAATTAAAAACATAACTTGGATCAACTATTTTATGATTGATAAGCCTATAGAAGAGAAAACAGAATTTTTAAATAATGTTGAAAAGCTAGTGGCACATACCAAAAACAAATGTATAATAGTGGGTAACATTTGGGAAGAATATTCAAATGAAAACAAAAACAAACAAATTATTTTCAAATCGCGATTAGAACAATTGATTACTATAAAAGAATAAACTAAGATTTCTCCAACATCAAATGTTAGAATACATAATGCAATTGTAAAGATTTACATTTTTAAAAGAGCGAAGAATAGGTATTAAATATTCTTCGTTTTTTTTTGCTCTTTTTTTAAGAATCATAAAAACATACTTTAAACTACATTATAGCAGTGTTTTAAAGGCTTTTGATTTAATAATAAATAATCTCTATAGTATTATTGTTTAATAAAATGGTAAAAGAGTTAAACAAAATAATATAAATTTATATATTTGTTAAAACTTTTAAAATCAATAAATCATGAAAAAATCAACTATTTTTATTTTCCTGTTTATGTTAACAGGATATTTTTACGCTCAAACAGCAAGAGTACAAGTAATACATAACTCAGCAGATGCTGCTGCAGAATTTGTAGATGTTTATTTAGATGCAACACTTTTAATTCCAAATTTTGAATTTAGAACTGCATCAGCATTCATTGATGCTCCAGCAGGAGTTGAAATTGAATTATCAGTAGCACCAGCAAATAGTACAGGTGTAGAAGATGCTATTTATTCCGCTCCAGTAACACTTACTGAAGATGAAACTTATGTAGTAGTAGCAGATGGAATTGTAAGTGGATCAGGTTATAATCCAGCACCAGCATTTGGATTACAAATTTACCCAATGGGAAGAGAAACCGCTACCGATCCAGCAAATACAGATGTTTTAGTACATCACGGATCTACTGATGCACCAACAGTTGATGTTGTAGAAACAGGAGTAGGAGCAGGTACCATTGTAGATAACATTGCTTATACTGAATTTCAAGGATATTTAGAATTACCATCAGAAGATTATATTTTAGAGGTAAGAACTGAAGACGGATTAACTACAGTTGCTTCCTATCAAGCACCTTTAGCAACTTTAGGATTAGAAGGAGCTGCAGCAGTTGTTGTTGCAAGTGGATTTTTAGATCCTTCACAAAATTCAGATGGAGCAGCATTTGGTTTATACGCAGCATTACCAACAGGTGGAGCTTTAGTTATGTTACCAACATTTGAAGCTCAAACAGCAAGGGTACAAGTAATACATAACTCAGCAGATGCTGCAGCAGAATTTGTAGATGTTTATTTAAACGATGCATTATTAATTCCAAACTTTGAATTTAGAACTGCTTCTCCATTTGTTGATGCTCCAGCAGGAATTGAAATAGAATTATCAGTAGCACCTGCAGGAAGTACGGGAGTAGAGGATGCAATTTATACAGCTCCAGTAACTTTAGCTGCTAACGAAACTTACATAGTAGTTGCTGACGGAATAGTAAGTGGATCAGGTTATAACCCTCCACAACCATTTGGATTACAAGTTTATGCAATGGGTAGAGAGATGGCAACTGATCCTGCAAATACCGATGTATTAGTACACCACGGATCTACAGATGCACCAGCAGTAGATGTTGTTGAAACTGGAGTAGGAGCAGGAATCATTGTGGATGATATCTCTTATACTGAATTTCAAGGGTATTTAGAATTGCCAACTGCCGATTATACAATTCAAATTAATACTGCAGATGGTTCTACGGGAGTTGCTGCATACGAAGCACCATTATCAACTTTAGGATTGGATGGAGTAGCACTAGCAGTTATTGCAAGTGGATTTTTAGATCCTTCTCAAAATTCAGATGGAGCTGTATTTGGATTGTTCGTAGCATTACCAACAGGAGGCGATTTATTGCCATTACCTACTGCAACACTAGGGGTAGAGGACTTTGATCAAAATGCATTTGTTATGTATCCAAATCCTGTAAACAATCAATTAAACTTTGAATTTTCAACATTAGATATTGATGAGTTAAAGGTTAGTATTACAGATATGCAAGGAAGAATTGTTTTAAACAATCAAATAAAAACATCTACTAACACTATAGATGTTAGTGGTTTATCTACAGGGTTATATCAAGTAATTATAATGGATGAAAATGACATTTTAATGACTAAGAAATTAATAAAAAATTAATAAAAAATATACTTGAAAAAGAAAAGGGTTGTTGTTAAGTTTTAAATGAAAATCCCTTAGGAAGTAATTTCTCGGGGATTTTTTCATATTTTTAATAATAATTTCAATATTAAATGAGCAAAAACATCAATATTTTGGGTTCTGGATTTTCATCATTATCTGCTGCATGCTATTTAGCTAAAGCTGGGCATAATGTTACTGTTTTCGAAAAAAATGAACAAATAGGCGGAAGAGCAAGACAATATAAAAAAGATGGTTTTCTTTTTGATATGGGACCAACATGGTATTGGATGCCCGATGTTTTTGAACGGTTTTTTAATGATTTTAATAAAAAACCAGCAGATTACTATCATTTAGAAAAATTAGATCCTGCTTACGAAGTATACTACAATGCAGGTGATAGTATCAAAATATCATCAAAAATAGAAGAAATATATTCATTATTTGAGCAAGAAGAAGAAGGTAGCTCAATACAACTAAAAAAATTCTTAAAACAGGCTAAAAGTAATTATGATGTTGCTGTAAGGGATCTTGTTTATAGACCTGGAGTATCTCCTTTAGAGTTGATAAGCATCAAGACAATTAACAAATTAAATCAACTTTTTTTTGATATCCGGAAACAAGTTCAAAATAAATTTACCAATCCACGCCTTATAAAAATATTAGAATTTCCTGTTTTGTTTTTAGGTGCTAAGCCAGGCAATACTCCAGCGATGTACAATTTTATGAATTGGGCAGATTTTGGATTAGGCACTTGGCATCCTAAAGGAGGAATGTTCGAAATTGTAAAAGCAATGGAAAATTTAGCTACTGAATTGGGAGTGAAATTTTTAACATTTGCTAATGTTGATAAAATTAATGTAGCTAATAATAAAGCAGAAAGTATTGAGGTAAATGGACAAACAATTGCTGCAGATATTGTATTAAGTGGAGCCGATTATCATCATACAGAACGTTTACTTAGCCCTAAGTATCGACAATATTCAGAAGATTATTGGAATAAAAGAACTTTTGCTCCTTCATCATTGCTATTTTATGTAGGGTTTAATAAAAAACTAAAAAATGTCTCTCATCATACTTTGTTTTTTGATGAAGAATTTGATTCTCATGCCGAATATATTTATGACAATCCTTCTTGGCCTAAAGACCCACTCTTTTATGCTAGTTTTCCAAGCATTACAGATAAAGCTTTCGCGCCAGAGCGTAAAGAAGCAGCAACTTTTTTAATTCCTATTGCAGTAGGAATAGAAGATACTGAAGCTCATAGAAAAAAATACTATGATTTAATAATAAATAGACTGGAAAAATTAACCGACCAAAAGTTAAAAGACGACGTGTTATTTGTAAAATCTTATTGTATTAATGATTTTATAGAAGATTACAATTCCTATAAAGGGAACGCTTATGGCTTAGCAAACACGCTTACTCAAACAGCATTTTTAAGACCAAGAATTAAAAGTAAAAAAGTAAAAAATTTATTTTTCACTGGTCAATTAACAGTGCCAGGACCGGGAGTACCTCCAGCTTTAATTTCTGGAAAAATCGCAGCAGAATCAATTTTAAAACACTTAAAATCATGAAAGAACTTTTCGATAGTATTTCTAATGAAAGCGCCACATTAATTACTAAAAAATATAGCACTTCATTTTCAATTGCGGTTCGCTTATTAGCACCAAGTATTCGTCAAGCTATTTATAATATTTATGGTTTTGTGAGAGTAGCTGACGAAATAGTAGACAGTTTTGAAGGATACCCTAAAGAAGAATTGTTGAATCGATTTGAAGAAGAGTATCAATATGCTTTGAAAACAGGAATTAGTACAAATCCTGTTATAAATGCATTTCAAAAAACAGTAAAAGAATATAATATTGATGCAAAATTGGTTGAATCTTTTCTTAAAAGTATGAGAGCAGATTTAAACAAACAAGTATATGAAAATCAACAAGAAATTGATGAATACATCTATGGATCTGCAGATGTTGTTGGTCTTATGTGCTTAAAAATATTTGTTCAAGGCGATGAGGAAAGGTATCTTAATTTAAGAGAACCTGCTATGAAATTAGGTTCTGCCTTTCAAAAAGTAAATTTTTTAAGAGATCTTAATGAAGATTTTGAAAACTTAAACAGATCCTATTTTCCGAATATTAATCCCAATAATCTTTCCGAAATAGATAAAAACAAGGTGTTAACTGAAATTAAAAATGATTTTGAAGATGCTTATTTGGGAATTGTTAAGCTTCCTAAAGAAGCAAAACTAGCAGTTTATGTTGCTTATAAATATTACTTTAATCTTTTACATAAAATAGAAAAGACTCCTTCAACAACGTTAAGAGATAAAAGAATACGAGTTTCAAACCCAAGAAAAATGTGCCTTTTAGTGGAGTCTTATTTTAATTTTAAAATGAATTTGGTTTAAATATAATTAGGATCCTTCATCATAACAAATGGCAACAATGATCTTATTAGCGGAATAGTGAAAATAGAAATGAACCTTCCTAATGGAATATACATTGTAGTGATAATAACTGAAAAACTGACACAAACCCCTTTACTGATGATAACAGAATAAGGGTTTGCTAAAAATGAGTATTATAAATAAATGTTTAATTAAAATAAATAAAAATGATTAAAAAATCTATGAAAATGATGGCAGTTATATTTGCTTCATCAATACTATTTACATCTTGCTACTCTTATACAAGTGTAGTGGGTAATGGAGCTCAAGGAGATAGTCAAACAACCGAAAGGAATGATTATTTGATTTTTGGACTAGCTGAAGTTGGCGTTTCTGACTCAAAAAAAATGGCTGAAGGAGCTGAAAATTATACTGTTAACACGAGACAAACTTTTGTAAACGGATTACTTTTTGCCATAACTTTTGGAATTTATACTCCAACAACAACTACGGTTACTAAATAATAATATAATAAAAGGATAAGGAGTCTATTTTAAAAAACTTATCCTTTTATTTATGAGAAATATGAAGAAAATTATTTATTACATTTCAATAGTATTTTTAATTTTACTATTCATAAATATCGTTAAAATATTGGTGTCCGATTTAAATAGACTGACTGAATATGGATTTGGATATTTAGCAGGAAAAATACTTTTATTTTTAGTCTTTTTTGGAATTTTTTTAACGACAAGAAAACAGATAATAAAACCTAAAACGGGATCTTGAAAAAGCACCATATTTAGATAATTAAATTTTGTTACATTTATTAAAAATTAAATAATGATAATCTTATTTTACATATTAATTACTATCGTTACTTATGGCATTATGGAAGGCATTACTTGGTTTGTTCATAAATATGTAATGCATGGGTTTTTATGGGTTTTGCATGAAGACCACCATCAACCAAGGTACCAAAATGTATTTGAAAAAAATGATGCTTTTTTTGTTATTGGAGCCATTCCAAGTATAACTTTATTTTATTTTGGAATCCACCCAGAATTAAACTATAAATTTTTTATAGCCTTAGGGATTTTGTTTTATGGTATTACTTATTTTATGGTTCATGACGTATTAATTCATCAACGATTTAAATGGTTTAAAAACACAAAAAATAGTTATTTATTGGGGCTTCGTAAAGCTCATAAAATACATCATAAACATCTAAATAAAGAAGATGGAGAATGTTTTGGAATGCTTAATGTTCCAAAAATATATTTTAAAAAAATCAATAAAAAATAATGGAACCAATATACCTATATCTCCTTTTAGGTTCTCTTTTAGTACCCATGTTGTACTCAATTTTTGTTTTTGATATTATTAAATATTGGAAACAGTTTTCCTTTTCTACAATAGTAATTGCTATTGTATTTTTGATTTGGGATTATTTTTTTACAAAAGCAGGGATTTGGGGTTTTAATTATGATTATTGTTTAGGAATAAAAATTTTTAAAATGCCTATTGAAGAATGGCTCTTCTTTTTAATTATCCCTTTTTGTAGCTTATTTATTCATTATGCTTTTGTACATCTATTCCCAATATTTCAATTACCGAAAAAACCAGCAATCTATATAACAATTGCATTAATTGCAACAAGCATAACTCTTGTAGTAATGAATTTTTCGAAAAGCTATACAGTTGTTAGTTTTACGGTATTAACTTTTGTTCTTTTATTAGGTTTAATATATCATAAAATTCTATTGCAGAAATTTTACTTTACATTTTTAATAATTCTAATTCCTTTTTTAATTATAAATGGGATATTGACTGGATCCTTAACCGTATCACCTGTAGTGTGGTATAATGATTTAGAAAATCTAGGTTTCAGGATACATACAATCCCAATTGAAGATGTTGGTTATTGTTTCTCATTATTATTTGGAAACTTAATGATTTTTGAAAATCTAAAAAAAAGTAAATAAAAATTAAATAAAATGGCATTATCTATTAAAAGTCACTCAAACATTTACACGTTAAAATCTGTTGTTGAAATGCCTATATCGGTATCAAAAGCGTGGATGTTCTTTAGTTCACCAGAGAATTTAGCGAAAATAACTCCACCAGAAATGAATTTTTTAATTACATCTGGGAAGCCAAAAGCAGCATATACCGGTCAGATTATAAGCTATAAAGTAAATGTTATAAAAGGGATTCAAATTAATTGGGTGACAGAAATTACTTGTGTTGATTTTGAAAAATATTTTGTAGACGAACAAAGGTTTGGCCCATATAAAATGTGGCATCACGAGCATATATTTGAAAAAATAGATGATAATAATTGTAAGATTATTGATATAGTAAGCTATAAATTACCTTTTGGTATCATTGGGAAATGGAGCCATAATTTATTTGTGAAAAAACAACTACAATCTATATTTGAATATCGAACAAAAATAATGAAAAACCATTTTATATAATTTAATGTTATTAATTCATAACCTTTTCAATATTCCTTTATATTTGCTTCTTAATAAAACATTTTTTCAGTAAAAGTTAAAATCGGTAACATTAATTAATAAATTTTATTACTTTAGTCGGCTATATGCGACCCCAAATCGTTAAAATATCAACCTTAATACTATTTTTAGTGAATAGTATTTCTTTGCTTGGACAAACCCCTAGTGGCAGTTCAGGCCCACCTCATCCGTCTAATAATAATAGAGGTCCAGGACTACCAATTGATGATAATATTTTAGTATTAGTTGCTTTAGGTTTGATTTTTGGGATGTATGTGATTTACAAAAAATCACGAATTAATACCCCTGAGTAAGTCTTTTTATATATTTTCCTACAACATCAAACTCTAAATTTACTTTAGTTCCTCTTTTAAATTCTTTAAAGTTGGTATTCTCAATTGTATAAGGAATGATAGCAACACTAAATTCATTTTCTTTAGATCCCACAACTGTTAAACTTACTCCATTTACAGTAACAGACCCTTTTTCAATAGTAATATTGTCGTAAATATCTTCATACTGAAACGTATAGTAAGCACTTCCTTTTTCTTCAACAATATTGATGCAAATAGCTGTTTGGTCCACATGCCCTTGAACGATATGCCCATCCAAGCGTTCTTCAAGTTTCATAGACCTTTCTAAATTAACAAGATTTCCAACTTTAAGATCTCCTATATTCGATTTGTCTAAAGTTTCTTTAATAGCGGTTACTATATAGTTGTTGTCATTAATTTCAACCACCGTTAAGCAAACTCCATTATGAGCTAAGCTTTGATCTATTTTTAATTCTCCAGTAATAGTGCTTTTTACTTCAATATGAACATTACTGCCTTCACTTGTAAGAGAAATTATTTCTCCCATTGATTCAATTATTCCTGTAAACATAATTACATTTAGTTACATTTGTAGTACAAAAGTAATGATAAATTAAGCGATCTAACTCTAATGAATAAGCAAAATAAAATAGTAGTAGGTATATCAATAGGAGACTTAAATGGAATTGGTAGTGAAGTGGTTTTAAAGACCCTACAAGACCCTAGAATATTAGATTTTTTCACTCCTATAATCTTCGCTTCCTTTAAAATTATGACCTATTTTAAAAAGGCATATCAGATTGAATGTAATCTACATGGAATAGATAAAATTGAAAATATTGATCACAATAAAATTAACGTTTTCAATGTATGGAATGAACCTGTCGATATAAATTTTGGAAAAGAAGATTTAAATACGGGTGCTTATGCTATCAAATCTCTTAAATCTGCCGTAACTGCTCTAAAGAATAACAAAATTGATGTATTAGTTACCGCTCCAATTAATAAATCTAGTATTCAATCTAAAGACTTTAACTATCCAGGGCATACCGATTTCTTGAATAATGAATTGGAAGGGGAAAGCTTAATGTTGATGATTAGGGATTCATTAAGAGTAGGCTTATTAACAGATCATGTTGCAGTAAAAGATGTTTCACAAAGCATTACAAAAGAACTTGTAGAAAGAAAAATAAAAACAATTAATGATACTTTAATTCAAGATTTTGGAATAAGAAAGCCAAAAATTGCAGTATTAGGTATTAATCCGCACAACGGTGATAATGGTGTTATTGGAAATGAAGACGATACCGTTTTAAGACCTACCTTAGATGAAATCTATAAAAAAGGAACACTAGTTTATGGGCCTTATGCAGCAGATAGTTTTTTTGGTTCAGGAAATTATGAAAAGTTTGACGCAATCATTGCTTCTTATCACGATCAAGGATTAATCCCTTTTAAAACTCTATCTTTTGGAAAAGGAGTTAATTATACTGCAGGATTAAATAAAATTCGAACTTCTCCAGATCATGGAACTGCATTTGATGTTGCAGGAAAGAACATAGCTAATAATGACTCTTTTAAAGAAGCTGTTTTTAGCGCAATAGAAATTTTTAAAAAGAGGGAAGAATACAAAAATCTTTCAAAAAATTCGTTAGAAATAACGGTACAAAAAAAAGAATTTCATAATAAAAGATAATAGCTTTTATCGACTTCCATTTTTTAAATAGCACCTCTTTTACATTTCCTCTATTAGCAGGAATATTAGCATCTATGATTCATGTGATCTCCGGACCAGATCATTTAGCTGCTGTTACTCCTTTAGTAATTGAATCTAAAAAGCGCGCCTGGAAAATTGGATTGTCATGGGGTTTGGGTCATATAGTAGGAATGCTATTAATAGGAATTTTGTTTCTATTATTCAAAGATTTTTTCCCTTTAGAAAAGGTTTCTCAGTATAGTGAGCAATTAGTCGGAATCGTATTAATTGCAATTGGTGTTTCGTCTTTTTACCAAATATTTAATGATAAAAGAAAACATAAATACCCACATATTCATTCTGAAGAAAAACCATACATTCATGTGCATCACCAAAGCAATGAAACCCACCATCACTCTCATAAAACTAAAATAAATCAAAACGTCTATTCTTCTTTCGGAATTGGTTTTTTACACGGTTTAGCAGGAATTGCTCACTTTATATTATTATTACCCGTTTTAGGTTTTGAAACAAAAGTTGAAGGCACACAATACGTCATAGGTTTTGGCTTAGGCACCATTTTAGCAATGATTGCTTATGCATTAATACTTAGTAAAATAGCAAGCTACACAAAACAACATAATGATGTTTTCTTTAAAGGTGTCCGTTTAGCTAGTGGCTTATTTGCAATTATTATTGGGATATATTGGTTGCTTGCTTCTGCTTAATAAAATTATTTAAAAATTGTGACATTGCCTTTTCTAGGTTGTTTTTTGCTTTATTAGTGAGTCCAATATTTAATTCAAAATTTTCTCCACTTATTCCAATTATATAACTTACTGGATTTTTATCATATACAGTTTTTGCTAAAAACAAAATAGTTTCTGGAGGTAGTGCGTGAGAACTAAAACTATGGGTTTCTATTGGAATACACTTTTCAATGATTACACCATTTTCTAAAACCTGTTTATGAGCATCTACAAAAAAAACAGTTTCATAATGAGAAATTAACTCAGCGTCTTCAATTTGTAATTGATATCGATACTCAACATCAAAATTAGGAGGCAATTTTGGAGTTATTTCATCCAAAAAAGCCCATCCTAATCCATCGTCTTGTCGACCAGAATTACCAATACCAATAACTATTATTTTATTATCGTAATTTTTCATCTACTATATTACCGTATTGATCATAGATAATTAACTCCAAAGGCATTTGTCCAAGTGCATGGGTAGCACAGCTTAAACAAGGGTCATAGGCTCTAATTACCACCTCTATTTGATTCATCATTCCTTCCGTTATTTCAGGTTGTCCACTTAAAACATTGTTAGCAACCCAACGTACTGCTTGATTCATGGGTTCGTTATTATGAGTAGTAGAAACAATAAGATTACATCTAGTAATGCGATCTTTATCGTCCACCTCATAATGATGAATTAAAGTCCCTCTTGGCGCTTCAATAATACCCACACCTTCTTTTCTTCGAGCCCCTTTTCTAATAAGATCATTACTTAAAATATCATCGTCTTCTAATAGTTTTTTCATCATTTCTGCACAGTACAAAATTTCAATTAATCTTGCCCAATGCGTATGCATGGTGCTATTATTTGTTTTGCCATTAGAAGCTGCTTTAAATACTAATCGTTCCTTTTCAGCTAAAGGAGTTTCAATTCCTTCACAAATATTGATTCTTGCAAGTGGACCTACTCGATTCCACCCTTTTTCTCTACCTAAATGTTTTAAATAAGGGAATTTTAAATAACTCCATTTTTCTACACTTTCATAGAAATACTCGTTATAATCATCATTTGGAACATCATCTAATGTAATATTTCCTTCGGAATCTGTAGCTCTTAAATCACCATCATATAGTTCTAAAAAACCATTTTCTTTATTTACCAAACCAAGGTGTCCTGAAGGATAAGCAGCAAAAGTATCTAAAAACTCTTTGTTTTTTTCATGATATTCTTTCATGAAATCAATAATTTCAACCGACCATTTAATCATGGTATCTACTGAAGGAATTTCCTTGTCATCTAAAAAATAGTTTCTCTCCTTGGCAGTGATTCTTCTGTGAACACCTCCTGGAGTAGTTGAAATTCCGTGAATACGTTTTCCAGCAACAAGTTTAATAACCTCTTGACCAAATTTTCGCATCAAAATACCCTTTTTTGCTAATTTTGGATATTCCATAGCAACACCAACGATGTTTCTTTTTAAAGGATCCGCATCATGACCAAATAATAAATCGGGTGATGCTAAGTAAAAAAAGTGAAGTGCATGTGATTGGAAAACTTGTCCAAAGTGCATTAATTTTCTAATTTTTTGAGCAGGTAAAGACAAATCTTTAGGATCTACACCAACTATTTGATCAATTGCTTTAGCTGCAGCTAAATGATGACTAACAGGACATATACCACAAAGACGCTGAACCATTACAGGAGCTTCCCAATATGGATGGCCTTGAATAAAACGTTCAAATCCTCTAAATTCTACTATATGAAAGAAAGCATCTTTTACGTTATTATGATCATCTAAATGAATTGTTACTTTACCGTGACCCTCAACTCTCGTTACGGGATCTATTACTAATTTTTGTGCCATTTTTATATAAATAAAATATTAGTCATATTTAAACTCATCGTGAGCAATTGAAAATTCTTCATCTAAAAGAATGTTTTTCACCACTTTCCATATGTGTTGAGCATTTGGAGGGCAACCAGGAATGTAATAATCTATTTTTACGATTTCATTACAAGGATATACGTTGTTTAGTAGCTTTGGAAGGTCTTCATGTCCTGGTATAATATCAGCTCCTATTTCGCTTGTAATCCCGTTTATATAGGATTCTTCCAAACATTCTTTTAAAGGAACAAAGTTTCTCATTGCTGGAATACCACCCATAATTGCACATTCTCCAAAACCAATTAGAATATCACATTTTTTTCTAAACTCTCTTAAAACATGTACGTTTTCTGTATTAGCACATCCGCCTTCAATCAATCCAACATGACAGCGTTTGCTAAATTTTTTAATATCTGTCAATGGAGATTTATTGAATTCAACAATATCGAGAATATCTAATAATTCGGTATCAATATCTAATAATGACATATGGCATCCAAAGCATCCTGCAAGTGATGTTGTTGCAACAATAAATTTTTCTTGCTCTCCTTTTAAGATCAACTTTTCTTTTTTGTGAGGAAGAATATCTTTACCAAGGAGATCGTATTTTCGTTCACCAAAAGGTTGTTCATGGATCATCCCTTTTACTAAAATTGCTCCAACTGGACAAAGAGACATTGCGCGTAATGCTTCACTTTCACTTAACTTTTCTTCCTCATGATAGTCAATTTGCACTCTAGTTTTAACTCCTCGCTGAACAAATGAAAATACATTCTTACCATCTTTTGTTTTAACTTCTTCCACACATCGTTTACATAAAATACATCGATTGGACTCCATAATCATTCGCTTAGGTGTAAAATCGACCATTTTGTCACTAAAAACATGAGGGTATCTAGTATAAGTTAGTCCCATATCATATGCTAAATTTTGCATATCGCAGTTTCCACTTTTTTCACAGGATGGGCAAAAGTGATTTCCTTCTGAATAAAGCATTTCTATAATTGCTTTTCTATTATCAAGTAATTCAGGTGTATTCACCTCAATATCCATTCCCTCCGAAACCTTTGCAGTACAACTAGTAGTGTGTTTGCCATTGAGTTTTACGGTACAAATTCTACAAGTACCTAATGGATTAATATTTCTGAAATAACATAAGGTTGGTATATAAACACCATTTTCTTTAGCAACATCCACAAGGTTTTTTCCTTCTTCTGCTTGAATGTTTTTTCCATCTATTTTTATATTAACTAGCTTATTCATAGTCTGATGAAATTTCATTAATAATTTGGTCGTATTCTTTTACAGCATCCTCTAAATTGAATGACTGATTAAAATCGGTATTCTCTAATAAGCTTTGCTCAAAGACTTCAGGGAATTTTATCATTGCATCATTTAATGAGTTGGATGACATTTGTCCTAAGCCACATCGGCTTGTAGTTTTAATAATATGACTCCAGCTTTTAATATCTTCAGCATCTTTTTTATCGGCGTGTCCTAAAATTAATTTTTCAATTTTTTTACTAAGAAGGAAATTACCTGTTCTACATGGAACACAGATTCCACAAGATTCTTGAACAAAAAAGTCTGAGAAATTCTTTAAGATATATAATAAGTCTCGGGATTTATTGAATACCATAACTGCCCCTCCACAGCTTAAATCCTCACCAGAAATAGATCTATTAAAATCAGCTTCAGATAAGCAATCTCCTGAAGGGCCACTAAATTGAACCATATAAGGATCTTTTGCTTCGATAAGTTGAAGGAATTCTCTAAAATTCATTCCCCATTCTATCTCATAAATTCCTTGT
>TARA_R110000787_G_scaffold6861_46_pt1 | contig 14439 bp, 14 predicted proteins | sample TARA_R110000787 | Tara Oceans TARA_R110000787 (sample SAMEA4397920) | marine metagenome | biome: Polar Biome; feature: [DCM] deep chlorophyll maximum layer (ENVO:01000326); material: water (ENVO:00002006), including particulate matter (ENVO:01000060) such as... | depth 35 m
TCGCTGGACGAGCATAGGCTGACGGGCATTGCGGGCGTTGCCAATATCGGCACGGATCGCGACTGGAGCGGGTCGATCTTCAACCAGGCGGACTGGTATGCGTTCGGGCGGATGGCCTGGAACCCCGACCTGACAGCCGATGCGGTGGCGCGCGAATGGGCGGCGCTGACCTTCACGCCCGACAAGGCGGTGGTCGAGCCGATGGTCGCGATGATGATGGGATCGCGCGAGGCGGCGGTGGACTATATGACGCCGCTGGGCCTCGCCCATGTCATGAACACGGGTCATCATTATGGCCCTGCCCCCTGGGTATCGGACCTCGCGCGGCCCGAATGGAACCCGGTCTATTATCATAAGGCGGATGCGACCGGCATCGGCTTTGACCGGACCAAGACCGGCAGCAACGCCATCGCCCAATATGCGCCGCCGATCGCCAAGCGGCTGGCCGATCCGCGCACCACGCCGGAGCGCGACTTGCTGTGGTTCCATCATCTGCCCTGGGACTATCGGCTGGCGTCGGGCGAGACGCTGTGGGACGGGATGGTCCATCGCTATGACCGGGGCGTCGCCTATGTCGCAGGGATGCGCGCGACGTGGGAGGGGCTGCGTCCGATGATCGATGCGGAACGCTTTGCGCAGACGCAGACCTTCCTCGATATCCAGCAAAAGGAGGCCCAATGGTGGCGCGACGCGAGCATCGCCTATTTCCAGTCGATCGCCCGGCGACCCCTGCCCGCCGGGGCCGCGCCGCCGCCAGAGAGCCTGGAGGCCTATAAAATGCGCAAATTCCCCTATGCGCCCGGCAATCCGTGATTTTTCGCTTTAATCTGGCGGGGTGATGTCGTTAGCACTTCGGCGACATCCTTACCGGCCCTGAAAGCACCCCGCATTGACCGATACCCGATCCTCCCGCCGTCAGCGCAACGCCCCCACGATCAACGACGTGGCGCGCCACGCCGGGGTATCGCCCATGACGGTGTCGCGGGTCATCAATGGCGAGCAGGTGGTGCGGCCCGCGACCAAGGCGAAGGTCGATGCCGCCATCCTGGCGCTTAACTATGCGCCGAGCGCCGCCGCACGCAGCCTGGCGGGGGGCGACGAGTTGCGGATCGGCCTGCTCTACAGCAACCCGTCATCCTCCTATCTCAGCGAATTTCTGGTCGGTAGCCTGGACCAGGCGAGCCGCAGCGGCGTCGACCTGGTCGTGGAGAAATGGGACGAGCAGACATCGGTGAAGGCGGTCGTCGATCATCTGCTGCGCGGGCGGATCAACGGCGTCATCCTGCCGCCGCCGCTATGCGATCTGGAGGAAATGGTCGAGGCATTGCAGGCCGCCAACATCCCGGCCGTAGCGGTTGCGACGGGACGAGCGCCCGGCGACCTGGCGGCGGTCAGCATCGATGACTGGCAGGCAGCCTATGAAATGACGCGCCACCTGATCACGCTGGGCCATTCGCGCATCGGTTTCATCAAGGGCAACCCCAACCAGACCGCCAGCGGCAAGCGGTTTGAAGGCTATCTCGCCGCGCTGAGCGAAGCGAACCTGCCGGTGTTGGACGAACTGATCGCGCAAGGCTATTTCACCTACCGGTCGGGGCTGGACGCGGCCGAACAGATTTTGTCGCTGCTCGATCCGCCTACTGCCATCTTCGCCAGCAATGACGATATGGCGGCGGCGACCGTCGCGATCGCGCACCGTAGTGGCCTTGACGTGCCGGGCGACCTGACGGTGTGCGGGTTCGATGACACCTCGCTGGCGACCACCATCTGGCCCGAGCTGACCACCATCCGCCAGCCGATCAGCGCCATGTCGCGCGCGGCGGTCGAGGTGTTGGTGCGGCTGCTGAAAGGGCGGCGCGGCGCGGACATGGCGTCCGAGCATCTGGTGCTGGCGCATAAGCTGGTGCGGCGGCAGTCGGATGCGGCACCGAGGATGCGGCCAAGGCTGGGCGTGCGATAATAAGGCGCGTTTGCGGCGAAGTCTTATGTCACTGCGCCACGATTTCCCCAGCGGGAGACAGAGGCGAAGTTGCGCGTCAATGCTGGCGGCAGCACACCCCCACCCAACCTCCCCCTTAAGGGGGAGGAGTTTTATGGGCAGCTTGCTATCAAGCCTCGCCAAAGACGCGGTGGAAGATCGTGTCGACTTGCTTGAAATGATAATCGAGGTTGAATTTTTCCTCGATCTGTTCGGGCGGCAGCGCGGCGGTGACGTCGGTGTCGGCCTTGAGCAGTTCCAGCAGCGATAGCTGACCGTCCGATTCCCACACTTTCATCGCGTTGCGCTGGACATAGCGATAGCTGTCCTCGCGGCTGACACCGGCTTGCGTGAGCGCGAGCAGCACACGCTGCGAATGGACGAGGCCGCCCATCTTGTCGAGATTCTTCATCATCCGTTCGGGATAGACGAGCAGCTTGTCGATCACCCCGGTCAGGCGACCCAACGCGAAGTCGAGCGTGATGGTCGCATCGGGGCCGAAGAACCGCTCGACCGACGAATGGCTGATATCGCGTTCGTGCCAGAGGGCGACATTTTCGAGCGCGGGCACGACAGCCGCGCGCACGACGCGGGCAAGGCCGGTCAGATTTTCAGTCAGCACCGGGTTGCGCTTGTGCGGCATGGCCGACGAACCCTTCTGGCCGGGCGAGAAATATTCCTCCGCTTCCAGCACTTCGGTCCGCTGCAGATGGCGGACTTCGACCGCAAGCCGCTCGATGGAGGAGGCGATGACGCCGAGCGTCGCGAAGAACATGGCGTGGCGGTCGCGCGGGATGACCTGGGTCGAGACGGGTTCGATCGCGAGGCCGAGCTTGTCCGCGACATGTTCTTCGACGGCGGGATCGATATTGGCGAAGGTGCCGACGGCGCCCGAAATGGCGCAGGTCGCGATTTCGGCGCGGGCCGCGATCAGCCGCGCCTTGCAACGGGAAAATTCGGCATAGGCTTCGGCCATTTTCAGGCCGAAAGTCACCGGCTCGGCATGGATGCCATGGCTGCGGCCGATGGTGGGGGTCAGCTTATGTTCAAAGGCGCGACGCTTGATGACGGCGAGCAACTGGTCGAGATCCTCGATCAGCAGGTCCGACGCGCGGGCCAACTGGACGGCGAGGCAGGTGTCGAGGACATCGCTCGACGTCATCCCCTGATGCATGAAGCGGGCTTCGTCGCCCACCTGTTCGGCGACCCAGGTCAGGAAGGCGATGACGTCATGCTTGGTCACGGCCTCGATCGCGTCGATCGCGGCGACGTCGATGACGGGGTTGGTCGCCCACCAGTCCCACAGGGCCTTGGCGGCCGAGGGCGGCACGACGCCCAGTTCACCCAGCTTCTCCGTCGCATGCGCCTCAATCTCGAACCAGATTTTGAAGCGGGCTTCCGGCTCCCAAAGGGCGGTCATTGCGGGGCGGGAATAGCGAGGGACCATGAGCGAATCCTGCAACTGGAGGAGATTGGATGCCGCGCCGCCTAGCAGCGTCGGCAGCGCGGGGCAAATCGGGCGGCGAGAGCGGACGGCCGACCGTCATCGGCGCATGGCGGAGCGTCGATCCGGCCCGAACAAGGTGAAGCGAGGCCATTTCCAAGATGAATGGGGCAATATGAATGGATATTCAGGAACAACGGGCCAGGTTCGTCTATTGATACAGCACTATTCATGCAGTGATGAAGTCAAACACAGGCTGCAGAAACGGATCGCACATAGGAGATCGTCATGATCCGCACATTTTTGTTGACCACGGCCTTGGCCGTTGCCGCGCCCGCCACGGCGCAACAGACGATGACGCCGGACGCGGCCACGCCGCAGACCGCGCCCATGACGCCGGTACAGCCCGAAACGACGACGCCCCAGCCCGCAACGCCAGCGAGCCCCGGCGCGGCCGTCGCGACGATCGTGGACACCGAATTTCCGGCCTATGACACCGACAGCGATGGCGCACTCAACCAGACAGAGTTTTCGCGCTGGATGGTGGCATTGAAGGCGCAGGAAACCAAGGCGACCGGGCAGACATTGCCGGCCGAACAAGTGACCGCCTGGGCAAACGGGGCCTTTACGACGGCCGATGTCGATAAGAATATGATGATCAGCAAGCCTGAACTCGTCACCTACTTAAGTGGTGGCGCAGGCTGAAGCTGACGAGCGTCTAGCATTTCCCGACCTGTCACGAAGGAAGGGAGACCATATCTGTCGGGTCGCACCGACGGCGGCATGGAGCGAAGGCCATGCCGCCATTTTTTTGTGCCCAGGTCAGGAGCGCTTTCGGGTGTAGAGCAATGCGGCCACGATCGCGGCCGAGCCGATCCCGACGGCAGCGCCGGTCCAGGCCGTCTTGCTCATCGACCGGCGGGCGGCGCTCGCCATATCGAGGGTCGTTGGCCCATCGTCCGCTGGCGCGGCCGACGGACGATTGTCTGCACCATCATGGGGTGCGCTCATGTCTGAGTTATCCATAGTCCGACGGTTTATGGCAAAGTCCAGGACCAAGGGGAAGATGGCAGATGGCTGTCCCGCCGCCCGCAACGCATTTTCCGCATAAGGGCCGATACTGCCCGCTCTGGTGACAAGGGTGGCCGAAGAATCGCCACGAGCCCCCTTGACTTCGCCTCCGCAATTATGTTGGTAGCGCTATCAATCAAGAGTTGTTGTTTAGGAGTAGATGATGCCGGGGGACTTTGCCTTGCTCGACGCCCTGCCCGCCGACTGGCGCGAGGGCCGCTTTCTTGGTCGCGTGCTGACCGCCGCCGGTCCCAGCCCCATCCTGGTCGATCAAGGCGTGGTGTACGACATGAGCCAGGTCGCGCCGACCGTGGCCCAGTTGGTCGAGATGCTGCCGGTCGATGCCCGTGACGGCGACGTCCTGGGACCGCTCGACGCGCTGACCTTACCCCTGCTCAGCCCCGTCGATCTGCAATGCGTCAAGGCGGCGGGCGTGACCTTTGCCCTGTCGGCGATCGAGCGCGTGATCGAAGAGCGGGCGCGCGGTGACGCCAGCGCGGCTGCCGCCATTCGCGGACGGCTGGAAGAACGGGTCGGCGGATCGATCCGCGCCGTGGTGCCGGGATCGCCCGAAGCCGCCGCGCTCAAGACCGCGCTGATCGAGGACGATCTGTGGTCGCAATATCTGGAGGTCGCGATCGGCCCGGATGCGGAGGTCTTCACCAAGGCACCGGTACTGGCGACCGTGGGTGCAGGCGCGCAGATCGGCATCCGGTCCGATTCCACCTGGAACAATCCCGAGCCGGAAATCGTGCTGCTCGGCAATGCGTCCGGCAACGCCGTTGGCGCGACGCTGGGCAATGACGTCAATCTGCGCGATTTCGAAGGGCGATCGGCCCTGTTGCTGGGCAAGGCGAAGGATAATAATGCGTCCTGCGCGCTCGGCCCGCTCATCCGCCTGTTCGACGATGGCTTCACCATCGACGATGTCCGCAACGCCGAAGTCGCGCTGACCATCGACGGGCCGGAAGGCTATCGCCTGGAAGGCAGCAGCAGCATGAACCAGATCAGCCGCGATCCGCTGGACCTGATGCGCCAGACCATGTCCGAACATCAATATCCCGACGGTTTCGTGCTGTTCCTGGGCACTTTGTTCGCACCGGTGCAGGACCGGGACGAGCCGGGCCGGGGCTTTACCCATAAGGTCGGCGATATCGTCGCCATTTCCACCCCGCGCCTTGGCAAACTGGTGAACGAAGTCGTGACATCGAAGGATGCGGCCCCCTGGACCTATGGCCTGACCGCATTGATGACCAACCTGGCCGCACGTGGCCTGCTGCATAGCGCCAAAGAGAAAGCCATCGCATGACCGCTGCCATCTACCCAAGCCTCGCAGGCAAGCGGGTGTTCATCAGTGGCGGCGGCAGCGGGATCGGCGAGGGGCTGGTCGAAGGCTTTGTCGCGCAGGGCGCGCATGTCGCCTTTTGCGACATTGCGGTGGCCGAGAGCGAAGCGCTGGTAGCGCGCCTCAGCGATGCGGCCTTCACGCCGATCTTTCATGCGATCGATCTGTGCAACATCGATGCCGTGCAGGCGATGATGGCGCAGGTCGAGGCGGACCTGGGCGGGATCGACATATTGATCAACAATGCCGCCAATGACGACCGCCATAGCATCGAGGACGTCACCCCGACCTATTGGGACGAGCGGATGGCGGTGAACCTGCGCCATTTGTTCTTCGCGGCGCAGGCCGCCGTTCCGGCGATGAAGCGGGCGGGCGGTGGCGTGATCCTGAATTTCGGGTCGATCAGCTGGCACCTCGCCTTGCCCGACCTGGTATTGTACCAGACCGCCAAGGCGGCGATCGAAGGGCTGACCCGCAGCCTGGCCCGCGACCTTGGCCGCGACAATATCCGCGTCAACACCATCATTCCCGGCAATGTGAAAACGCCGCGCCAGCTCAAATGGTACACGCCCGAAGGCGAAGCGGAGATCGTGGCGGCGCAATGTCTGGACGGGCGGATCATGCCGGTCGATGTCGCCGCTCTGGCGATGTTCCTGGCGTCGGACGATGCGCGCTATTGCACCGGCCATGATTATTTCATCGATGCCGGCTGGCGCTGAGACGATGGACGCGACTCCCCAGAGCGTGCTGAGCGTCGGCGCGACGCTGGGCGAAGGCCCGGTCTGGGTCGCGCGCGACGCCGCCTTGTGGTTCGTGGATATCAAGTGCCATTGCATCCACCGGTTCGACCCGGCGCTGACCGTGGCGCGCAGCTGGACAGCGCCAGGCCAGGTCGGATGGATCGTGCCGACCGACGACGGCCTGTTCGCGGTCGGTTTGCAATCGGGGATACACCGGTTCGACCCGGCGAGCGCCAGCTTCACGCTGTTGCACGCCCCCGAAGCGCATATGCCCGGCAACCGATTGAACGATGCGACGGTCGCGCCCGACGGCGCGCTGTGGCTGGGGTCGATGGACGATGCCGAGGCGGCTGACAGCGGTCACTTCTATCGCCTGCACAAGGGCGTTTGCGCCAATGCGGGATTGCCGCCGGTGTCGATCACCAACGGCCCTGCCCTCTCGCCCGATGGGCGGACGCTGTATCACACCGATACGCTGAGCCGGACAATCTGGCGCACCGCGCTGAGCGCCGACGGGACGATCGGCGAGACCAGCCTGTTCACGACGATCGAAGATGGCGCGGGCTATCCCGATGGACCGACGGTCGATGCCGAAGGCTGTGTGTGGACCGGCCTGTTCGGCGGCTGGGCCGTGCGGCGCTATGATCCGGCGGGCATGCTGATGCGGGAAATCCGCTTTCCGGTGGCCAACATCACCAAGATCGCGTTCGGCGGGGATGACCTGTCGGTCGCCTATGCGACGACTGCGCGCAAGGGACTGGACATGACAGCGTTGACAGAGCAGCCGCTTGCGGGTGATCTGTTCGCCTTTGACCCCGGCGTCGCAGGACTGCCGGGCCATGTCGCAACGATATAAGATTTGGGAGAATGACGGATGAATGAGGGGAGCGCCGAGAAGGTCAACATGGCCTTTATCGCAGCGATCGTCGCGGTGGCGACGATCGGCGGATTCATGTTCGGCTATGATTCGGGTGTCATCAACGGCACGCAGAAGGGGCTGGAAAGCGCTTTTGACCTTGGCAAGTTGGGCATTGGCGTCAATGTCGGCGCGATCCTGGTCGGGTCGTCCGTCGGCGCGTTCATGGCCGGGCGCATGGCCGACCTGATCGGGCGGCGCGGCGTCATGATGCTGGCGGCGGTGCTGTTCCTGGTCAGCGCCCTGCTGGCCGGTGCGGCAAGTTCCTCGGTCCTCTTCATCTTCGCGCGCATCATCGGCGGGCTGGGCGTCGGCGCGGCGAGCGTCATTTCGCCCGTCTATATTTCCGAAGTCACGCCAGCGGCGGTGCGCGGGCGGCTGTCGAGCATTCAGCAGGTCATGATCATCTCCGGCCTGACCGGCGCGTTCATCGCCAATTTCGTGCTGGCCCGTTATGCGGGCGGATCGACCGCGCCCTTGTGGCTCGACTTCCCGGCATGGCGCTGGATGTTCTGGTTGCAGGCGATTCCGGCCGCCATCTACCTCGTCGCTTTGCTCTTCATTCCTGAAAGCCCCCGCTATCTGGTCGCGCGCGGCCGGGATGCGGATGCGGAGGTGGTGCTGACGCGGCTGTTCGGCCCGCTGGAAGCGGCGCGCAAGGTCGCCGAAATCCGCGCCAGCCTGGCCGCCGATCATCACCGGCCCAAATTGTCCGACCTCATCGAAAAGACCAGCGGCAAGATCCGCCCGATCGTGTGGACGGGCATTGGCCTGGCAGTGTTCCAGCAGTTGGTCGGCATCAACGTCGTCTTCTATTATGGCGCGACTTTGTGGGAAGCGGTTGGGTTCTCCGAAGATAATGCGCTGCAGATCAACATCCTGTCGGGCGTGTTGTCGATTGCCGCATGCCTTGGCGCGATCGCGCTGGTGGACAGGATCGGCCGCAAGCCGTTGCTGCTAATCGGATCGGCCGGCATGGCGGTGACGCTGTCGGTCGTGGCCTATGCCTTCTCCACCGCCGTCACCGGCGCGGACGGCGCGGTGTCGCTGCCCGGCCATAACGGGTTGATGGCGCTGATCGCGGCGAACCTTTATGTGATCTTCTTCAACCTCAGCTGGGGTCCGATCATGTGGGTGATGCTGGGCGAGATGTTCCCGAACCAGATTCGCGGATCGGGCCTGGCCATTGCGGGCTTTGCCCAGTGGATCGCCAATGCGGCGATTTCGGTCAGCTTCCCGTCGCTGGCCGTGTCGCCGGGGTTGGTGTGGACCTATATGGGCTATGCGCTGTTCGCGGCGATCTCCTTCTTCTTCGTGCGCAAGATGGTGCATGAGACCAAGGGTCGCGAGCTAGAGGATATGGTCGGCTGAGCACCGAGACGATCCTGTTGCGGGCGGGAGGGCTGGAGGCAGCGCTCTCGCCCGCTGTCGGTGGGGCGCTGCGCTGGCTGGCGCTCGATGGCGTCGATGTTCTGCGGCGCGCGCCGGAGGAGAGCCGGGAGCCGCTGATGATGGCGAGCTTTCCGCTGGTGCCCTATGCCAATCGCATCGCGGATGGCCGGTTCCGCTTTGACGGGCAGGGCTATCAGCTGCCTCTTAACTTCGGCGATCATCCGCACAGCCTGCACGGCCATGGCTGGCAAAGCGGCTGGGCGGTGACGGACCAGGCCGAAGATGCCGCGCAGTTGACGTTGGTGCATGCGGCCGATGCGCGCTGGCCATGGGCGTTCACGGCGCGGCAGCATATTGCGCTCAGCGTGGATGCGATTGCCCTGACGCTGACGCTGACCAACGATGCCGAGGACGATGCGCCCGTTGGCCTTGGTTTCCACCCCTATTTTACCGCCGATGCCGATACGCGCCTGCAGTTCGCGGCGCACAGCCTGTGGCTGTCCACCCCCGACATGCTGCCGGAGCGGTCGGTGCCTGCCGATAGCCTCGGCGACTGGTCGCAATTGGCGTCCGTGCGGGGCGAGAGCCTGATCGACAATGTCTATGGCGGCTGGGACGGTATGGCGACCGTCGTGCGCGGCGATGGGCTGCGCCTGACGCTGACGGCGACAGGCGCGGATTGGCTGCATGTCTATCGGCCGCCCGATATCGACGCCTTTTGCCTGGAGCCGGTCAGCCATATGCCCGACGCCCTCAACCGGTCCGAGGGCATGGCGATAGTGGCGCCGGGCGCGACGCACAGCCTGTCGATGCGGATCGAAATCGACAAAAGCGATCAGGCGCTTCCGAAATCCGCCAGGATCGCCTAAGCTGCATCGCAACAGCAGCATGAGGTAAAGCCGATGCAATTTTTGCGGACTGCCTTCTGGGTCGTCATCGCCGTCGCCCTCGCCTTCTTCTGCATGGCGAACTATGTCCCCGTGACGGTGCGCCTGTGGGGCGATTTGGTGATGGAAACCAAGCTGCCGGTCCTGCTGATCGGCGCGTTTTTGCTGGGGGCGCTGCCCTTCTGGATCATGGCGCGCGCGACCCGCTGGCGCTTGCGGCGACGGCTGGACAGCACCGAACGGGCGCTGGCCGCGGTCACCACCCCGCCTGCCCCCCCAGCTTCGGCCGTCACCGTCGCACCGACGCCCCTCGCGCACTCGCCCATGTCCTCGACGCCACCCGTGGCCCAAGCGGCGGACCCGGTCGCTCCCCCGCCCTCTCCTCTTTCCCCCGCAGGACCAGCATGAGCAGCCCCATCTATGTCGCCATCGACACGCCCGATCTCGCCAAAGCGCAGCATCTGGCCGGGCAGGTGCGCCATCATGTCGGCGGGCTGAAACTGGGCCTCGAATTTTTCTGCGCCCATGGCCATCATGGCGTGCTGGAAATGATGAAGTTCGACCTGCCGATCTTCCTCGACCTCAAGCTGCATGACATTCCCAATACGGTGGCGAAGGCGGTGCAGGCGCTGCACCTGCTGGAACCGGCGATCCTGACCGTCCATGCGGCGGGGGGCCGCGCCATGCTGGAAGATGCCAAGGCCGCGGCGGGCGTCAATACCAAGGTGGTGGCGGTGACCGTGCTGACCAGCCTGGACGATGGCGACCTGCTCGACATCGGTGTCGGCGGGAAGGCCGAGGATCAGGTGCGGCGGCTCGCCGATCTGGCGCAGAGCGCCGGGCTGGACGGCATCGTCTGTTCGGGCGAGGAAGTCGCGATGGCCAAGGCCGCGTGGCGCGACGGCTTTTTCGTGGTGCCGGGCGTGCGGCCCGCTGGCGGCGCGATGGGCGACCAGAAACGCGCCGTGACCCCGCGTCAGGCGCTCGACCGGGGTGCGTCCATATTGGTGGTGGGGCGGCCGATCAGCCTGGCCGAAGACCCCGATATGGCGGCGCGCGCGATCGAAGCGACGCTGTAGGGTTCAACAGAGGCACGTGGCTCTGTTGAAGGGGACCACGAAGTGGTGGAGGGGTGTCACCCTATCGAGAGCGGGACACTCCTCCGTCAGGGCTTCGCCCTGCCACCTCCCCTGCCAGGGGAGGATGACTAAGAACGACAAATTTCGGCCGGTCATACGGCAGTTCTGGTCCGAGAACCGGACATGCTTCATTAGCTCATAACAACTACTTCGCAGGCTGCCCCTCGATCAGTTCTTTGATAACCTCAACGCCAGCTTTTTGGAGGAGAGGTGTTGATTTCGATTTCATATCCGGGCCAACGCGCTCCGCAAAACGCCCAAAGCTAGCTTTGTCATTCTCATTCATCGCAGCGCAGAGTAACATTAATTCCTCCTTGTTAAGCGTATCCGAATACGCTTGCGCCAAGTTGGCATCCCACTGACCACCATGGCGATCCAGCGCATGGTCCACCGCCGACGACAAACGTTTTTTAAATCCTGCGGGGTCTTTCTCCGCAACCATTTTGCCCGTCACAGTGGATTTCGCGACGTTTGTCAGCATGGCGCGAAATTGCTCACGACCATATAAAGCACTGGCAATCGCCATTGGATCAGAAGACGAGCATTCTGGCAGCGATGGCGAGCAGCCGCCCAGCACTACAAACGTTACGAAGATAAAGGCGAACTTGGTCATGCAGCCGAACTACATCGTGAGAATTGCCAATGAATTAATCTGCGAAATGTCAGCTATGCCGCTTGATCCGTTTCAAGCCGGCCCTTCCGCTCCCCACCATTGCCGTCATGCCGGGCTTGACCCGGCATCTATTGGCTCGACGGTCCCGCGTCATTGCGGGGGGTGAGGCTCATGGCCCCCGGATCAAGTCCGGGGTGACGGCAAGGGGGCGGGCGACCCGTCTAAATCTGCGACGTCGCGTAGGGGCGATGTTGGGAGATGGGTTCCCGCTTTCGCGGGAATGATGGGGGGAGTGTGGGGAATGACGGAGAGGTGTGGATCGCCGCCATCCGCCCTTCCTCAAAAACCCGCGCCTATTGCGTGGCTTTTTCGTCCGGGGCGAAGAAGTGGTCGATGACGTCGCGTGTCAGTCGCGCGGGGCGCAGGCTGCTGGCGTCGATGCAGCACCAGCTGGATTTGACTTCGGCCAGCACCTCTTCACCGCGACGGATGATGGTTTCGTAGAAGGCGCGCGCGCCCTGCACCTTTTCCAGCAGGACGGTGGCGATCACGTCATCGTCCAGGAAGGTGGGCTTGCGATAGGTGATTTCATGCTTGAGCGCGACCCACAGGTGCCCGGCAACAGCCTCCGACGGGGCCAGGGCGCGCCAATGGTCCAGCACGGCCTCCTGCACCCATTTGAGGTAGCTGGCATTGTTGACATGACCCATGAAGTCGATGTCGGCGGCATCGATGCCGATGGGATATTGATGGGGAATCGCGTTACTCACAATGATGTCAATATCATTGTCGCGGCCATTCCGATAGGGGCTTTTGGCTGATTGCGCGCCTGTTCGCGCGGAAAATGGAAAGTCGATAAGCCCCAAAAATAGGAGGGGCCGGTCGTTGGACCGGCCCCTCCCCGCAGATTAGAAGCGCCAGCCGACGCTGGCGACGACCTGATGACGGTCGGTGTCGATGCCGAAATCTTCGGTGGTCGCCCCATTGGCGAACTCGATATTGGCGTCGCTATATTTGGAATAGCGATATTCCACCTTGGCGAAGGTGTTGGTGTTGATCGCGCGTTCCACGCCGCCACCAATGCGCCAGCCGTCCAGCTTGAACGCGGTGTCGGTGGTTTCGTTGGTGTTGCCCGCCAGCACGTTGAGCTTGCTGTTGGTATAGCCGCCCTTCACGTAAACGAGCGTCGAGGGATTGGCGAGGATACCCGCGCGCGCGCCGACATAGAGGTCACGGCCCTGGCTGACGCGGCCGAAACCGAACTGGTCGGTGGGATCGCGACGATCGGACTTGGCGGTCGAATCGGTCCATTCGCCTTCCACGCCGACGACGGCGCTGCCGAGGTTCACGTCATAGCCTGCGCCGATGCCGTAAAGCAGACCGTCAATCGACTGGTCGTCGCGGTCGTTATTATTGTCCACATCGCTGCCGGCACCGACATGATCATAGCCCAGGATCGCTTCGACGCGGGGACCGGTAAAGGTCGGGCCGACATTCTGTGCCATGGCGGGGGCGGCGACTGCGGCGCTGCCAAGAAGGGTTGCGACCATCAACTTACGCATATTCTAAACTCCATTGTCATCCCCTGTAGGGGAGAGACGCTGAAAGCCGCGAAGAGCCGTAAGTTTCATGAACCTAAGATAAACAAGGACTTATGTTGCAGATATGACACAAATACTGTCGTTTCATCGCAGATTTGACGGCGCAAAGCGACGAGTGGAAGGGAACCGCTTCAGCACTCCACGACGTTGACGGCCAACCCGCCAAGCGAGGTTTCCTTGTAGCGGCTGGCCATATCTTCGCCGGTCTGGCGCATCGTTTCGATGACGGCATCGAGGCTGACGATATGATGGCCATCGCCCTGCAGCGCGAGATAGGCGGCGTTGATCGCCTTGACCGCGCCCATGGTGTTGCGTTCGATGCAGGGGATCTGGACGAGGCCGCCGATCGGATCGCAGGTGAGGCCGAGATTATGTTCCATGCCGATTTCGGCGGCATTTTCGACCTGGCCGTTGGTGCCGCCCAAGACGGCGGCAAGGCCAGCGGCGGCCATGGAGCAGGCGACGCCGACTTCGCCCTGGCACCCCATTTCGGCGGCGGAGATGGACGCGCGCTTCTTGTAGAGGAAGCCGATGGCGGCGGCGGTGAGCAGGAAGCGGCGCTCGCCATCACGATCCGCGCCGGGGACGAAGCGGCGATAATAATGCAGCACCGCCGGGATGACGCCCGCCGCGCCATTGGTGGGCGCGGTGACGACGCGGCCACCGGCGGCATTTTCCTCATTCACCGCCAGCGCGAACAGGCTGACCCATTCGAAAATCTGCGCCGGGCCAAGCGCGTCCTGTTGCAGGCGCAGCCGCTGATGAATGGCGCGGGCGCGGCGGCGGACCTTGAGGCCGCCGGGGAGCAAGCCTTCCTGCTGGAGGCCGCGGTCGATCGAGGCGCTCATCGCGTCGATCACGCTGTCGAGGAAGGCGTCGGTTTCCGCCTGGGTGCGCCACGCGCCTTCGTTGCGCAGGACGAGGGTGGCGATGGAAAGGCCCGTCGCCTCGCCCTGCGCCAGCATCTCCGCGCCCGACGAGAAGGGATAGGGCTGGACGACATTATGGCCGAGCGCGGCATCGTCGGTGACGCACTCGCCGGGCAGCACCGCGCCGCCGCCGATCGAATAATAATCGCGCACCAGCGGTTCGCTGTGGCCGTCGAGCCAGGCGGTGAAGCGCATGCCGTTGCTATGGGCTTCGAGAAAGTCGCCCATGTGGAAGATGAGGTCGCGCGCTTCCTCGAACGCGATCCATTGGTCGTGGGCGCTGCCTGCGCGGATGCGGCCATCGGTGCGGATAGCGGCGAGGATGGCGGGGATGGTGTCGGGATCGGTGCCTTCGGGACTATAGCCCGACAGGCCGAGCAGGAT
>TARA_R110000787_G_scaffold137458_13_pt1 | contig 14427 bp, 11 predicted proteins | sample TARA_R110000787 | Tara Oceans TARA_R110000787 (sample SAMEA4397920) | marine metagenome | biome: Polar Biome; feature: [DCM] deep chlorophyll maximum layer (ENVO:01000326); material: water (ENVO:00002006), including particulate matter (ENVO:01000060) such as... | depth 35 m
TCACGTTCCGGCAGGAACATGGTCACACCGAGCGCACGGCCACGCGGAATGATCGTGACTTTATGCAGCGGCTCATGGCCCTTCACGTTCAGCATGACAATCGCATGCCCGGCCTCGTGATAGGCAGTCAGGGTTTTCTCTTCTTCCGACATCACCATCGAGCGACGTTCGGAACCCATCATGACCTTGTCTTTGGCTTCCTCGAATTCCTGCATGGTGACAACACGCTTGGACTTCCGTGCCGCCAGCAACGCCGCTTCATTCACCAGATTGGCGAGATCAGCACCGGAAAATCCGGGTGTGCCGCGTGCGATGATCTTCGCATCCACGTCGGGTGCCAGCGGCACCTTGCGCATATGCACTTTCAGGATCTGCTCACGACCCAGAATATCCGGGTTCGGCACCGTCACCTGACGGTCAAAGCGGCCCGGACGCAGCAGCGCCGGGTCAAGAACGTCGGGGCGGTTCGTTGCTGCAATCAGAATGACACCTTCGGTGCTTTCAAAACCATCCATCTCGACAAGCAACTGGTTCAGTGTCTGCTCGCGCTCATCATTGCCGCCGCCAAGACCGGCACCGCGATGGCGGCCAACAGCGTCGATTTCATCGATGAAGATAATGCAGGGGGCGTTTTTCTTGCCCTGTTCAAACATGTCGCGGACACGGCTCGCGCCGACACCGACAAACATTTCCACAAAGTCGGAACCGGAAATCGTGAAGAACGGTACATTCGCCTCACCCGCAATGGCACGGGCCAGCAGGGTCTTACCAGTACCCGGAGGGCCAACAAGCAGACAGCCTTTCGGGATCTTACCGCCAAGCCGCTGATATTTCTGCGGATCACGGAGAAACTCGACAATTTCTTCCAGTTCCTGTTTGGCTTCCTCGATACCGGCGACGTCTTCAAAAGTCACCCGGCCTGATTTCTCCGTCAGCAGCTTGGCCTTCGATTTGCCGAAGCCCATCGCCTTGCCGCCACCGCCCTGCATCTGGCGCATGAAGAAAATCCAGACACCGATCAGCAACAGCATCGGGAACCAGGAAATCAGGATCTGGAACAGTGCGGAAGATTCTTCCGGTGGTGCAGCCTTGATTTCCACACCCTTGTCGGTCAGGCGCGTGATCATCGTCGGATCATAAGGCGCATAGGTCCGGAAGGTTTGTCCGGAGGTAAAGCTGCCGGAAATATCATGACCCTGAATGGTCACTTTCCGGACGGTTCCCTGATCAACCGCATCCAGAAACTGTGAGAACGCAATCTCGTTCTGAGCCGGTCTTGTGCCCGATCCCTGGAAAACATTAAACAGCCCAACCAGCAGCAGGCAGATGATCACCCAGAGGGCCAGATTTCTTCCGAACAAAGTGTATCCTTTCTAAGTCGACCGGCTGATGACGGTTTCATCGGTCAATTTGCCAGCAAAACGGCAGGAACGGTAACAGATTAAGACCTGTTGGCCAGTTCTAAGATAGGCGGCAATCGCGGCGGAACAAGCCATCTCGCTAATGGAACCAGTGGATTTCTTGGTACAAACCGCGCTGAAATGCCGGACAGGCCGCCAGACAACCCGCCACAAGGCACCAGACCTGCGAATTCATCATCCCGATACAATGCCGGCAACCCTCTGACCACAGGCAGCGAAATTCCTGTTTTTCCGACAATCGGACGCAGGGAAACAGTGCATTTTCCGGCCGGTCCAACCGACATTTTCCTGTGGCAAAACCCGTCACTGACCTGCAACCGGAACCTGCCATCCCAATCATGCTTCAGCGCATCATTCAGGGAGATGGTTTCTGATCTCTGATACTCCCGTGTGATCAGAATTGTTTCATTGTCCGGTATCAACAGACAACCACCCAGCGTCATCCCGCCCCTGTCCGGGCCAGCCAGTCTGCTCCGCAGGCCGGTCACTTTATCCGCAGGGGGCAGATAGGCACTGCCGGAAACAGTACGAAGCACATGGGCAATCAGTGAGACCGACAGATACTCATCACCCGACAGCACTTCACGACGCATGACAGCAAAGCCCGCCGGTGACAGGCTGAGATGTTTTGATGCAAGTTCTGCAATCTTCTGATCCCGGCTGATCCGGCGGCGGACCTCATCCACACCGGGAGCAACGTCATGCATGTCCTGTCGCTTTCTGACACGCTCAAACCGCCGGTCCTGATTGCTGGGATCTTCTACCCAGTCGATACTCAGCGTCTTGAGATAGCCTCGTAAATCCTTACCGGACTGACCGAGAAGCGGCCGCAGCAGCCGCACGCCCTGCTCCAGACGGACTGACGCCATCCCGGCAACACCCGGCCCGGACGGCGCCCGTTCAATCCGCATGGCCTGTGTCTCTGCCTGATCTTCTGCAGTATGGGCTACCGCGAGATGCAATATTCCGGCCTCGCGGCACCAGTTGCTCATCAGATCGTAGCGGGCACGTCGTGCTCTCGACTGTACCGCTGATGCAACGCCCTCATGCTGCCAGACCAAGACATGGTGTGCGATGCCCTGCCCTGCACAGACTTCTCCGACATGACGAAGTTCATCCATGGCCCCGGCCCGGAGCCGGTGATCGACTGATAAGGCAACGACCGTTCCACCCCGGAGAGTTGCCCATTCCTGAGCCAGCAGCAACAGAGCAAGACTGTCACCGCCTCCCGATACGCCAATCGCAATGACCGGCTGTGGTTCAAACGGACCGCAGTCTGCCATTGCCGCATCAAAGGCGGCGGAAAGATCCGGCCGCCAGTTCATGACCGGTCAGGTGCAGTTGATACGGCGACGTTCGGTCGCAGCGCGCTGCTTTATTGTTGCCGACGCCGAGGGATAGGCATCTGCAAGCTTCTTGAAGGCTGTACAGGCCTGATCAGTACGACCGATCTCCGCCAGCGACATGCCAAGCTTCAGCATGTTGTCCGGTGCCTTGGGCCCGGAGTTGTAGCTTTTGAACCCTTCGGCAAAAGCAATAGCCGCACGCTCGAAATCGGCACGGGCATAAAAGGTTTCGCCCAGCCAGTATTGAGCGTTACCGGCCAGCTTATGCTTCGGATGGGCTTCGACAAACTGGGTGAAGGCATTCGCCGCTTTATCGAACTCTTTGCGTTTCAGCAACTCGAAGGCGAACTCGTACTGCGCTTCCGGCGGCCCGTCAGGCAGCGTTACCGCCTCTGCGAAGGGCTGCATGGAAGCTGCATTATTTGAAGTATCCAGCTGTTCCTGGGTCAGCGTACCGAGAGTGCCCGGCCCCGGTGCCGTACCGGGCTGTCCGCTATCGGCCGGAGCTGTCAGGTTACCCGTCTGTCCGGACTGGGCCGGACTGCCTCCGTTCTCCAGCAGCGACAGACGGTAATCAACGTCCGCCACCAGCTTGTCGAGACGGTCACTGACGGTCGAGATGGCATGATTCACTTCTTCCACCCGCCCGGTCAGGTTGCGCATTTCCTCTTCCACATTTGTCAGGCGCACTTCAAGCCGACCGGCAACCGTAGCTGGCAATGCTTCCGAAACAGCAGATGTGGATGCAGAACCATTATCAGAGGATGCAGGCACGCCATTGCGATAGACCTGACGCTGGAGAGCATTCAGATCCTGTTCCATCCGGGCGAGACGGTCCAGCAGGGTCGACAGATCGCTTTGTGACCATGCAGGCGCTGCCATCCCGGCCAGCAGAACCCCGCCCGTCATCATAACTGCCAGAAAGCCACGCATTGTCATCGCTCCGATTTCTTCATCTCAAATGAAGGTACAAGCTTAAAGCTGCATATAGGCAAAAAAAAGGCGCCTGTCCGAACCACTGGCCCGGACAGGCGCCTGATTTTCAAGCGCCTCGCGTTAGGACGCGATTAGCTGGCCGGAACGTTCGACGGTACAGCAACAGAGCGACGATTCTGAGCCCATGCTTCTTCGTTCGAACCCAGCGCAACCGGGCGTTCCTTACCATAGGAAATCGTGTTCACGCGGCCAGCAGAAACACCCTGGGAAACCAGGTAGTTCTTGGCGGCATTGGCGCGACGATCACCCAGTGCAAGGTTGTATTCACGAGTGCCGCGCTCATCAGCATGACCTTCGACGGTGATGTTGACGGACGGATATGCGCGCAGCCATGCAGCCTGCTTGGCCAGCGTGTCCTGTGCGGTCGAGGACAGGGATGAGCTGTCGGTGTCGAAGTAAACGCGGTCACCCACGTTAACGACGAAATCTTCAAGCGAACCCGGTGTGATTGAACTCTGAACCGGAGCAGCCGGAGCGGTTGTGGTTGAACCACCGGCACCGGTATTTGTAGCGCCTGTTTCCGGGTCGCTGCTGCAGGCGGCGACCAGCGTAAGAGCGGCAATAGCACTGATAATACGTAACATGATAGTAGTCTCCCGTACCGGCGAGGCGCCGGATGGTTGTTAATTGCGCGGCAAAGGCGAGTTCTTAATAGCTTCCGCACCGCAACATGGCAATGATAAAGCGCAGAAAACTTAGGATTACCCTTTGTGACGGCGGAATATATATTGAGTTGTCACGGAATCAAGGGGGACCATGCGGGGTCGCTGCCCTGTAACGGAGTTGTGACAATACGCTCATTATAGCCCGTAAGATCAATCGAAACGAGTTCTACCTGACCGCCTGATCCATCCGATTTGCTGCGCTTCTGACGATAGAACATCAGAACCCGGCCATTCGGTGCCCAGGTCGGTCCTTCGACCAGATAAGACTGAGTCAGCAACCGCTCACCACTGCCATCCGGACGCATCACGCCGATATAGAACACCCCTTTGGAAAATTTCGTAAAGGCGATCAGGTCACCGCGGGGCGACCAGACCGGCGTTGCATAGCGGCCCTCACCAAAACTGATGCGTTTCACATTACTGCCGTCCGAATTCATGACATAGAGCTGCTGCGCACCTCCCCGGTCAGAATTGAAAGTCACGGAAGCCCCGTCCGGAGAATAGGAAGGCGAGGTATCAATGGCCGGGTGATCGGTCAGTCGCCGGACCAGTCGCGAGCGAAGGTCCATCGTGTAGATCTCGGTATTGCCGTCCTGAGCCAGCGACATGATGACCTGATTGCCGTCCGGTGAGAACCTCGGGGCAAAGGTCATGCCGGGGAAGTCACCGAGAATTTCCCGGCGGCCCGTGTCGATATTGAAGATATAGACCCGGGGCACATTCCGGAAATAGGAGAGATAGGTAATTTCCTGCGCGGTCGGCGAGAATCGCGGTGTCAGAACCAGAGCCTGTCCGTCACTCAGGAACTGGTGGTTTTCACCGTCCTGATCCATGATTGCGAGACGCTTGATACGGGCGTTCAGAGGACCCGTTTCACTGACATAGACAATCCGGGTGTCGAAATAACCGCTTTCTCCGGTAATCCGCTCATAGATCGCATCGGCAATGATATGGGCGACACGACGCCAGTTCCCCGGCTCCGTTGTATAGGCCTGACCAATCATCTGCTGACTGGCAAAGACATCCCACAGGCGAAATTCGACCTTCAGAGATCCGTCCTGCTCTATCTTTACCCGGCCCTGAACAAGGGCCTGCGCATTCAGAGCCCGCCAGTCTGCGAAGCGAGGCTGCACATTCAGCGATTCAGCCGTCTGGATGAAGGCTTTCCGGTCAATGGGCTTGAACAGCCCGGACCGGGCAAGGTCGGCAGTGATGACAGCCGACATATTCGCACCGGTAAAACTGTCGCGTTCAGAGGAACCGCTGAAATCGGTCACCGCGACCGGCATCGGCTCTACCTGTCCGCGGGTGATGTCGATACGCAATTCAGCAATGGCCTGTCCGGCCATCAGCGACAGCGAGACGAGTGACAGAACGAGTAGCCTCATTACGATAACTCCTTTTGGTCTCAGAACATGAGACGCGGATCAAAGGTCAGAACCATGACCTTCCATGTCGCGTATTTTTCCGCTTTCAGCGGGAACTTCTTACAATTCGGATGACGAACGGCCCGGAACGCTGCCTCGGCAGCGGAACGATAAAATCCGTCATTCATCTGGCGCAGCGTCGCTGCTGTATATTCTGCCCGTGCAACCGTCGCATCCGGATTCATGAAAACACGTACCTCGACGCTCAGATTTTCGGCTTCCTTGGCACCAGGCTGAATATTCCAGCACTTTGCCACATGCTGCCGCACAAGATCGATTTCGGTAGCCGACAGCCGTTCGTCAATATTCGGCGCCTTGTTTTGAGACGATGACGTACTCTGACTGGCCGTCTTAGGTTCGTCCTTACGCTGCTCTACCTTCTTTTCGAGATCCTCGACAGTCTTCAGAACCGACAGGAAATCATCTTCCGGCTTCTTTTTCGGTTTTTCATCACGAACCGTCGCCGTTTGTGTCTTCGGCTTTGGCTCTGCTTTCGGCGGCTCCGGCTTCGCCCGCGGCGCAGGCGTCGGTTCAGGCTTCGGCTCTGGCTTGGGTTCCGGTTTCGGCTCTGGCTTTGGCTCAGGCTTCGGCTCAGGCTTCGGTTCTGGAACAGGCTCAGGCTTGGGCTTGGGCTCGGGAACTGGCTCCGGCGCCGGGGCTGGTTCCGGTTTCGGTTCCGGAACTGGCTCAGGTTCCGGGGCTGGCTCAGGTTCAGGTGCCGGCGGCTCGGGAACGGGATCAGGAACCGGCGTCGGCGCAGGTGCCGGAGCAGGTGCGGGCGGCGGCGTTGGCGCCGGGGTCGGTTCCGGCTTGGGTTCTTCGACCGGGGGCGCAGGCGGTTCAGGTGCCGAAGCAAGATCGCTCAATTCGACAATTTCGACAACAATCGGCTGATCCTCAAGAATGCGCGGTTGCGATATCAGAGGAACGATGAACAGCAGAAGAACTGTTACACCAGCATGAAAGATCAGCGAAAGGAGGAGACCGGCGGGCATTGCGGTAACTCAGTTAGCGCCTTCGCGCGGCAGGGTCACCAGCGCGACCTTCGTGAAGCCCGCAGCATTGATCATACCCATGACTTCCATGACCTTGCCGTAACTTACCCTTGAATCACCCCGGACAAAAATTCTGGTGTCAGCCTTGTTGTCGGTAATCGCCCGCAACCGGGCAATGACGACATCAGCCGGCACTTCTGTTTCCTGAATAAACAGCTGCCCGCCCTCCTGGACGCTGACCACAAGCGGTTCAACATTCTCGACAATCGGGCGCGCTTCCGTTTTCGGCAGATCAACCTGTACACCAACCGTCAGCAATGGAGCCGCAACCATGAAAACGATCAGCAGCACCAGCATGACATCAACAAAGGGTGTCACATTGATTTCGCTCATCGGCTTATAGGCGCGCCCCCGTCCCCGGGACGAGGTGTTACGCGGTTGCAGCGATCCGGCCATATCTCAGCTCCCTTCGTCAAGCTGACGCGACAGGATGGATGAGAACTCCGCCGAGAAATTGTCCAGCCGGTTCGCATAGCGACCGAGATCAGCAGACAGCTTGTTATAGGCAAGCACAGCCGGAATAGCGGCGACCAGTCCGAGAGCCGTCGCAAACAAAGCCTCGGCGATACCCGGAGCAACAACAGCCAGTGAGGTGTTTTTCGACAGCGCGATTGCCTGAAAGCTGTTCATGATGCCCCAGACCGTACCAAACAGACCAACGAATGGCGCGACCGATCCGACCGAAGCCAGAAAGGTCATGTATTTCTCCAGGCGCTCCATTTCGCGCCCCAGCGTGACCTGCATGACCCGCTCAATACGCTGCTGCAATCCGCCCCGCATCATATCGGACGATCCGTTACGCGATGCACCACGCCGCCATTCCCGCATGGCCGAGGCAAACATCGCGGACATCGGATCAGCCGGATTGTTTCCGATACGGTCAAACAGATCTTCCAGCGAGCCACCTGACCAGAAGCTGTCTTCAAACTTGTCACTGCGACGATTGACCCGCCGGATGCGGAAGATCTTGTCGAAGATGATCGCCCAGCACCAGACCGAGGCAAAGGCCAGCACCAGCATGACCGCCTGAACAACGATATCCGCCCGCAGGATCAGCGATAAAATCGACAGGTCCGACGCGTCGAAGGAGCCGTCCAGCGTGGTCGTTTCAACAGTGGTTTGATCCATATTATCTTCCTTCAGCCGCTTGTCGTCAGTTCGCCCCAGATTGTCCGGAGCCGTTCGGGAATACGTTTTGGTCGTCCATCACGATCTATACAGGCAAGCGTTACCGAGATGCGAACGAGGTCATCAACGTCCCGGCGAATAATCTGTTCCGCCTTCATTCTGGCCCCGCTTACTGCACTCACCTCTGTCCAGACCGTCAGATCATCGTCCAGCAACGCCGGTTTCAGGTAATCCGCCTCGCATCGCCGGACGGCAAAAAGAATACCTTCCGTCGTCTCCAGTGTCCGGTGGTCAGTACCAACCGACCGCAACATTTCGGTTCGGCCACGCTCGGCAAACTTCAGATAGTTGGCGTAATAGACAATGCCCGCTGCATCCGTGTCCTCATAGTACACACGAAGCGGCAAAACATGGCACCGGCCAACAAATTGTCCATGGCCCATCAAGTCCGCTCCTCCGGTCCGGGTCGTCCGGTTAATATCCACACTGCTCCTGAATTGACCAGCCCTGCACCACACAGCACAGGCGATGAACGCGCGTTTTCAGGGGTCCCTGTGTCTTTTCTAGGGCAACCTGAGAAATATTTACGGAATTCGAAGGACACTCGTTCAGAACGCCAGAACTTTCTCCAGATCGATATCGTCGATCATTTCCGGGTTCATGAATTTACGGGCGTAATCGAGATAAACACCCGACTCGATGAACAGCCTGAACAGTTCCGGGTCGATATGCTTGTCGCCAACCATGAAGCCCATGATGCGGATAGCTTCCGACAGGGTCTTGCCCTTTTTATAGGGCCGGTCGGTTGCTGTCAGTGCTTCAAAAATATCAGCAATCGCCATCATCCGGGCAACCGGTGACATTTCTTCAGCCGTCAGTTGTTTCGGGTAACCTGTTCCATCCATCTTTTCATGATGGCCGCCGGCAATCTCCGATACGTTACGGAGATGACGCGGGAATGGCAGTTCATCGAGCATTTTGATGGTCTGGACAATATGTTCGTTAATCTTGTAGCGATCTTCTTCGGTCAGCGTACCGCGGCGGATAACAAGGTTATGAATTTCACCGCGGTCATAAAGCAGTTCCGGTACTTCGAGCTTGAACCCCCAGGGGTTATCCGGTGACAGCTTCTGCGAGTCAGGGCGCTCAAAACGATGATGTACCCTGTCTGCAAGAAGCGGCTCGACAACAGGCAACGCTCTGGCCTCTTCACGTTCCATGCGCTGCAACTCTTCCTGAGCCACGCCGAGACGATCATCAAGTGTACGCGTCCAGGTCTTACCCGCCAGCTCATGAATGCGGGCGATCTTGTCGTCCGACATGAACTCGCCACCGATATTACAGTCGGCAATGAAGGCAAAATCATCGTCAAGCTGGGCCAGCTCTGCTTCGAAGGCGGCCCGGCGTTCATCACTGGCACCATTTTCCAGCACATCACGCAGATAAGTGATTTCAGCCTCACGCTTCATCACCTCGACCCGCATTCTAACTTCGTGAATACGGTCGAAGATGGTTTCCAGCTTCGTCGCCTTATCGACCACAAACTCAGGCGTCGTCACCTTGCCACAATCATGCAGCCAGGAGGCCACATGAATAGCTTCCCAGTCGTCGGAGGACAGATGAAAATCCGCGTATGGGCCGGATGTCGAACGGTCCGCCGCAGCGGCCAGCATTTTCGTCAGTTCAGGAACCCGCTCGCAATGCCCGCCGGTATAGGGGGACTTCGCATCAATCGCGCCGGCAATAAGCTGCAGGAAACTTTCAAACAACTGTTTCTGTGCGGCAATCAATTGACGGGCTTCAACCGAGATTGCAGCAGAACCGGATAAGGCTTCGGTAAATTTCACCAGCGCCAGATCCATGACCTCATCGGTTTCCATCAGCAGGATAACGCCGACAAGTTCATGCGCCCGGTTGAACAAGGGCGCACCGAGCAGGTTTCGGGGCGCTTCTTCCATTTCCTTGATTGCACCTGCAATGCCGAGATTCTTGATTTCTTCCGGTGTTGCCACAGCGCCGAGGGCAAATTCATCAACAACAGCCCGTATCATCAGATTGTCAGGACCAACCAGCGAAACCTCCGGCACCATTGCATCAAGCGGGCGCCGTCCATCCCGCCTTATGGCATGGGGAATCAGATACTTATCATCATCACTGGTCAGATAGAGAATTCCGGCCTCGGTCTTGGTTGTCGCGATAATCTCGTCCAGCAATCGTTCCAGCAGCTTGTCGAAATCCTCTTCGGCGGCAATCGCCGTCGAAATATCAAGAAACTTCCGGATCGTCTCTTTCATGCTGTCAATTGCGACAGACAACTCATCAATTTCGATAATATGTGTTTCGTCCGGTTCGGAGGCAGAGAAATCAAACCGCCGGATCGACTGAACGTCGCGGGCCAGTGCTGCAAGAGGCTTCGCGATATATCCGGCAACCATCACCGTTATCGCTATGCTTATCAGCAGAATAACGGCGATATATCCTGCTGCCCTGAAGGCAGCACGGTTTACATCCGCATAGAGGTCTTTGTCCGAGACAGCCATCAACAGGCGGTAGTCTCCTGAACCCTCTACAGTAACCGGTACCACAAGCCCCCGATAAGCCTCGTCTTCCACTTTGAAGGCAAAGATATCATCGGTCTTCCCCTGTTCCGAATTCAGGACCTGCTTCAGAACTTTGTTCTCGGGCGAGTCAATATCCGCAAGGATCAGTCTGGACGGGTCCTGCTTATCAATCATTGCCAGACGGGACGGGTCCGCATGTGCGATGAGCCGGTTTCTGTCATCAATCAGGGCAATATCAGTTCCCGGAACCGGCAGCAGACTGGCCAGCCAGTCACTGAGCGACTGAAGCGTAATATCCACCCCCGTAACGGCTTCGCCACGGTTACCCCGTGCCAGCGTCGTGCCAACATCCTTGGTGGTGAAGAAGATATAAGGGGCTGTCTTGACCTGCTTGCCACTGCGGTAAGCCTGTTGAAACCAGGGCCGCTTGCGGGGGTCATAGCTCGTATAACCCTCAACTACCCGCCGGCTGATTTCCCGATAGCGGGCGTCATAGAAAATGAAGACACCTTCTTCAAAGCCCCCTTCATCACGCTCAATCGCCTGTATTACATACTGGGTATCAGGCGAAGCCTTGAAGCGCTCGCGGTCAGCATCTGTCGCCATCCGGCGAACCAGCATGAAATCGCCATCGGGGTAACCAATAAATACGGATGCCAGTGTCGGGTTTAAATCAAGATATCTGGCGAGGCGACGGCGATAACCCAGACGGTCCTGCAATGTCGTAGCTGTCATGACCGGGTTGCGGCTGACAAGTTCTACCGCCAGTTCTGCCGGACGGAAGATATCACTCACCTTGACCGTGATCGCCTTGTTTGCCGCGGCAAAGGCTTTCTCAGCAAGTAGTGCCTGCTGTTCACGGTTTTCAAAATACTGCACAACGCCAAGCGTGACGCCAACCGCGACGACAAGAGAGACAAAGATAACAGAAAGATGTACCGCGATACGCTTGCTTCGTCTGATCAACAAACGTCCCCCCACTGTCGTCTCCCTCAAGAAAACCTGACCATGGCCAGGGTCGTTACAATATCAGGCCACTAATTCGCTGCAGGCGGGACGCGAACACATGTCCCCGACACCTTGTTAAAAGACCCGCAGGACACCGGCGCACGCCAGTCAGCGACAAGATCCCTGGAAATATCGAGATAATCTGACCAGGCATCTCCGGGCAACAGATCAGGGCTGCGCCATACAATCCTGAACTGTCCATCGCTGTTGATCTCCCCGACCATCGCCGGACGCGTGATATGATGATTGGGTAACATTTCAGCCATCCCGCCGCTCAGATTGGGCACCCTGATACCGACCATCTTGTCGATAACCTGATCAACATCCACCGACCCGGCCTGACGCACAGCCTCAACCCACATGTTGAAGCCGATATAATGCGCCTCCATCGGATCATTTGTGGCCCGGTACTCATCGCCCAGATAGTCATGCCACTGCTTCAGGAACGCCTGATTGGCAGGATGATCAACCGACTGAAAATACCCCCAGGCAACCAGATGTCCTTCAACCCCGGTTGCATCGACACCCGACAGTTCTTCTTCGTTGACGCTGAAGGAGACAACCGGGATGTCGGCTCCGTCCACCCCCTGTTGCGCAAGTTCGCGATAGAAAGCCAGATTAGCCTCGCCGTTGATGGTCGAGACAACAGCACTGCGCGCGCCCTGCCGCCCGAAAAGCTTTATCTCGTTGACCAGTCCCGGCCAGTCTCTGAAATTCCACGGAATATAACGGATCTCAATATCATCTTCCGGGACTCCGTTGAGTTCCAGATGGGCTTTCAGAATGCTGTTGGTTATCCGTGGATACACATAATCGTTTCCAACCAGATACCACCGCGTCACCTTGTCGACGTTCATCAGATATTCGACAGTCGGAATCGCCTGCTGGTTCGGAGTAGCACCAGTGTAGAAGACATTACGTTCACTCTCCTGCCCCTCATACTGAACAGGATAGAAAAGCAGCCCGTTATTCTTGCGCAGAACAGGCAGCATTGCCTTGCGGGAGGCCGATGTCCATCCACCGAAGACCGCAGAGACATCATGCTTTTCAAGCAACTGCTGCAACTTCCGGGCAAATGTCCCGGGATCAGAAGCCGGATCGAGAACAACCGGCTCGATCTGTTTGCCGAGCAAACCGCCATTCTGGTTTTGCTGGTCGATCAGCATCAGCATGACATCACGCAGAGAACTCTCGCTGATCGACAGGGGGCCAGTCAGGGAATGAAGGATCCCGACCTTGATCACATCCTCGGCTTTTGCCGATGAAGTAATGCCGAAACCACCTAGCACTGCTGAAACCCACAGTGTCAGCGTTACAGCTAACACAGCTGCTTTTCTCATTATGCCGCCCTCTATACCCACACTGTTCTAAGGTTAAACGACCTCCCGTGTCCAGAGTAATTCCGGGGAAGAAAACAACCCAGTCATTGGGTTTTCAATAGCTGGCCGGCAACAAAAGCAGCGTTCAGCCCAGACAGCCCCCCGCCGTCAGGCTTCCCCGGAATCCGACAGCAAATCAAACTGCGGCGTCTCGCGGGAGGGGGCCAGCATGCCAAGATGCCGGTATCCGGCGTCAGCGACCATGCGCCCCCGGGGGGTCCGCATCAGAAAGCCCTGCTGGATCAGGAAAGGTTCGATCACGTCTTCAATCGTATCACGCTGCTCGGACAAGGCGGCAGCCATTGTATCGACCCCAACCGGCCCGCCACCATAATTCTCAATGATGCATCCCAGATAGCGCCGGTCCATATTATCCAGGCCGCGGGCGTCGACTTCCAGCCGGTTCAGGGCTGCATCGGCACGTTCCGCATCGACACTGCCCGCCTTGCCCACTGCCGCAAAATCCCGGACCCGGCGTAACAGGCGCCCGGCAACACGAGGCGTACCGCGTGACCGCCGGGCAATCTCCATCGCACCGTCTTCCAGCAGATCGAAACCCAGAACCCGGGCGCCACGGGCAACAATTTTCTGCAATTCTTCGGGCTTGTAGAAATCCAGCCGCAGAGGAATACCGAAGCGTTCACGCAATGGCGTCGTCAGCAACCCGGACCGGGTCGTAGCACCGACCAGCGTAAAAGGCTGCAAATCAATACGGACAGAACGCGCCGCCGGGCCTTCACCGATGATCAGGTCGAGCTGAAAGTCCTCCATTGCGGAATACAGCACTTCTTCGATTGCCGGATTAAGCCGGTGTATTTCATCTACGAACAGGACATCACGGGCTTCAAGATTGGTCAGCAGCGCCGCCATATCTCCTGTCTTGGCAATGACCGGGCCTGACGTAGCGCGAAAATTCACCCCCAGTTCACGGGCGACAATCTGCGCCAGCGTTGTCTTGCCCAGCCCCGGCGGACCATGAAACAGCACATGATCCATCGCCTCGCCCCGGCCCCGCGCAGCCTCAATGAAGATCTTCAGATTCTCGCGCAGTTGCTGCTGGCCGATGAATTCTGTGAGTTGAAGCGGCCGCAGTGACGAATCCAGATCTTCCGTCTGCTGATCACCCGCGACCAGACGTTCCTCGCTCATGCGCTCAGTTCCTTCAGCGCGCCGCGGATGATCGCCTGAACACCCGCAGCCTCAGCATCCCCCAGTTGTGTGACAACTGTCGAGACAGCCCGCAGCGCATCCGCACGCCGGTAGCCAAGATTGACCAGCGCCGACATCGCATCCTGTGCGGCAGAACCGGCAACCGATGCCGAAGCTTCTGCACCAGTGCTTTGCGGTGCCAGTGCGAAATCCATACCGCCGATCTTGTCTTTCAATTCACCAATGATCCGCCCGGCCAGCTTCGGACCGACGCCAGAGACCGGCTTGAAGG